>RRZU010676258.1_pt1 | contig 13680 bp, 5 predicted proteins | sample 2165561 | NCBI WGS metagenome assembly RRZU01 (sample SAMN10456909, study PRJNA506462) | wastewater metagenome | isolation source: wastewater sludge | place: USA: Moscow, Idaho
ATCTCGATCATACATAATGCTTACGAAGGTGATATTTCATTGAAACACATAAACGAGAAGTACGAGGATCAGAAATTTGAAATAGTCAGCACGTCTAAATACGAACAATTTAACGTGTACAACGTCAAGTTTATCTAAAAACGAACATTACAATAACTACAGAATAAAGGAGGTATGCTGATGTTTTTCACGAGTACCACAAAAAGGATGCAAAAGTACAGTGTAGATGGTAAGAAATTCAAGAACTCCAGAAACTATCTGAAGAATGTGAATAAGAGTGCCAAAGCATTGTATAAAGATACTAGAAACGAAATAACCGGAGGAACTTGGGACACTGTTTCAGCGAATGTGCGTTCCATAAGAAACGAAGCCAGACTTCAGAAAAAAGGTTTCTACAGAACCATGTTCAGTAACATGTTGAGAGATAACAATACTCTGAACATAATTCGATCGTATGGTCGTTCCGTGAAGAAAGCGGTTACTACTGGGAACATCTATAGATCAGAATCCGATATGTTTGACTCTATGTTGAACAGAGAGGTCGGTTTTGAACCAGAGGCAGGGTATTCTGTTTCTGCGGAGGTGTCTTCTTCTAATAAGGCCACTTTAGATGGAGCTAGAGCCACAATAAGTAGCATAAACGATGCAACTAGCGCTCAGTTAGGTATGGGTAGACTCGGAATAGCCGAAAATAAAGCCGGAATGACGAGATTAACAACAATAATGAACATGAGCACGAACATGCAATCTGAAAAGTTGCAGATGATTTATGATATACAAAATAACGTAATAAGAAAACAGATTGATGAATCATTAAGACTCGGTAGAGACAGAAATGCTATCCTTACCGAGATGCGTGACTTAACAAAGAAAATGATAATAAATAATGACAACTATCAATTAGCAAACATAGAGAAAGATAAAACCTTCTTGGACTTAGTCATGGAGGGTCGTTTCAAGGATGCGATGGGTAAATCTGTACAAGACATGATTCAACGTTCAACTACAGCCACACGTGCTGTTACTGCTAAGCAGGGTATCATGTCAATGATGATGATGGCCTTGAATAACCCGGGATTCTTCTTGAAAGACATCATTATGAACAGTGAAACCGTTAAGGGTATAGTTGGAGAAAACTTTTCGGTTAGAGGAGAATTAGGTAAGACTGCTAATAGAATGGCTGGTTCAAAGAACGGAGCATTACGTTACATTGGGAACTCGTTTACGAACGGTGAAAATGCGTCGGTTCGTACATCGGATGTTAGGACCTTCTTGAATAAAGGAGATAAGCATTGGAATGGTGTAGGAGAACACGCTCTAGTACACGTTATTCCTGGATTACTTTCTAAAATACTTTCAGCCGTAGAAGGAGGAACTCCAGAACTAGTGTATGATTACACTGGAAGAAACACGAAATCTAAAACACCTGGATTCGTTACAACTGGAGACTTAAGGAATAAACTCAATGAGTATCAGAATGCTGATGCTGCAATGAACTCAGCAATACGTGTAGGGAACACGTTGAGTCGACACTTCATGAGTAAACACGCGAACGTTTCAACAGCTCCTGACTTCATGATCATGTGGAGAGGTTTCGCGAATGATCTGGCGAATGGTTCAGATACCGGATTCCATATGGATATAGAAAGCATCCTAGAGTACAGTTACGATGTCTACGTGATGAAGTTCCCACACACCGTGTTCGTTAGACACGCAGGAGACGTGTCTCCTGGAGGAAACCTAGCTGAAGAAAACAGGAATTTACGTGAGAGCTGGGATTTGATGCGTATAGAAGCATTAAGTTTACTTCGATCCTCTCCAGAGTTTAGACAAGAAGTTCGAGAACTAGAAAAAGGAATTCTTGAGCATCGTCAAACTTACGCAGATACGATGGCTGCAATCAGACAAGATCTTCATCTTTCTGGTATGGATGCATTGTACGATGGGAGAGATAGATTCAAGTCAAGAGGAGGGGCTTTCGTAACTGGTAAACGTAGAGGTAGAGGTGCACAAGAAAACAGATGGTCTGAAAATCTAGAATACGGAACCGGTGCTGGTAAGAAGGCAGCAAGAAAAACCATTGATGTTAATGATGCGAGATCTATTGTAGCTGAAATATACAACGGTGACGTAGATAAAGCAAACATTTTTATGTCTCGTATATCCACGATGGATTATGAAGATTTTAAATTGAATGGAATAGTTTTGAAAGCAGATAAATTCAAGAAATGGTTAACTAAATTAAAAGAGTTGAACTTGACTCCTGAACAACGAGAAGCGTTAACTACGCTATTTGAAAAAGGTAAGTGGCAAGAAATACGTGAAAAAGTTGGTGCTGGTAAATTTGATGCGTACTTGATGCAAATCAGAGATGAAAACATCTACGATGTTACTAAGGCAACCTCTTCTGAAATGCGTAAAGCTGACATTTATGCTGAGAAATCTAAACGTCATAAACGTTTCAATAACTTCTATCAAGGAATGATAGATTCATTCGATAAGATAGGAGATGACCCTGAGAAGAAAAGTCAGATGGCAACTATACTCGGTAAGTTAGCCAGTATCGGAGGTTTAACTGGTGTCCTGGCAGCAAAAGGATTAATTCCATTCATGGCGCCTATGGGAGCTAGTGGTATCCTGATGACAGCATTAGCAGGTGTCTCTTTAGGTATCCTCTCTAACAAGGACAAGATAAAAGATCTTATATTCGGTGGAATGACAGATGAACAAAAAGCAGACACGAAATACGCAACTAAACACGTATTTTCTAAATTTGCATCAGCTTTCGGATTCGCTGGTCTAGGTACAACTATCGGTGTAGCCGGAGCCGCAATGGGAATGCCTGCTTTCATGATACCATTATTCACAGCAGCTTCAGGTATAGCTGGAGGTATGCTCTCTGAAAAATCTCCGTTTAAGAAGTTCTTCTTCGGTCAAGATGCGAATACAGAACGTACGTTCTTTGACTTGTTTAAAGAGAAGATGTTCGGTAACAATGAGGAAGGAACCGACGGATTAATAGGAAGATTTGTTAATCCTATAATTCATAAAACTAAGGGCGTATTCGCCAAGTTCACAGATGTCATTCAGAATAAAGTATTAAACCCATTATCTAACTCATTCACGAAATTAGTGGATAAGATAGACGGTTCAGCTATCGGACAAAAATTCGAAGATTTGATGGGATTCACTTTCTCACAATTTGGAAGTGTTATGAAGAAGAACGTCTGGGAACCTTTAACGTCTAAACTCTTCGGAGGATTAAAACGTCTTCTAGGTTTCGGTAAAAAGAAAGCTGAAGAATTAAATGAACAAAGTATTGCGCCGTACGAACAATCGGATGTAATAAACAACTTAGTAGCTCAGACACGTGGTAATGCAACGATGACTCCGACTGGAGAAGCGGGTGCTGGTTCTTCTAAACGAGGTAAACGAACGTACGGTAACGCTTCGTCCAGAACATTGTCGTTCATACGTAACAACGCTGGAGGAGCAACTTCAATGACATCTGAAGACATCATGACGTCTGTTCACGCTCCAGTGAAAGCAATGATGGGTCTTATTGGTTCTGGTAAGAGTGATGAAGCTAAACACTATGTTTCTCAGAAGGATCCAAAATACTCTGACATGAAGATAACAGGATACGACACAGATGAGAATGCAAGCGGAGCATCTGGTAAGTTAAAGAATGTTGCTAGAAAAATGGCTAATAAAGTGGTCAAAACCACGATTGAAAAAGAAGGATGCGGAGTTATTGCTGCTTCAATGATTCTTTCTAGACTCGGAAGAGTCAGAAACGAAGACAGAGGTAAGACACTCACACCTGAATGGATAAAGTCGAACGTGATACCTCATGCTCAAGGAATGGGAGTAACGTTCCCTATCATGGGTACAATCGGTGTAGAATTCTTCCCGAGAATAGCTAAACGATTCGGATTAGAATACGAGGTTCGTGGAGCTGATAGAGGATACTCTTTAAAAGAAATTGATAGACTTACTTCTGGAGGAAGAGGAGCCTTGATATGTTTAGTTGAATACGAACAACTAAGTAATCACTACATCGTAATCACTGGAGTGAACGGAGATCGTGTATTCTACGATGATCCAGCTAGAAGAAGAAACATGAACATGACTTACGATGAACTCTTCTCTGGAACTTTAAAATGGTTCGGTTTCTCTAAGTCTAAGGGATTATTCGGTCTTCTAGGAAGAATGTTTAAAAGAATTACTTCATTCTTCAGAGGAGACAAAGCTCGTGAATCACAAAGAAAGATATGGGGTATAAACGAAGAACTCGCATCTCAAATGACTGGTCAAGAAAGAACCCAGTTCAAGAACAAGAAGTTAACAAAAGAATTACTAGATAAGCTTAAAGAACGTTCTTTAGAGAAGAAGAACAAGTTTGTAGCAGAAGACGGTTCCATCGTTAAAACTTTTGAAGATTTAGATTTAGCTTCTAAAGCCATAGCAGCTAAAAGAGGGAATACTAAAGCTACTCTGAATGAAGCTGGAGCGGGAACATCATTACGTGACAAAGCTAGAGCTGCGATGGGTAAAAGATACAGCACAATCTCTAGAAGCTTATATAAAGCTGGTAACAAGATACCTAATTATTTATCTAGAAAATTAGATGTTGGAGATGAAGCTAGTTACAGAAGCATGATGTTGAGTGCAACTATACACAACACATATGTCACTGGTAGCATGTTACAAGCAATCTACACGAAGTTAGAAGAACTAGACACATCTATGTACAACGGGACTAACGGTTTAGCTTACAATGCGGAATACATTCGTAGAATGATTGCAATAAAACAATTTGGAGGAATATCCGAGGCTCAATCTGCAATCGGGGATATAAATCTGAATTCATTATCGAATATGAGAAGTCGAGGTAGAAGTAGAGGAATCATTGGTAAATTCAAACAAAAGGTCAGAGACTTTAAAGATCTCATGACTAATAAGTTCGTGGATCCAGTAGTGATGCAATACTATATGGCTGTGATTGGGTGGAGACAGCTCAAAGAGAACTTATCAGAAACCATATCTAAACTTGATCCTAGACCATACATCACTCGTTTCATGAACTGGACAGGAGAGAAATTCCAAGGAGCAATCTCGTGGGTAGGTAGACGTATAGAAGATGCTGGAGGTATAGTTAAAGCTGGATTCAATGCGGTAGGTAAGACTATGGGCGGAATAGGTTCAGCCATAAAGGGTACCTTAGTTGGATTCGGAAACGCGATAGGTGGTATAGCTGAGAGCATGGGTTCCATTGTTGAAGGTGTAATGGAAGGAATATTCAGTATACCGAAAACAATAACAACAGCTATCGGAGATCTAGGTAGTATGATGTATAAAGGATTCAGCGGAGTGATAAATCTAACTGCTTCAACAGCAGGACTAGGTTACAACGCTGCGAAAAACGTAATATCTGATCTATGGGGTGCTGGGGGAGCTATACTACGAGGCATAGGTCATCGTATTATAAATGTTCGTGACTTCTTTAAAGGTAAAGCTGATACTTGGAGAGAGAAAATGAACAAAATCCAATACGTTCAGGTTCTAGGAGGACATATCGATACTGTTGGTTCAGTTGGAGCTGTAGACAGAGATGCGTACGTTAGAGATTACAAACGTAACAAACATGACTACAGAAGTATGATCCAAGGTAAACGACGAGGTATTTTAACTGGTACGCGTACTGTTCGTAACGATAAATTGAATAATGATATCGACGCTGAACAAGATAAAGCTTCAATAGTTCAAGATAAACAGACATCTTTACTTGAAAGAATAGCTTCAAAAGGCGGAGCATTGATCGGAGGAATCGGAGGAAAAGGTGAAAAAGATGAAAAATGGAAGAAGGATGATTCTTCATCAATTGGATGGGGTCAAATCGCTGCCATTCTGACTGCAATCTATAAGATACTTGATCCTGATTCAAGGGAACGTACTAAAGACGGTAACCCTACAGCTAAGCATTGGGATTACACAGATCCTCGTCAAGTATGGGAAGCTATGAATTCAGAAGATACAGCATGGGATTACAGACACTACAAAACTTTAGCGAAGAATATCATAAACGGAAGATACTTCAAAGGTATCGGTAAGATGACTGGATTAAATAAAGTCATAAAAGGAGTAAAAGGTGTAGGTTCAAGCATAGTAGATGCTGGAAGATCTTTAAGAAACGGGTACAACGGAATCTCGTCAGCTGTTTCTTCTGGAAAACAAGCTTTCACTAACTCCAAATTGATGATACAAACCGGTCTTTCATTAGATGAACTCACAACGTTACGTGCTGATAAAACACTTGTCAAAGATAACGCTTTATGGACTCTGGCTGATGACGGTACTATGCGTAAACTGACAGAAGCCGTTGGAGATGGAGCTGCTAATTCAGTAACATATATGGATGATATAACACGTGGACTAGCTAGAACTGGAAGAGTAGCAGCTGAAGAGACTACTGAAGCAGTAATAAAGAAATCACTACGTTCTAAGGTTAAGGATGTTGCTAAGAAAGGTGCAGAGAAAGCGGCAGGTAAATTTGCTGAATATGCTACAAGAGCCGGTAAGTACTTAACTGCCGCATTCACTAAACTCATAGATTCGAAAGTTGTGCGTTCTTTATTCGGGGAAACTGTTACCCAAGCCATTAAAGAAGGATTCCCTAAGTTCATAAATGAATTATTCAGTAACCCTGCCGTTAAGAACGCTTTCAAGAAAACAGGTTCTTCGCTAGTTAAATGGTTACCATTGATTGACATTGTATTCTTCATAGCTGATATATATGAAGGATGGAACAATGCTGACCGGTACTTCGACATACCTGAATCTAAACTTACAACACGACAAAAGGCTGTAGGTGCTATTTCTAAGTTCTTACAAGGATTAATAGCGATGAATCTGTGGTTAATATGGGTTGCCGTTCTTCCGACTGAATGGTTCGTTAATGCGATCTATGCTATGATTCCAGCAGCAGCTGAGAAAGCTGAACTTAAGAAAATAAAAGAAGAATACATGGCTCGTTATGATGCATACAAACGTACACAAGATGCATCAGGTAAAAAAGCATTAGAATACGATGATTGGATACAAGATATTGAAGGTAAGAGCTCGGAAGATGCTTCTCTATGGAAACAGACTAAGAAAGCATTCACATCAGGTACACCTCAAAACCTTGCTATGGTATCTTCCGTTAAAAAGATGGCTGATCAACAAAATGCTATAGAGAAAGCAACACCAATAACTATGACATTAGCAAACGGTAAGTCTATACAAATACCTACAAATACGTACGGTTCCTACAATAATCCATTTGCAGGAGCATACGGAGCTGGTGTCGCTTTAGCTAACACTGGTTCAGGATACGGTACACCTAATCCTCAAATAGTTAACACTGACGGAGCAGGAAAAGGCGGAAACTCCGGAAATACTCGTGGAATAAACTCCTCAGAGTATAAGGACTTCCTAGCACACGCTAAGGGATTCAAGTCTCCTGTGGTTAATGGAATGGTATCTTCTCACGCAATGACATGGAGAGCTCAAACTAAATCAGTGCACAAGGGTACGGATTTTGCTGTTTCTACAGGAACTAAAGTATTCGCAGTTGCTGGTGGTACGGCTTACGTTCATCACCAAAGTGGGAAAGGTTACGGTAAATATATACTCATAGATCACGGAGGTGGATGGGTGACTAAGTACGCTCATCTATCGAAGCACATGGTTAATGATAAACAAACAGTAGTAGCTGGACAACTCATAGGACTCAGCGGGAACTCTGGTTCAAGTGCTGAACATCTACACTTCGAAATACGTAAAGGTACAAGTCAAGAATCTCCAGTGGGAAACATTGAGAAGATAATGTCGTTTAAAGTTTCTCCAAAAGCATCTGCTCCTGGTAAAGAAGGGAACGGTGCTGCTTTCGGTATAGGGAAAGCATTCCAGGGAGTTAAGCAAGCTACAAAAACTGGAATAGACGGAATCAAGAGTATGTTCACACAAATGTATTCTCAAAACTCTAAGTTTTCGATGTCTGCTGGAGGAGACGGAATGACTCTTCAACAAGTCGGATGTGGACCGGTTACAACGAATTTATTCTTACAAGATTCTGGAGTACGTGAACCATTAATGACTACTGCTAAGAAGTTACGTAGTAGAAGGAAGAAGAATGCTGGTTTCTCAGCAGAAACGTTGTCAACGTACATTACATCCAGAGGAGTATCCAATAAAGTGGTTAAACCTGACAAGAACACCATAGCTAAGGCGGCATTCGGTATAGTATTCGCAATACGTAATTGTACTATAAATAGTCTTCCTGAGAATCACGCGTTGTATATGAAGCACATCGGAGATTCCGGAGTAATTCTATACGATCCATATAAAGAAACTGAGAAGTTCTATACATGGGCTACTATGTTACCATGTGTGTTCGAAGTGATTATACCTACGAACAAGAACGCAATAACAGCATCGGGTCCACTGTCTCATGCATTAAACGGTAAACAAAAGACTGATACTACTGGAAACATGATGAATGCTACACACGCGTTCATACAAGAAGCCCTACGAGAGAAAGCACGTTATGAGTCGTCTCAAAAGGTAACATTCAATGAAAAATCTAATAAGAACGACACTCATCATAGCAATCCTGTGATCGCTCAACAGATGATTCAACAAAGTAAACATAACAACATTAGTTTGAGTGTATTACAATCAATAGATTCTAAGATGAGTTCATTAGTTGAATTAATGACTCAGTTTGTTCAGATATCAGTATCCAATAAACCAGTTTCTGAGGAGAAAGTAAATAGAGGTCTGAATAATCTGATGCAATCACTCATGGATAGCATGAAAAATAATAGTAATAAACCTGAAACACGAAATGGACAATCACCATGGTTGATTTCTAGAAATCATATCGTTAAAGGTGGATTATAGGAGGCGATGTTAATTGTCATCAAAAAGAGTAACACCGACAAATAATACTAATAAAATTTCAAAAGAAACTGATCATAAGGTAGATGCTAGTAAACTTAAGAACAACAAAACAGCAGTGGATGACGGAGTCGGAGTAGTATCGAAGGCAAAGGACCGGTTGAACAGCGGATGGTCGCTAATAGAGGAATTTGGGGGTAATGCTGCTCACGCACTATCAGACACGTGGAACTCGCTGTATGATTCCGCAGCAAATATCACTGGATTATTCAAAGGTAAAAAGCCGAGTGACAGAATAAACGATAAAACCACTTCTAAGTCAGATTTAAATTTAGCATTCTCGTACAGTCAGTACATGACAACCGCCGGAATAATGGGTCTGCCTCCTAAGTTTAATTACTTAGCAGATCTGAGGTTATTCCAACATGCGTACTCCGGTGACGGAGGACAGAATGGTAGCATGATGACGCATTCAGATGCTGACCCTCTAGAAGGTATCACATCAACTTCATACGGTGAGAATTATTTCTCACCTCCCTACCAGGGAGCGAAGTGGATAGAAGTGTACTTGAAGTACGCTAATCTTGTATTCTTCGAAATAGGTAAACCTATTTTCTTACACGGTATTTCTGATGAAGCTAGACAAGCAATACTAGCATCGAACACTGGAGACTCTCAAGTGAGTATCGCGGTACAAGACGACGTACAAAAAGCTGCTGAAGAATCGGCATCTATGATGATAGTGTTTCAATCAGCAGGAACTGAGTACGCTCAGGGAGTCTCCTTGTTATGTAATGGATTCGCTACGTTTCTAGACCTAGAGGGTAGTGCTGTTCTTGAACAGAAGAATTCTTTAAGTAGACCTTCTAAGGACAGAATATCCAATGGTAAGGTATTACCTGTGTACACGAATACTCAGAAAGAAGATAAAGGTAATCAGTACGGGATAAATACGTACAGGTCATTCTGGGGAATACAAGACTTCACTGACGATGAGACAGAAATAGAAGACGCGAATAACATCAAAGGTTTGATGAGCAAGTCAGGAAACTATGTTGTTGGAGGATACGGTAGACACGATCTAGATGATTACACGAATGATATTTTTGCAGAGAATATGGCTTCAACCATTTGTTTTTATACAAATGGTGGAATTGAAGTCCCATTAACTGTAACGCATTCAACTGGACCATCTTCTCTTTTGAGTACAGTTACTCAGAACGCAATTTCTGACACTGTTGCTGAAGTAGCATTCTTAGCAGACGACTTCGACTTTACAAAATCATTCGTTGATCAAGGAACTTACGAAGCGAATGATGGAGTGCTAGGATGGGTGAAGAAATTATTTGGTATAATTAAAGTTGGAGCAAAACTTATTGCTCCCGAAGTATGGAAAGGTTCGGATTCTGAAAAAAGCTTCGAAATAACAATAATACTACAAGCAACTGCTCCACAACGTCAATGCATCTACAAAGAGATTCTGGTTCCTTTAGCTCATATTCTTGAGACTACAATGCCTAGAAACGTTACGTCAGGTTCTTCTGCGATGTTGAATAAGTTGGGTGCGTATGCTCCTCCTTATGTGATGAGAACATACTCTAGAGGATCCGTTAACTCGAACCTAGCATTACCAACATCAATAACAATAACTAAGCGTCCAGAGGACATGACTGTGGATGGTTTACCTACACGTGTCGAGGTAACAATGACCATAAAAGACTTGTATGGTACAATGGGAGTTCCAATGAGAGAAGATGCTAAAACATTGAAGGCTACACGTTTAAAGCTCACACAGTGTTTAGGTTTAACAGAATACATGGCTGCGATGACTGGAGTAGTTATTTCTCAAGAGAAAACTCGTTTGATGTTTGTTAATGCTGTTATGAACTCTAAGGACAAGAAACAATGGGTAATGAATATTCCTAAACGATGGGCTGGTAAGATTCAAAACACGTTGTTCGCTGGATACAACAGTAGAGTCAATGCTGCTGTAGGTTGGACTATTCAAAAAATAAATAGAATAACATAATAGTATATAAATGAATAATGGAGGTACCACTATGGCTAAGCTGAGTAAAGACAGAATAGAGGAGACAGCTCGAAGATATGACTCGGCAGTCATTGTAGATACTGGAGATAAAGTATTCGATAAAGAGCTAAAACTCACGATACACGGATCTCCGATGATAGACGGAAGAGTGCGTTTCAATACGCAAACTTTCGCTATCTATAACCCTGCTAAGAATGAGATGAAGAAACTCTTCAGACCAATTTATAACTCTGATGGATTACTTCAATCAATCGTAGTAGATAAACTCATGAAACTCACGATGAAGATGTATTACATGCCTACTAAAGATATGGCAAAGCATCTCACCATGCAAGAAATAATGAGTGAAGTATTACCTTCCATAGTTGTGAAAGATAACGACAACGCTGAGAAAGTTCACTTCGACATATTACATGATACGAACTTCAGAGTAATATTAGATGACAATCTAATAGTGGAGAATCATTCGTATAAGTACATGAGTATGAAGGAGCGTGTAGAATTATCTATCGTATATTGCTCTGATAACAATAAAGTCCATGCGATGTACGATCACATAATCAAAGGAACATCAAGATACGCTGACATGAAACTACATCCGAAATTCATAAGGATGCATAATTTGCTAGACAGCAAAGATCTTCTTAAGTTTCACGTGTATATTCAGAAATACACAACGTATTTTAATTTAGGTAAAAAGAAGAGTTATAGGAAAACACTTCAAACATTCTTAGATTTTTATCCTAAAGAAGTACACTGCGCGATTCTTTTAAAACTAGGAACAAATCAAAAAGTATTAGACGGTTTAAAAATCAAAGAAAAAATAATAGAGCATTACATAGACATGCTCTTGAAAGACTCATCCGACTATGATAACTACTCATTCCTAAACATCATAGTAGAAGGAGAGATAAACACAAATGAAAATTTCAAGAAAAACAACTAAAAAGATCAACAACGATATTCCGAAATCACTAGAGAAGATAATAGAAACACTGAGTGCTAATGAGACTGATGATTCAGCATTCGAAATGTTAAGATGTGAGCAAGCATCTGCAATAAATAAAAATGGAGGGAAAAGAATATGAAAACAAAAGAAGAAATACTGGAAAAAGTAGAAAGAAATATAGACGGAGTATACAAAGCTGTAATGGTTAGCTTCTTTAAGAACGTGACACCTACTTCTCCAGAACTAGATAATAATACCGTAGTCGGTATTCTAGAAAACGTTTTCGGAAGTACATCTTTCAGAGATTTTGAAAAGGAATATGGTAAAACTGAACTCGGAGGTTTCATTTGTAATTTAACTGAACAAATACACGATGTGAATTGTTTCAGATTCGAAGCCGCTCAAGAAGATATAGCTATAGCCGAATCAACTAATCCTTTCTTGTTAATGAAAGAATTAAATGATTCGAATGATAAGGAGTTTAAACAATTAGTTTTAACTGATAATATTAAACAAAAATTAGCACAAATCATATCTGATGATATCGAGAAAACTGAGATCATCATTAAGAAAGAAGCTGAACTTAAAGACGATTTAGACAACATTGATCCTGATTCTGAAGAATTCGTTAGCAGTGATAAAGGTGGCGGATTCGATGATGATGATGATGAAAATGAAGAGGATGAAGAAGAAGTAATAGATTATACAGAAGCTCGTTGGTTAACTGTTAATGATAAACTTAAAAACGTTGACGCTGACAAAACCATAGATGCATTCGTAAAAGATAAGGTATTCATCAACATAGATATGAGTGAGAAAACAAAGATAAGACAACACTTACACAATATCAAAGAAATGATACTAAGTGATCTTAGAGGTTACTTCAATTCTATAGATGTGGAGTTGTCAGAATACAAGAAAGACTCAGCGTACTACGAGTATTTATCGTATGTACTAACTAAACGAGCGAATCCTTCAATTAAAGCTGCGTGGATCGAGTACTTCGTATTCTTATCCGCAGGTGTCATGTCTGCTGTTCTTGTAGTATTAACTAACATAATCGGTGTAGTTATCTTATTCTTAGTAGCTCCTGAACTTAATAAGTTCTTAAATAAGATTCAAAATAAGAGAAGAGTTCATTACTTCTTAGCTTGTGGTATAGCGAATGACTTAGAGCAAAAAGCTAATCAGGCAACAAACGAAGAAGATAGGAATAAGTTCATTCAAGTTAGAAGAGAGTTCATGAATAATATGGGTCTAATTGAACAAGACATCACTAACGTTAAAAATATGATACAAGATGAGAATGTATTAGTTTCTAAACTTTCTAAGAATTCTCCTATCGTTGAAGCATCTTATACAGCGATACTAAAAGAGATAACGGAAGACATAGTGGAGGATGTAGGAGAAAGAGCTAATGCTGAAAACATAGAAAAGATTGCATTATATGCTACTTCTATGGAAATCGTTAAAGAGGTGTTCTTAAATGACGAAGATTAGAAATCTGACAGGTAGCGATCTTACAGTGAATGGTATTTTGTTTCCTGCGGATTCATTGTGTGTACAACCAGTGAACTCCACGTTCATTGTCTCAGGAGACATAAACGGGATCAGTACTCGTAAAATTACGTACGGTAAAACACAAAATTTACCAGAGTATGTAGAAGAAACGATACTCATAGTTCATAGGTCTGTATGTGAAGCAAATCGTGACAGAACAGATTTATACTTCGCTGAC
>RRZU010169844.1_pt1 | contig 13678 bp, 8 predicted proteins | sample 2165561 | NCBI WGS metagenome assembly RRZU01 (sample SAMN10456909, study PRJNA506462) | wastewater metagenome | isolation source: wastewater sludge | place: USA: Moscow, Idaho
AAATAAAGAGATGGTACGTAAGTATGGTGGAGGTGAGATAATATGATTTCAGCGGTTATAATGGCTGGCGGTAAAGGTGAAAGATTTTGGCCAAAAAGTAGGACAAATTTACCAAAACAGTTCTTATCATTAACAGAAGATGGAAAATCAATGATACAACATACAATAGAAAGATTGAGTGGTCTAGTTGACATTAATAATACATATGTTGTTACTAATAAATCGTATAAAGAGTTAATTATGGAACATTTACCTAGTTTACCAATTGAAAATATTATTATAGAACCCGAAGCTAAAAATACAGCACCTTGTATAGGTTTGGCGGCAATTCATATTGCTAATAAAGATCCAAATTCAAAAATGATTGTTTTACCAGCGGATCATTTGATTAAATTTAATGAGTTGTTTATTGATACTCTAGAATTAGGCTTAGAAGCTATAAATGATGAAGATAATATAATAACTATTGGTATAACTCCCAATTATCCTGAAACAGGTTATGGATACATTAACTTTAAAAAAGGTAACCATCCTAAAAATTTGAAAAATGTATATGAAGTTTTAAAATTTGAAGAAAAACCAAATCTTGAAAAAGCAAAACAATATTTAAGATCTGGAAAGTATTTGTGGAATAGTGGGATGTTTATATGGAAAACATCAACAATATTAAAGTGTTTTGAGAATCTCCTTCCAATAGTTTTTGAAGGTTTAGAAAAAATAAAAAAAACTATAGGAACTGATCTTTATATTGAAACACTAACAAGAGAATTCTCAAAATTTCCATCTGAATCAATAGATTATGGAATAATGGAAAAAGCTAAAAATATTTATGTAATACCAGGTAATTTTGGTTGGGATGATGTTGGTAGTTGGCTTTCGCTTGAAAGAATAAATAAAACTAATCAAGATGGTAATATTATAAAAGGTAATGTTGTAACCATTGAAACAAAAAATTCTATAATACAGGCAACTGATAAATTAATTGCAACAGTCGGATTAGAAGATGTTATAATTGTTGATACAAAAGATGCTTTGTTAATATGTAATAAAGATAATACACAGGATGTTAAAAAAATAATTGAGAATTTGAAGTTATATAATAGAGAAGAGTATTTGTAGATGGAAAGAATTGATATACTACTAGCAACCTATAATGGTAGTAAGTATCTACCAGAGCAATTAAATTCAATACTTAGCCAATCATATAAAAACATAAATGTTATAATTAGAGATGATGGATCATCTGATAATACAGTTGACATTATAAAAGAATATGAACAAGAAGATAACAGAGTGAGACTGTTAAACGATAATTTAGGTAATTTAGGATTTGTTAGAAACTTTGAAGAGTTAATGAAACACTCAGATGCAGAATATATTATGTTTTCTGACCAAGATGATGTTTGGTACAAAAATAAAGTTGAGATATCTTATCTAGAAATAAAAAAAATTGAAGGTGAATATGGATGTAAAGTACCTACTTTAGTTCATACTAACTCAAGAATTTTAAATTTTGAAGTGAAAACAACAAAAAAATTTATATCTAATTATGCAAAAAATTATTCGTTTGAAAATTCATTTTTTAATTTTTTTGTGCAAGGATCAACTATGATAATAAATAAATATTTGAAAGAAGAATCCTTACCTTTCTCTGAATACGTTTATCTACATGACAGATATTTGCATTTAGTTGCAGAATTTATTGGTATAAGAAGATATATAGATATTCCAACAATGGATTATAGACAGCATTTAAACAATGAGATAGGATCAAAAAGTGAGTCGATATTTAAACGATTATATAGTGGTAGATATTATAATAATAGTGATAAATTATTATTTATTAATATCTATGAAACTTATGAAAAAAGATTAAAGAAAAACAAAATAAAAAAACTAAAAATATTTTTTAAAATTATAGACACTAATATATCAAGATTTTTAAGATTATATTGGTGCTTGAAAGAAGATGTACCAATGAGTTTAAGAAAAAAAATATTTTTATTACTAAAAGGTTAAAAATTAAAAATCTAAAGGAGTGTTATTTAATGAAAGGAATAATTTTGGCAGGAGGATCAGGAACTAGATTGTATCCGCTAACTGTTGCAATATCTAAACAAATCATACCAGTTTATGACAAACCAATGATTTATTATCCTCTATCTGTATTGATGTTGTCAAATATAAGAGATATACTTATAATATCAACACCTAGAGATTTACCGACTTTTCAAGAGTTATTAGGGGATGGTAATCAATTAGGTATTAATATTCAATATAAAATTCAAGAAAAGCCGAATGGATTAGCAGAAGCATTCATCTTAGGGGAAGAGTTTATAGGTGAAAGTTCTGTAGCATTGATATTAGGTGATAATATATTTTATGGGCATGGATTATCTAAGATACTTCAAGAAGCTTCTACACTTGTTGAGGGTGGGAAAATATTTGGTTATCCAGTTAAAGATCCAAGATCATATGGAGTTGTTGAGTTTGATAAAAATGGAATAGCTGTTTCATTGGAAGAAAAACCTGAATTTCCAAAATCTGAATATGCAATACCAGGATTGTATTTTTATGACAATAAGGTAGTTGAAAAGGCTAAAAAACTAAAACCATCTATTCGTGGTGAACTAGAAATAACAGATTTAAATAGAATTTATTTAAAAGAAGGAAATCTTACTGTAAGCAACCTTGGAAGAGGAATGGCATGGTTGGATACAGGAACACATGATTCTTTACTTGAAGCATCAAATTTCGTTGAAGCTATACAAAAAAGACAGGGCTTTTATATAGCATGTATAGAAGAAATTGCTTACAAAAAAGGATGGATAAATAAAGAAAAATTAGAAGAACTATTAATTCCCCTTTTAAAAACTGATTATGGACAGTATTTGAGAGATTTACTAATTAGATAGGAGAAGAAATGTTACATAATATAAGAAATTTTTTAATTGATATTTATGATAAAAGGAAATTGATAGTAACTTTAGCGTTAAATGATTTTAAAAAAAGATATTCAAGTTCTTACTTAGGTCTGTTTTGGTCATTTGTTCAACCATTAATAAATATAGGAGTTTTTTGGTTTGTATTTTCAGTAGGCTTTAAGGCAGCAGACATAGACAAAGGAGTTCCTTTCATATTATGGTTAATATGTGGCTTGATACCTTGGTATTATTTTGCGGAAACATTAAGTACGGGATCAAATATACTATACGAATATAGTTATATGTTAAAACAAATGGTATTTAGACCAAGTATTTTACCATTTATAAAAATAATATCGAATTTTATAACGCATGTATTTTTTGTTATAATTATATTTATTATAGCATTTATATATGGAAAAGGGTTTGATCTATATTATCTACAATTATTATACTACATACCATGTATGGTCTACTTATTGATAGGATTGATATGGATATTTTCAAGTTTGAAAGTTTTTTTACCAGATATAGGAGAGATAATAACAGTTATATTACAATTGGGAATGTGGATAACACCTATAATGTGGAATATAAAGATAATACCTATTAAATATATGATATTTTTAAAACTAAATCCTATGTTTTATATTGTTGATGGGTTTAGAGATACTTTTATAAATAAAATTTGGTTTTGGGAGAAAATTATTTGGACTCCTTGCTATTTACTTTTAACTACTTGTCTATTTTTTTCTGGGATAGTTATATTTAAAAAATTAAAACCACATTTTAATGATGTACTTTAGGAGGAAATACATGAAATTTGCTGTAGAACTTAAAGAAATAAGTAAAGTTTATAAGCTATATAATAATAAAAAAGCTAGATTGAAAGAAGCACTAAAAATAAGTAGAAAAAAAGAACATATTGATTTTTATGCTTTAGATAATATAAATATTTCTATCAATAGAGGAGAAGTAATAGGTTTATTAGGAAAAAATGGATCTGGAAAATCAACGCTTTTAAAAATAATAACAGGTGTTTTAACTCCAACATTAGGTGAAATAAAAGTTAACGGAAAAATTTCAGCACTTATAGAATTAGGTTCAGGTTTTAATGGTGAATACTCAGGAATGGAAAATATTTATTTAAATGGAACGTTAATGGGATATAAAAAGGAAGAAATAAAATCAAAAGTACAGGATATACTTGATTTTGCAGATATAGGAGACTTTATAAATCAACCTGTTAAAACTTATTCGAGTGGAATGTTTGCAAGACTAGCATTTTCAGTTGCAATAAGTATGAATCCTGAAATATTGATAGTTGATGAAATATTAGCTGTGGGAGATTTAAGATTTCAAATAAAATGTATGGAAAAAATGAGTACACTGATGCAAGATGGAACTACAGTTCTATTTGTTTCACATGATATAAGTTCTATAAAACGTTTCTGCAATAAAGCTTTATGGGTACACGAAGGCAGAATAAAGGAATTTGGAGATGTTTCAACTGTAACAGATAATTATTTGGATTTTTTAAAATTGGAAGATTTTTTAAAAGAAAAAAAAGAGAATGAAGATAATTTAGACAATGATAGTAATGATAAACAAGAAGGTATAAAAAAATCAAATAGTGATTTGATTGTAGAGATTTTAGATTTTAAAGTATTAAATAAGAATAAAGAGATAGTTGAGAAATTTAATAAAAATGAAAAAATTTTTATAGAAGTTACGTACGATGTGTATGATGAAAATATAACAAATCCGGTTTTAGGAGTTGCAATTAGAAAAATAAATAATGAATATATATGTGGTCTTAATACACTTTTAGATAGTAAGAAAATCCCTTGGAAAAAAGGTTTGAATAAATATACTTTAGAATACAACGAGGGATTATTATTATTGGGTGGAAATTATTATTTTGATTGTGCTATAATGGAAAAAACTGCAACGATACCTTTTGAGTATAAATCAAAAATAAAAAATTTCTTCATAGAAAGTGGTTATGATGGTGAGGGAGTGTTTATAATACCACATAAATGGGGGGTAAAATATATGGCAAATTATAATTTTGAGCTGGATTTAGAATCAGAAAATTCTCTATCCATTATTTTAAATTATTACATAGAAAAGAATTCTAAAATACTTGAATTTGGACCAGCAAATGGAAGATTGACAAAATATTTAGTTGAAACAATGGGATGTGATGTCGATATAGTAGAGATTGATGAAATAGCAGGGAAACAAGCTTCTAAATATGCTAATAGATCACTTTTAGGAGCAGTAGAAGGAAATATAAATAATGAAATTTGGTTTCAGAGTTTAAAAAATGAGCGGTATGATTTTATTATATTTGCTGATGTGTTAGAGCATTTAGAAAATCCAGAGAAAACTTTAACATATGCAAAAAAATTGCTAGAAGTAGATGGAAAAATATGTATATCTATTCCTAACTTAGCGCATAATTCAGTTTTAATAGAATTATTTAATAATAGATTTGATTATGCAGATATTGGATTATTAGATAGAACACACATAAAATTTTTTACTTATAATTCATTACAGAAAATGATTAATAATGCTGGATTATCTGTAATTATGGAGAAAGCAGTTCATAAAGAAGTTGGGGAAACTGAAATTCGTAATTATTATGATGAAATACCTAAAAGTGTTTCTAATTATTTAAAAACTAGAGAATATTCGGATGTGTATCAATATGTTTTTATGGTAGAAGAGAAAAAAGAAATTAGACATGAAGTTGAAAAGCTTCAAAGTAAAACATTAGTTTATAATAGTAAAATGTATGTAAAAGAATCTGGAGATTCAGAATTTAATGAATCAAAAATAATAACATCAAAATATTCGGAAGGACAATTTGAATTTATCTTAAAAGATTATAAAGATATAGTTGAAATAAGATGGGATCCTATTGAAGAATCATGTATTGTAAATCTAACAAAAATTATTATAAAAGATAACAGTGGTAAAGAAACAATTATTAATCCAAGTTCATCAAATTCATTGTATCATAGAGAAAATGTATTTTATTTCAATTTAGATGATCCAATTATATTTTTTAATATAGATAAAAATGATCTTTATTCCATAAGAATTGAGTGTATAATAGAAAATGACATTTCAAAAATAAAGAAAATTATAGAAAATGAATATAACTATTTGATAAATAACTCTAAATTTATTGATAATAATGTAAATGATATTATAAGTAAGATATATGTTAAAGAAAATGATGATTTAGAGTTTAATGAATCAAAAGTAGTGGTATCACAATATTCAGAAGGTCATTTTGAATTTACTTTAGAGAATTATGAAAGAATATCTGAAATAAGATGGGACCCGTTAGAAGATTCTTGTATATTAGTTATAGATGAAATACAGTTTGTTGATTCTAATTCTAATAATATTAGTTTAAACATAGATTGTACTAATGCTTTATATATAAATGAAAATGAAATTTACTTTGATGAGAAAGATCCATTTATTATTTTTAAAACAATAGGAATTAATGTAAAAAAAATTAAAATAAAATGCCAGATAAATAATAACGATAAACATATGAAAGAGGCTATTGAAAAGAATTATAAACGAATACCGGATATATTAAAAAATAGTTATAAAAAAGATATAAGTAAAATATATATTAAGGAAATTGGAGATAGAGATTTTAATGAATCAAAAATAGTAACATCAAAATATTCAGAAGGACAATTTGAATTTATATTGGAAGATTATAAAAATATAGTTGAAATGAGATGGGATCCTACTGAAGATAATTGTGTATTAGAATTAGATAAAGTTATAGCATTTGATTTAGAAAATAATTTGATAGATTTAAAAAATGTATCAAGTAATGCGATATTTAGTCAAAACAATTTTTTTTATTTTGATTTAAAGGACCCTTTTTTACTTTTTAATCATAAAAAGTTCAAAATTAAGAGTTTAATAATAAAATGTAATATAAAAAATATTTGTTAAAATATAGACTATATTTAACACTATAAATTAAGGAGGTCTAGTGAGAAAAAAGTTTAATAAAGAAAAAATAATAAAAGAGGATTATTATTTAGAATTTACAATATTACAGATAAAAGATAATGAATTTTTTCAATTAAAATTACCTATAGATAATGTAGAACTAGCTGAAGTAGAAGACCTATCAAATGGAGATAAAAGAAATTTTGATTCAAACTATGGTAGTAAAAGTGTAATTTTTAGATTTCCAAATAAACCAAAAAATTTATTTTTTAAAATAAAATTTAAAAATTCAACATTTTCTTTAGATAAAATAGAAATAATTAGTTTATCTAAGGAAAAGTATTATTTAATGAAAATTATAAAAAATAAATATAAGCTATTTAATATTATAAAAAGTAATCCTATATTTATTAAAAAATTTATGATTGAGCTAAAAACTGAAGGTATCATATCAGCACTTAGAAAATCAAAAAAAATATTATCGAAAAGCTCTGATAATAAGTATATACCAATTGTTTCTAGTACAAATATAAACTATAATGGCAAGAATAAAATTTTATTTGTTGCACATTCAGCTCATGAAGGTGGTGCAACAATTTTATCGTTAGAGATAATCAAAACTTTAAAAAAAACTTTTGGGATAGAAGTAATAACTTTATTAGTTCAAGGTGGAAAATTAGAAAGTGAATTTAAAAAGTATTCTGATACATATTGTTTAAATCAGGATACTTTTTCGTATATAGAAAATATAGATAATGTAATTAATATAGTATCTCATATTAAATTAATGGGAATTAATAAGTGTATCAGTAATTCTGTTACATCATCAATTATATCAGATATATTACATAAAAATGGATTTGATATTATATCGTTAGTTCATGAATTAAATTCTTCAATAGAGATTTATGATTATAAAAAAGCTGCTAAAAATGCAGCTAAATTTTCTAAAAAAGTTATCTTTCCAAATTTATATGTATTAGATGAATTTAAGAGTAATTATTCAATTGATGAAGAAAAGATTATAATAAAACCTCAAGGGGCTTATTCAAAATTTGAATTAAATATAGAGAATCAGGAAGCAAAAAATATTTTATGTAAAAAACTTAATATACCAAACGATTCAAATATAATCATGAATTGTGCATATGGTGATTTAAGGAAAGGAATAGATATATTTTTTGAAATAGCTAAAAAAATGATAAAAACAAATCCTAGAAATCATTTTTTATGGATTGGAAATGTAGATCCAGTATATAAAAAATGGATAGATAGTGATATGAAAAAACTTGGTATAGAATTAAATATACATTTTGTTGGATATATAAATGAAACAGAAATATATTTTAGAGGATCAGATATATTTTTATTAACATCTAGAGAAGATCCTTTTCCATCAGTTGTTCTAGATGCCTTAAAAACAGAAACACCGGTACTTTCATTTGAAAAAACTGGAGGAGTTCCAGAATTAAATGAAATGATAGGTGGTAGTAGTATTGACTATTTGAATATAGATGAAGCAATTTTAAAAATAGAGAAATTATTAGATAACAAAGAATATTATAAAATCTTACAAACTAAAGGCTCTAATCATATTAAAATTAATCACAATCATGATACTTATGTGCAAGAGATATTAAATTTACTAAGCTTAAAAGTCAATACTTTTAAAGTATCTGTTATAATACCAAATTATAATTATGCTAACTATTTACATGAAAGAATTTCTACTATATGTAATCAAACATATAGACCATATGAAATAATATTTTTAGATGATAATTCTAGTGATAATAGCATAGAAGTAGCAAAAAAAGAATTATCAAAATACGATATAGAATATAAAATATTAACTAATGAAAAGAATGCAGGTTGTTTTAAACAATGGAGTAAAGGGATAGAAAATTCTTTAGGAGATATAATTTGGATAGCTGAAGCAGATGACTTGTGTGATTTGGAATTCATAGAATCTCTAGTTAATGAATTTGAAGATAATGAGGTTAATTTAGCGTATTCACAATCTAAAATTATTGATGAAAATTCTAACATAATAATGAATAATTATTTAGAATATACAAATGATATATCAAGTGTAAAATGGAAAAATAATTATAAAGCATATGGGCAAGAAGAAATAGTAGAAGCTCTTTCAATAAAAAATACAATACCAAATGCAAGTGGAGTTTTAATGAGAAAATCTGTTCTTTTAGATATACTAGAGGATTTAAAAAAATATTCAATATGCGGAGATTGGTTTTGTTATATTGCTCTACTTAAAAATGGGAAACTATATTTTAATAACAAGTCACTAAATATGCATAGGAGGCATTCTAATAGTATAGTTAGTAAAAGTGAGAAAAAACTTTTGTTTTATGAAGAATTAATAAATATTAAATTATATACAATAAATAATTTTAAATTACCTGCTAATATGAAAGAATTATTTTTAAAAGTCATAGTTGAAGAATATAAACGATTAGGATGTGTAGGTTATGATAGTAATAATATATATGATAATCAAAAATTAAAACCAATGCTAATTGAGTTAGATTCAAAATATAAAGATCAATTAGGTAGTTATCTATTTTTAAATGAAAGAAAAAAAATTCTTTTAGTAGCTCCAGATTTTGAAATAGGTGGAGGACAAATGTTAGTAGTTAGAATAGCAAATTATTTAGCATCATTCCATGATGTTTATGTTTATTCAGCTAGACCTTGGTTATTCAGTGCAAATGTATTAAAAATGTTTTCAGAAAAAGTAATTATACTAGATAGTACGGGTGATTATAAAGAGTTAAGAGAATATATTTTAAACGAAAAAATTGATGTTGTTAATTCGCACATATGGTGGTCAGATAAAATAACTTATAAAGCCATTAAAGATATTGATATAAAATGGGTTCTTTCAATGCATGGATGCTACGAAGGATTAGTTGGAAATAAAGATTGGGATCTAGAATTTGAAAATATAGTTGGAAATATGTTTAAACGAAGTAACAGTATAGTATATGCTACTGAAAAAAATAAAAAAATATTTGAATTTCTAAATTTTAAAGATTTTCATAAAACATTTAAAATATACTACGGTTATGAATTACAAAATATTAAAAAAGTTGAAAAGTCGTTATTGAACATAGGAGAAGAAATAGTAGTATTTGGTATGGTAGCAAGAGGTATAAAAGAAAAAGGATGGAGAGAAGCAGTAGAATCAATAGTAGAATTGAATACTGAATTAGAAAAAAAATCACATCTTGTACTAGTTGGAACGGGAGAAATAATTGAAGAATTAAAAAAAGAAACTAAAAATATAGATTATATTCATTATATCTCAGCTAATAGTAAACCTTTTGAGTGGATACAATGGGTAAAAATGTTTGATATTTGTCTATTACCAACATATTTTGTATCTGAAAGTTTACCAAATTCTATAATAGAATATTTAGCTTATAGTAAACCAGTAATAACTACAAATATAGGTGATATAAAGCATATGATACATGATCAAGAAACAGATAAATGGGCAGGAATTTTAATTAATTTAGAAAACAATAAATTAGATAAAGATAAATTAAAAAATGCTATGAAATTTATATTAGAAGATGATAATATTGCTATTTATAGTAAAAATTCAAAATATATATTTGATAAAAAATTTAAAATGGATAGATTTATTAATGATTATTTTAAATTATTTGAGAAAGGAAATTTTTAATGAGAATATTAGTTTTAGGAGGAAATGGATTTGTTGGATATAATTTTGTAAAAAAAATGTCTTTACTAAATCATGAAATTACGTCATTTGATCGTAATTTTACATATGATTTTATAGAAGGTGTCAGATATATTGAAGGAAATTATAATGAAATATCTAATCATAAATCGATTTTTAAAAATTTAGATGTAGTATATCAATTTATTTCAACAACATTACCTAAAGATTCTAATTTAAATCCAATTTTTGATATTGAAACAAATCTATGTAATTTAATAAAACTATTAGATTTGATAGTAGAAAATAATATAAAGAAAATAGTATTTATATCTTCGGGTGGAACAGTTTATGGAGATCAAAATTTAGAATCAATTTCCGAACAATCTTCAACTGATCCATTGAGTTCATACGGAATAGTTAAATTGGCAATGGAAAAATATATACAACTGTACTCAAAACTATATGGAGTAAACTATAGTATTTTTAGATTATCTAATCCATATGGACCATATCAAAATACATTGAAGGATCAAGGTATAATAGGAATATTTATAAGAAAATTTATCGAAAATGGAGAGATAACAATATGGGGTGATGGAAATATAATAAGAGACTACATATATATTGATGATGTAATTGAAATTTTAAATAGAGATTTAATGAAAAATATAGACAATAATATATTACTAAATTTAGGAAGTGGAAAAGGTTCATCGATAAATGAAATACTCAATCTAATAGAGAGAATTTCGAACAAAAAAATAAATATATTGTACAAAGAATCAAGAAGTTTTGACGTAAAAAAAAATATATTAAATATTGATAAAATATCGAATACATTTGATTGGAAACCAAAACATGATATAGAAGAAGGTATTCAAAATACATATAAATGGTTAAAAAATAATTACAAATCAAATTAAGGAGACGTATGATTTTAATAACTGGAGCAAATGGACAATTAGGTAATGATTTTAAAAAATTATTTGACTCTCTAAATGTTAATTATATTTCAACAGATTTGGATGATTTGGATATAACAAATGAAAAATCTGTAGATGAATTTTTTAAAAATAATAAAAATATAACAATAATAATAAATTGTGCAGCATACAATGATGTTGATAAAGCTGAAGAAGAAGTTGAAAAATGTTATTCAATTAATACAAAAGCACCTCACAATCTATCTAAAAAAGCTAAAGAAATAGGTGCCATATTTGTCACATATTCAACAGATTTTATTTTTTATAGTGATAAAATAAGAAATCCATTTGAGACAGGAGATATTCCAACTCCTCCTTCACATTATTCTAAATCTAAATTAGAAGGAGAAAATCTTGTTTTGTCTGAATATGATAATACGTTTGTAATAAGAACATCTTGGGTTTTTGGAATAGCTAATAAAAATTTTATAAAACAAGTAATAGAATGGAGTAGGTTAAAAAATGAACTTAATATTGTTGATGATCAAATTTCTTCTCCTACTTATTCCAAAGATTTAGCCTATTATTCTTGGAATATAATAAAAACTGGAGTTTTTGGAGTATATCATATTTCAAATAATGGTGAGTGTAGTAAATATGAACAAGCAAAGTATATATTAAAAAGAATAGGATGGAAAGGTATATTGAAAAAATCAAAAACATCAGATTTTAAATTAATGGCAAAAAGATCTAATTATTCGAAATTATCTCTAACTAAAACAGAAAGTTTATTAAAAGAAAAAATACCAACTTGGGAAGATGCTATAGATAGATATATAAAAGAAATAGAGCAAGTTAATTTATAAAAATAAAACAAGAATTTATCATATAAAGAGAAAAAGATATTTTCTGATTTAAAGTTTAAAATTAAATAAAAAATGAAGGAGAATAATATGAAAACATATTTAGTTACAGGTGCCGCAGGGTTTATAGGCGCAAATTTTTTAAAGTATATTCTTGCGAAGCATGAAAACATAAATGTAATAGTATTAGATTCATTAACATATGCAGGGAATTTAGGAACAATTGAAAATAATTTACAAGACAAAAGAGTGAAATTTGAAAAGATAGATATTAGAGATAAGAAAGAAATTGATAGAATATTTTCTGAAAATACTATTGATTATGTAATAAATTTTGCTGCAGAATCACATGTTGATAGATCAATAGAAGATCCTGAAATATTTTTATTAACAAATATAATAGGAACACAAAACTTACTAGAGAAATCAAAAAAATATTGGACAGTAGGTAAAACTGATGATGGTTATCCAATATACAGAGAAGGTGTCAAATATCTACAAGTTTCAACAGATGAAGTATATGGGTCACTTTCAAAAGACTATGATGATGCGAAAGAATTAGTAATAACAGATGAAATAGTTAAAAGTATAATCAAAGATAGAAAAGCACAAACATATGGAGATAATTATTTTACAGAAACAACACCATTAGACCCAAGAAGTCCATATTCATCATCAAAAGCGAGTGCTGATTTTATAGTATTAGCATATGGTGAAACATATAAAATGCCAATAAATATAACAAGATGTTCGAATAATTATGGACCATATCATTTTCCAGAAAAATTAATACCATTAATGATAAAAAATGTATTAGAAGGTCAAAAGTTACCTGTTTATGGAGATGGAAAAAACGTAAGAGATTGGTTATATGTTGAAGATCATTGTAAAGCAATAGATTTAGTTTCAACAAAAGGACAAATTGGAGAAATATATAATGTTGGTGGATTTAATGAAGAGCAAAATATAGAAATAGTAAAATTAGTTATAGACACTATAAAAGATTTAACATCAACAAATGAAAAATACAAATTGATATTAAAAACAGATATATCAAATATAAATTACGATTTAATAAGTTATGTACAAGATCGATTAGGACATGATAGAAGATATGCTATAGATCCAACAAAAATAGCTAAAGAATTAGGATGGTATCCAGAGACAAAATTTGAGGATGGTATAAGAAAGACAATTATTTGGTATTTAGAAAATCAAAATTGGGTAAATGATGTAATATCAGGAGATTATCAAAAATAT
>RRZU011931891.1_pt1 | contig 13674 bp, 11 predicted proteins | sample 2165561 | NCBI WGS metagenome assembly RRZU01 (sample SAMN10456909, study PRJNA506462) | wastewater metagenome | isolation source: wastewater sludge | place: USA: Moscow, Idaho
AGGTGCCGATATGGGGCAGCCCCGAGGGGCCATAGCCGGTCTCGAACAGGACATAGCCCTTGGCGGGGTCCTTTTTCTCATAGCGTTTCAGCACGCGGCGGGCCTCTTCAAAGGGCCAGGCCTTGGATTTCATCGCGGCGTCACGCAGGGCGGTCATCTCGGGTCTCCGTTCTTGAGAATTTCCCCGTATTGAAACGGCGCGGAATGGTCAATAATTACCCTGAAAACCACCGGAGAGACGCCATGTCCGAAGACCTTCCCTCATTCACGCCCTGCGACGCGCTGATCGCGGTGATGGTGGCGGTTTCGGCATCCGACCAGAACCTGCGCACCGCCGAACTGGTCGCCATCGAGCGCGCGGTGAACCATACCCCGGTCTTCGCCAATTACGACATCGACCGCATCCGCCCGGTGTCGCAGACCGTCATCTCGCTGTTCGAGGTCGAGGACGGTCTGGACGCGCTTTTCGGCCTTGTCCGCGAGGCGCTGCCGGAAAAGCTTTACGACACTGCCTATGTGCTGGCCTGCGACGTGGCGGCCTCGGACGGGCGCGCCGGCGTCGTCGAGACCGAGATGCTGGCCGAGATCCGCGACCAGCTTGACATCGATCGCCTGCATGCCGGCGCCATCGAGTTCGCGGCCCGCGCCCGCCACCGGTTTCTGTAACCCGGAAAAGCCGGGGTCTGCGGCTAGGGCTGCGACGGTGCCGGCAGCTTCAGCGCCGGCCCCTGCGTGCTCAGCGGCCCCTGCGTGCTCAGCGGCATGGGGATGGCGCGCGGCACGTCTGCGGGCGCAGCCCCGATGCCGGGGTCGGGATCCGGGTCGGGCAACCGGCCAAGGCCCGCGGCGAACCAGCCCTCGATCAGCGCCTGCTGGGCGGCTTTTGCCCGGCGGGTCCAGCCGATCAGCCCGTCGGGCAGTTCCTGCCCCTGACTGGCGGCATGGCGCGCCTCGTTCATGCTCAGCGTGGCAAAGACCAGCTCGCGCCCGTCGCCATCATGCGCATATCCCGCCAGGTTCGAGACGAAATTCAGTGTCCCGGTCTTGGCCTGAATACGGATCGGGCTGTCCTTGCGCCTGCCCTTGGCATCGCGCAGCGAGATCTCTTTCATCACCGTGCGCAGGTCGCGCCGCCTGCCCGGCCCGGCCAGGGTCTGCGCCAGCGCCAGCGCCGTCATGCGGTTCGCCGGCGACAGGCCGGAATGGTCATGCAGGCTGAAGGGGCCGGCAATGCCCTGCGCGCGCAGCCACGCCTCCATCGCCTTGGCCGAGGTCTCCACATCGCCCGCGCCGCTGGCGCTCAGCCCCAGAACCTCGGCGGTCAGGTTGGTGGAATATTCCATCATGCCGGTCACGATCTCGCGCAGCGGCGGGCTTTCGTGGCGGGCGATCTCGGTGCCGTCGGGCATGATCTCGATCACCTCGGGGGCGGGCAGCGCCAGCCCGCGCGCCCGGCACAGCGTCTGGAACACGTCGCCCGCGTAAAGCTCGGGGCGGCGAACCGGCAACCAGCGGCTGCCCGGACGCGCCAGCGCGCCCCGCGCCACCGTCCAGCTTTCCAGCTTGCCGCTGTCGTCATAGGCAAACAGCGGCAGGCTGCGCTCGGCCGGCGCAATGGTGACCGTATAGGCCCGCGGCGATTGCCGGGCGCCGCGCGCCTGCAAGGACAGTTCCGGCCCAGACTTGCCGCGTCGCCAGTCCAGATAGACCCGGTTGAAGTTCAGGATCATCCCCGAGATCGTCGGGTTATAGGGCAGATGCTCGTCCTGCGCCGGGTCCAGCCGCTCGATCCGGGGCAGCGCGCCGCCCCAGACCATGAAGGCCGAGGGGGCGGGCAATCCGCTGGTCTTTTCCGCCTCGGCGGTGCGCGCGGCAAGATCGGCCAGCGCGTCGGTGTCCAGCACCGGGTCGCCGCCGCCCACAAGGATCAGCATGTTCCCGGCACGGACGACGCGGGTGGCGAAGCGATGCCCGTCGCCCAGCTTTTCCAGCGCGTAAAGCGCGGTCACCGATTTCAGCGTGCTGGCCGGGGGCAAGGGCAGATCGGCCTGACGCTGGGCCAGCACCTGCCCGCTGACCGGGTCCAGCACCGCATAAGCCAGCAGGCCGTCGATATCGGGATCGGCGGCCAAGGCGGGACCGGCGCGCAGCACCTGCGGCGCCAGCGCCAGCAGGCCGAGCCCGGCAATGAAACCCCGGCGGGAAAGCTGGTTCATGTCGTCCTTCCCTTCTGTCTTGCGCGGATGGCGCTGGAGCTTTGCTTGTTCAGCGGCACGTTGATCATCACCCAGGCGGGCGGGGCCATGTCGGCCAGCCGGGGCGCCTGCGCCTCGGGCTGGCGGGCACGCCAGAGCATCCGTCCCGCGCGCGAAAACCGCGCCGGCATCCGCCAGCCCGGCCTTGCGATGACGCCGATGGGCAGGCGGGCGGCGATGTCGCGCCAATGGCCCCAGCGGTCGAACTGCACCATGTTGTCGGCGCCCATCAGCCAGACAAAGCGCACGCGCGGGTAAAGCCGTTGCAGCGCGGCGATGGTGTCAGCGGTCATGCGCGTGCCAAGCGCGGCCTCGATGCCGGTGATCTCGACATGCGGATCGCGCATGATGCGGCGCGCGCCGGCGATACGCCCGGCCAGGGGCGCGGGGCCATGCGCCTTCAGCGGGTTGCCGGGGCTGACCAGCCACCAGACCCGGTCCAGCCGAAAGCGCCGCAGCGCCATCTCGGTGATGTGGACATGGCCTTCATGCGCGGGGTCGAAGGACCCGCCCAGCAGGCCCACTCGCATCCCCGGCAACGCAATGGGAAAGCCCGCCCGCATGGTCAGAACAGCCCCTGCACCTGCCCCTGCGCGTCCAGCCCGATCCGCAGGGCCGCGGGTTCGCGCGGCAGGCCGGGCATGGTCATGATATCGCCGCAGATGGCGACGACAAAGCCCGCGCCCGCCGCCAGCCGCACCTCGCGCAGCGGGATCGTGAAGCCTTCGGGCGCACCAAGCGCCGCCGGATCGGCCGAGAACGAATACTGCGTCTTGGCCATGCAGACCGGCAGATGGCCATGGCCCGCCTGCTGCCATGCCTCAAGCCTTTCGCGCACGCCCGGCGCGGCCTCGACGCCCGCGGCGCGATAGATGCGCTTGCAGATGGTCTGGATCTTGTCCCACAGCGGCATGTCGTCGGGATAAAGCGGCGCAAAATCGGCAGGTGTCGCGGTCATGGCGACGACGGCGCGGGCAAGATCCTCGGCCCCTGCCCCGCCCTCGGCCCAGTGGCGGCAAAGCACGGCCTGAACGCCATGGCTGCGGGCATATTCGTCCAGCGCGGCGATCTCGGCCGGGGTGTCGGTGCTGAAATGGTTGATCGCCACCACCACCGGCAGGCCATAGCTGCGCATGTTTTCGATATGGCGGCCAAGATTGGCGCATCCCGCCTGCAAGGCCGGGACGTTTTCGGCGCCAAGATCGGCGCGGGCCACGCCGCCGTTCATCTTCAGCGCCCGCACCGTCGCCACCAGCACGACGGCATCGGGCGTCAGCCCGGCCAGCCGGCACTTGATGTCCAGAAACTTCTCGGCGCCCAGATCGGCACCGAAACCGGCCTCGGTCACGACATAATCCGAGGTCGCCAGCGCCGTGCGCGTCGCCATGGCCGAGTTGCAGCCATGCGCGATATTGGCGAAGGGGCCGCCATGAACCAGCGCCGGATTGTTTTCCAGCGTCTGGACAAGGTTCGGCTGCAAGGCATCGCGCAGCAGAACCGTCATCGCGCCATCGGCGCCGATATCGCGCGCGGTCACCGGCGCCCTGTCGAAGGTCTCGGCGATGACGATGCGGCCCAGCCGCTCTTGCAGGTCGGCAAGGTCGCGGGCCAGACACAGGATCGCCATCACCTCGGAGGCCACGGTGATGTCGAAGCCGCTTTCGCGCGGCTGGCCGTTGGCGGGGCCGCCAAGCCCGATCACCGCATGGCGCAGCGCGCGGTCGTTCATGTCCATCACCCGCCGCCATGTCACCCGGCGCGGATCGATCTTCAGCGCATTGCCCCAGTGGATGTGATTGTCGATCATCGCCGCAAGCAGGTTGTGCGCGCTGGTGATGGCGTGGAAATCACCGGTGAAATGCAGGTTCATGTCCTCCATCGGCACGATCTGCGCCATGCCGCCGCCAGCGGCGCCGCCCTTCATGCCGAAGTTCGGCCCCAGCGAGGCCTCGCGGATGCAGATGGTGGCGCGCTGGCCGATGCGGTTCAGCGCGTCGCCCAGACCGACGGTGGTGGTGGTCTTGCCCTCGCCCGCGGGGGTCGGGTTGATGGCGGTGACAAGGATCAGCTTGCCCTGCGCACGCCCGGCCAGCCCGGCGATGGCCTGATGCGTGATCTTGGCCTTGTCATGGCCATAAGGCAGGATATCGGCCGCGCCCAGCCCGAGGCGGGCGGCAATTTCGGTGATGGGCAGCTTATGGGCGTCCCGCGCGATATCGATATCCGGTCTCATCATCACTCCGTCACATACAGGGCAAAGGGGCGCGCGGGGCGCGTCACACCTTGCCGAACCGGGTCCGCAGGGCACCGATCCATGTCTCGCGCCGCATCCAGGTCGCCGCGGCTGCCCAAAGCGCCACGATCACCCAGACATCCATGGCGACGCGCAGCCAGATGCCCATGGTGCCGTCCGGCGCCGTCATCTGCATCGCATCGCCCCAGATCGACAACAGCACGCAAACGACGAACGAGAACAGCCCGCCGCGCCCGATCTCGGCCAAAGCCTCGCCCAGCCGGGTTCCGGCCATCCACGCAAAGGGGCCGGCCAGCGGCACCGCCACCATCCAGCTTGCCGCAAGGATCGCCGTCAGCCGCAGCCCATCCAGCGACCACTTGTCGATGGGACCCGAGATCGCCGCCAGCACGTCGCTGACCGGCTTTGCCGGCAGGCCGATCCGCCAGGCGATGACCATGGTAAAGCTGAACAGCAGGATCCCGGTCGAGACCAGCGTCACCAGCCCGCGCCAGCGCAGCAGGACCGGCATGATCTGGCGGCGAAACGCCCCCATCGCCACGCCGACAAAGAACAGAAGCTGCCAGCCGAAGGGGTTGAACAGCAGCCCCGGCCCCGGCCGCTGGTTCGGCACCAGCGCGTTCAGCGGCTCGGCAAAGAACCAGACCAGCACCGAAACCGCCAGCGCCAGCACCGGCCAGCGCAGCAGGAACGGCACCGTCACCGGCGCCGTCGCGATCAGCAGGACGTAAAGCGCCAGCACGTCCATCAGGTTCGGCTGCATCCACATCAGCGCGACCGTGGCGAGGTAACCCAGCGGATGTTCAAAGATCCAGCGCGAATACTGAAACCACACCGTCGTGTGGTTCAGGTGCAGCGCGAACAGCAGCGCCGAGAACAGCGCCAGGATCACCGCGCCGATGACCAGCGCCAGCCAGACCTGCACCGCGCGCTTCAGAAAGCGCTTCTGCGCGGCCCATTGACCTTCCTTGGCCTCGACCTTGACCCAGACCATGCCGACCAGAAACCCCGACAGCAGCACGAACAGCTCGGCCGCGTCGAAGATGGCAAAATTCGCCAGCGTGAAGTTGCGCAGCACGCCGATGGGCATGTGGTCCAGCATGATGCAGACCAGCGCATAGCCGCGCAGCATGTCGAGTGCTGCGATGCGCTTCATCTGGGCAGCTTCGCCAGGGTTTCGATCAGGGCACGGCTTTCGACCAGCGCCAGCTTCTCGGGCGCGGTCAGAAAGCTCAGCGCCTCGGCCTGGGTGGTGGCGCAGGCGATCTTGGCCCCGGCCGCGACCGTGTCGAGCCGCTTCGAGGGCGGGCCGGCCGGCGTCTCGGGCAGCAGCGCCATGACGCGCGCGCGCAAGGCCGCATCCTTGCCAAGCGCGGCAAGCCCCTCACCCGGCAGGGTGCCGGCGATGCGGAAGCCAAGCGCGTTGGCGGCGGTCAGGATTTCGGGCGGGTTGCGTTCCTCGGGGGTGACCAGCAGGCCGTGACGGCGCGCCCAGCGGCCAAAGACCGGGCTTGCCGACCAGCGCGAGGTCAGGGGCGACAGGATCAGCCCCGCCAGAATGGGCGACAGCCAGACCAGTTGCCAGGGCGACAGATAGGCCAGCACGACCAGCGTGGCGATGCCGGCGATGACATGGATCGCATGGCGGCGCAGCACCACGCGCCATGGCGGCATCTGGCCGGCGCGGACCTGCGCCTCCCAGCCGGAATCGCGGCCCAAGAGGATATCCAGGATCTGGCGCGTCTGGATCAGCATCTGCACCGGCGCGATCAGCGTCGACAGCACGATCTCGAACACGGCCGAGGCGAGGACGCGCACATTGCCGCCCGAATCCTTGGCCAGTGGCCGCAGCCAGGCCCGGATGGTGGCGATGAATTTCGGCACCAGCAGGAAGGCCATCGCAGCCACGAACAGCCACAGCATCCTGACCGGGTCGAAGGTCGGCCAGTCGGGGAAAAGCTGGTAGGTCTGCGGGAAGTAATCGGGCCGCGACAGCAGCACGGTGGCCGACAGCGTCAGGCCGACGACGATCATCGCCAGCCAGATCGGCGACATCAGGAAGCCAAGGATGCCGATGATGAAATGCGCCCGGCTGATCCAGGTGAAGCCGCGCGAAAAGATCAGCCGCGCATGTTGCAGGTTGCCCTGCGCCCAGCGGCGTTCGCGCACGGCCATGTCCAGCAGCGAGGGCGGGCTGCCCTCGTAGCTTTGGCGCAGGTCGTGGTCCAGCCGCACCTTCCAGCCGGCGCGACGCAGCAGGGCCGCCTCGACGAAGTCATGGCTGAGGATGCTGCCGCCAAAGGGCGGCCTGCCCGGCAGTTCTGGCAGTCCGCAGCATTGTGCGAAGGCGCTGACCCGCAGGATGGCGTTGTGGCCCCAGAAGTTGCCGCTGTCGCCCGACCAGGCCGAGACGCCGCGCGCGATCGCCGGGCCATAGATGCGGCCCGCGAACTGCGTCACGCGGGCAAAGATCGTCTGGCCGCCGACCAGCATCGGCATGGTCTGGATCAGGCCGATGGCGGGGTCCGCGTTCATGCGTGCCGACAGCGCCTTGATCGTGGCGGCGCCCACCATGCTGTCGGCATCCAGCACCACCATCTGGTCATAGCGCCCGCCCCAGCGGCGCACGAAATCGGCGACGTTGCCGGCCTTGCGGCCGTGATTGTCGCGGCGGCGGCGATACCAGACCGGCACCGGCGAAATGTCGCGCAAGCGGCTGATCGCCGCCATCTCGCGCAGGACGGCATCGGGCCGGCGGCTGTCCGAGATGACAAAGATCTCGGCCCGTTCGCCCAGGCCCACGCGGTAAAGGTCGCGCGCAAGCGTCGCCAGAAGCCCGGCGGTGACGGCGGAATCCTCGTTATAGACCGGCATGACCACGGCGATGCGGGCGTCGTTCGGCCCCGGCGGTGTCACCAGCCGGCGCGCAAAGATCCCCGCCAGCATCGAGCAGAGCGAAAAGCCGACCCAGGTAAAGGTCAGCACGAACAGCACCAGCAGCACCGATTGCAGAAAGGTCATGCGCGTGCCGAAGGCCAGCGCCATCTGCCCCAGGCCGATCCAGCCGATCGCGGCGGCACCGCCGAAGGCGATCAGCCGCGCGGCGATGGTGCCCAGCCGCGGCAGGCCCGGATCGGGGCCGCGCGGCGGACGGGCGCGCAGGTCCTGCACGGGCATGTCCAGCGGCGCCTCGGGCGGGGTCGCGCCGGTTTCGCCGGGTGGCAGCGCGGCGGCCTCCCAGCCCTCGTCGGCGGAAAGCGGCAGGTCCACCGCCACGGCTGCGGTCGCGGGCGTGGCGCCCGTGTCGGAAGGCGCGGTCATTCGCGGGTCCAGCGCGTGATCCAGGTCTCGCTCAGCGGGCCTTCGGGACCGTTGAGCACCGCCGAGATATCGGCCAGCGTCGCGCCCTCGGGCAGGTATTCGATGGCCAGCCGCATGCGGCGCTGCTCGGGCAGGCGCAGCAGGTAATTGTGGCCGATGCGCCCGGCCGAGGTCCAGATATGCGGCACCGGGTCCTCGGCGCCGAACAGGCCAAGGTCGAAATCGACGATATAGGTCCGGGCGTTGGCATTGTTGATCGCCTTGCCGGACATGGTCTCGATCACGCGGGAAATCGGTGCACTGTCAGGGGGTTCCGCCCCAAACCTGAGAACATAGTTGAAGTCGTAGCGTTCGCCCGCCTTCAGCACGTCCGCGGGCAGCCAGTACGACACGATATTGTCGTTGAACTCGTTCTCGACCGGGATCTCGATCAGGTTGACGGCGCCCTTGCCCCAGCTTCCCTGCGGCGCGATCCAGGACGAGGGGCGCATTTCATAACGCGCCTCGGCGTCCTTGTAGCTTTCAAAATCGCGGGCGCGCTGCACCAGGCCAAAGCCCAGCGGGTTGTCGTCGACAAAGGCCGAGGTCTGCAACGTCGAATGCCCCGAGAGCACGCGCCAGATGCGCTCCTCCTTGCCGGTCAGCATTTGCAGGCCGTCGCTGTCATGCACCGCCGGGCGATAGTCGTCCACGCGCGAACGGTCGGTCGGGCCGAACCAGTACATCGAGGTCAGCGGCGCAATGCCGCAGTTCTTCATGTCGTTGCGCGGGAAGATCGCCACGCGGGTGTCGAACAGCGTCTCGGCGCCCGGCGTGATGCGGAACTCGAACGCACCCGAGACCGAGCGGCTGTCCAGCAGCGCATAGATCAGCACCGAGCGTTCGCGCGGCCCCGGCTTGGTGATCCAGAAATCCCGAAACATCGGGAATTCCTCGCCTTCGGGGCTGCCGGTGCCGATGGCAAGGCCGCGCGCCGACAGGCCGTAAAGCGTGCCGCGCGCCACGGCGCGGAAATAGCTTGCGCCCTGAAAGACCGCGACCTCGTCCATGACATCGGGGCGGTTCAGCGGCGTGCGGATGCGAAAGCCCGACCAGCCCATGTCGCCCAGCGTGTCGTAATCGACGCCATCGGGGAATTGCACCGGGTCGAAGTCGAACATGTGCGGGTCGAACTTGACCGGGATCACGACGCCGTCCTCGACCAGGTTGATGCCCACCGGCTCATGGAAGATCGAGCCGGGCGGCAGCAGGTCCAGCGTGAAATCGCCACCCGCCCAGGGGTCGCGGTCGCGGCGGAAGCGGATGCCGCGATACTGGTCATAGGTCAGGTTGCCGAAGGTGCCGATCAGTTCGGCATCGCGGTATTTGAACGGATTTGCCGCCATTTCGCGGGCGATCTCGGCCACGCTCTCGAAGTCGAAGGGCTTCGGGGCGGCGACTTCGGCCGTGTCGGTGCCAGCCTCGGGGGCGGTGGCGGCATGGTTTTCCTGCGCCAGCGCCGAGCCCAGCGACGACGACAATGCGGTAACTGCGGTCATGGCCGCCCCGGCAGAAATGACAAACTCGCGACGATCCATCGGCCCACCTCTCAGCAGGGGTCTGAAGACCCCGATTTTGGTCGGGATTTGGCATTGCCGCGCGGATCAGGCAAGCCTTTTCGCTATCGAAGGCAAGCTCTTGCCCAGAGTTGATGACAAGTTGGCACGGTTTGGCCGCGCGAAACAGCATTTCACGCGGCCATGCGTTGAATTGTTCAACGATCAGCGATTGATTTCGCGCATGACCTCGCCCTGCTGGTCCAGTTCAAGGGCGACCGGCTCGCCCTCGGGGTTGACGGCCAGCGCAAGGATGCGGGGCCCATCCTGGCTGATCTGGCCGATATCGCTGTAGCCGGCGCTGGTCAGCGCCATGCGCACCTCGGCCGGGTCGACGGCCAGATCGGCCGCGCCCTGCCGCATCGCACCGTCAGCCGGAGGCGGCGGCAGCGCGCCCTGCTCGGCGGGCGGCGGGGGCATGTCGCCGGGGGGCGGACCGCGGCGCCCGTCACGGTCGTCGTCATGGTCGCCCTTGCGGCCATGATGCCCGCGCTTGCCATCGCGGTCCTTGCCCCAGCCCTTGCCGTCCTTGCCGTCCTTGCCAAAGCGCATGTCGTCATCGCCGCGGCCAAAGCGGATCAGCGTGCCGTCCTGCGCGAATGCCGCACGCACCTTGGCGCCCTGCGCGTCCTTGCCGGCGACCATGACGCCGCGCTCATCGGTGAAGACGGCGGCCGGCTTGCCGACCTGCGCAAAAACCGCATTGTCGCGCACCGCCTGCGGCACAAGCTGATCGACCAGCGCCTGCGGCAGCGTGGCCGAATCGTCCTGCATGCGGATGCCGCGCAGGCTGCCGTCCTGCGCCAGCATGGCACCGATCTTCTGCCCGTCGGGCAGCGTGCCCTGAATACGGGTACCGCCGCGGCGCAGCTGGTCGCTGGTGACATCGGTCAGGCCCGCGTCCTGCAGGACCTTCGGCAGCATCACGGTCGTGGCCGGTGCCGCCGCCGCGGGGGGCGTCGCCGCCGGCGGGGTCGCGGCGTCCTGCGCCATCGCGGTCAGGCCAAAGCTCGCCAGCAGCGCACCAAGCGCGATCGAGGTGGTCAGATTTCTGCTCATATCCGGTTCCTTCCAAATCCGGGGCCGGTTTGCCCCTTCCGAATCGGGAAATACCCCGCGCCGCACCAACCGAATGCCAACAGCCCGTTTGGCTTTCGTTTGGATTTCACGCATTAGATAGGGACCATGATCCGCCTCGGCACAACCCTGATCGCGCTTTGCGCCGCCTTGCTGACCGGCCAGCCGGCGCTGACTGACGACGGCCCGCACGCGCCCGGCGGCGATGGCCGGCAGGATTGGGCGCCCGAATTCGACACCCTGGGCGACAGCGAATACCGGCTGATCCCGCTCAGCCGTGCGGTCGGGATCGCCACGGCCCGCTTCAAGGGCCGGGTCATCGCCGCGCGCCTCGTGCCGCCGAACCCGATGGAGCGTGACCGCGGCGTGGTGCTGGTCCATGAACTGCGCCTGCTGACGCCCTGGCGCGACGTCCTGCGCATCCGGCTGGACGCACGCAACGGCGATTTCCTTGAGGTCGCGGGGGCCGCGCTCAGCAAGGCGCGCAGAAAGGAACAGGACCGATGAAATGCCTGATCGTCGAGGACGACCCCGCGCTGGCCGCGCAACTGGCCCAGGCGATGCGCGATGGCGGTTTCGCCTGCGACATCGCCCATGACGGCACCGGGGGCGAGTTTCTGGGCGCCACCGAAAGCTATGATCTGGCGGTGCTGGATCTTGGCCTGCCCGGCCTGCCCGGCATCGAGGTGCTGACCCGCTGGCGCGCGGGCGGCGTGACCATGCCCGTGCTGATCCTGACCGCGCGCGGCGACTGGACCGACAAGGTCGCGGGCTTTCGCGCCGGGGCCGACGACTACGCGGTAAAGCCGTTTCGGCTGGAGGAGGTGGTAATCCGCGCCCAGACGCTGGTGCGCCGCGCCGCCGGCCACGCGCAGGCGCTGATCAAGGCGGGGCCGCTGCAACTGGACAGCCAGCTGGGCGTCATCACCCGCAACGGCCTTGCGCTGAAACTGACCAGTTTCGAGACGCGCATCCTTGCCTATCTGATCCACCACCAGAACCGCATCGTCAGCCGCACCGAACTGTCAGAGCATCTATACGATTCCGCCGCCGACCGCGACTTCAAGTCGATCGAGGTGGTGATCGGCCGCCTGCGCCGGAAGATCGGCGAGGGGCTGATCGAGACCCGCCGCGGCGAAGGTTATGTCCTGCGGAGCGCGCCTTGATCCTGCCGCGCGATTCGATCCGCGCGCGGCTGATCGCGCTGGCCATGGCGCTGACCGGGGTGGCGCTGGTCGCGGGCTATCTGGCGATCTCGGCCATCCTTGAGGATTTCATCGCCGACCGCTTCGACGCCGAGACGGCGGCGGTGGCCGATACGCTGATCGCCGGCGCCAGCATCGACGACAGCGGCCGCCTGACCGCCGGACCCGCGCCCAGCGATCCGCGCTTTCAGTTCCCGCTGTCGGGCTGGTTCTGGCAATTGTCGCAGGATGGCCGGGCGGTGGCAAAGTCGCCCTCGCTTTTCGACAATGTGCTGAACCCGCCGGATGCGGATTTTTCCGGCGGTCCGGGGGTCGGCCCCGACGGGGCGGCGCTGCGCGTGAGCCATTTCCGCTTTACCCTGCCCGACAGCGACCGGGCGCTGGCGGTGACCGTCACCGCGCCCCAGGCCGAGATCGACGCCGCCATGGCGCGGCTGCGCCAGCCGCTGGCGGTGTCGCTGGCAGTGCTGGGGCTGGCGCTGGCGCTGGCCAGTTTCGCACAGGTCGCGGCGGGCTTGCGCAGCCTTGACCGGCTGGGCCGCGACATCCGCAGCATCGGCGCGGGGCAGGCCGAGGCGCTGCCCCTGCCCCGCGTCGCCGAACTGCGCCCCGTCGCGCATGAGATCAACGCGCTGATCGAACAGAACCGCAAGGTGCTGGCGCGCACGCGCGAACATGTCGGCAATCTTGCCCATTCCCTGAAAACACCGCTGGCGGCGCTGGACAACAGCCTGCCCCAAGACCATCCGGGGCATGCGCTGGTGGCGCGCATGGACCGCCAGATAGGCTGGCATCTGCGCCGCGCCCGCAGTTCCGGCGCCGCCCGCATCCTTGGCAGCCGCACGCCCGTCCTGCCGGTGGTCGAGGATATCCTGCTGGTCCTGCGCCGCCCGGTCGCGGATTCGGGGCTGGAGGTGCAGACCGATATCGCCCCCGGCCTGGCATTCGCCGGCGAGCGGCAGGACCTTGAGGAGATGATCGGCAACCTTGCCGAGAACGCGGTGAAATGGGCCTCGCGGGGGGTGCGGATTTCGGCGCGCCGGCTTGGGCCCGACCGGCTGGAGATCGCCATCGAGGATGACGGCCCCGGCATGTCCGAGGACGATCACGCCCAGGCGCTGGCCCGCGGCAGCCGCCTTGACGAAAGCGGGCCGCCCGGCACCGGGCTGGGGCTGGCCATCGTCAGCGACCTTGCGGCGCTGCATGGCGGCCGGCTGGGGCTGGACCGCTCGGCCCGGCTTGGGGGCTTGCGCGCGGTGCTGGATTTGCCGGCCTGAGGGGGCGGGCGCGGCGATCAGGCGCTGGAATCAGGCCTCGACGCCTTCCCGCACATAGCCGGAACTGGCCGCCAGCAAGGCGCGCGCGTAATCCGAGGCGGCCTTCCCGGCACGAAGCTGGGCGGCCTGCATGACCTCGACGATCTCACCGCCGCGCATGACCGCGAGCCGGTCGCACATATGCGCCACCACCGCCAGGTCATGGCTGACCATGACATAGGTCAGCCCGCGCTCGCGGCGCAAGTCGGAGAGCAGGTTCAGGATCTCGGCCTGGACCGAGACATCCAGCGCCGAGGTCGGCTCATCCAGCAACAAAAGCCGCGGCTCGGCCGCAAGGGCGCGGGCGATGGCGACGCGCTGGCGCTGGCCGCCGGAAAGCTGGTGCGGATAGCGAAAGCGGAAACCGCGCCCCAACCCCACCGAATCGAGCAGCCGCGTGATCCGCGTGTCGATCTGATCCATCCCTTGCAGATGCAGGGTTTCCGACAGCACGCGGTCGACGGAATGGCGCGGATGCAGGCTGGCATAGGGGTCCTGAAACACCATCTGCACGGTCTTGTGGAAGGCGCGCGGGCGGTGCTTGCCCTGCACCTTTTCGCCGGCGACCTCGATCAGGCCCGACCATGTGCCGATCAGCCCGGTGACCGCGCGCAGGATCGTCGACTTGCCCGAGCCGGATTCGCCGACAAG
>RRZU011758395.1_pt1 | contig 13668 bp, 10 predicted proteins | sample 2165561 | NCBI WGS metagenome assembly RRZU01 (sample SAMN10456909, study PRJNA506462) | wastewater metagenome | isolation source: wastewater sludge | place: USA: Moscow, Idaho
AGGCGGCGGCTGGCGCTGTCGAGGGCGAGGCCGGCGACGCTCAGGCTTTCGAGGTCGAGCGGTGTCCGGCCGGGCGGACCCTGCAGACGCAGGGCGTCCAGCTGCAGATGGCCGTCGTGCAGGCTGAGGGCGCTGGCCGGACTCCACTCCAGGTGTCCGCTGCCCAGCTGCAACCGGCCGAGAGCCAGCAGCGGCGCGCCGTCGGCTTGCTGCAGCTGCAGGTCGGCGAGGTCGATCCGGGGGTTGTCGAGGCGCAGGTAGGGAGCGGCATCGCGCCACTCCAGGCGGTAGTCGCTGCCCAGGCTCAGGCGGCCGTCCTGCAGTTGCCAGGGCAGGGCGCTGCGCGCGTAGGGCCACCAGCGGCTCAGGGCGGTGTCGCCGAGGCTGAAGCGGCCGCTGGCCTGCAGCGGCTGCAGGCTCAGCCGGCCCTGGACGTCGAGTGCAGCGCCATGGGGGCCGCTGGCGGTGAGGCTCAGGCTGGCGGTCTGGCTGTCGTGGGTGGTGAAGTCGTCCAGGCTCAGGGTCAGCTGGCGGTAGTGCTGCTCGACGCCGATGGCGGGGCGGCGGTCGGCGAAACTCAGCTGGCCGTCGAGGCGCAGGCGGTCGATGCGCAGCGGGAAGGGCCGGGCGTCGGCGGGCGGCTCGGCGGCGGCAGTCGCGGGGACGAGCAACTGGGCGAGGTTGAGGCGGCCGTCCTCGGCCAGCTCCACCGCCAGGCGCAGCTGCAGCACGCGCAGTTCGCGTAGGTGCAGCTCGCCGCGCCACAGGCTGTCGAGCTGCAGGTCGGCGAGCAGGTGCCCGACCTGCAGGACCTCGCTGCCGGGCGCTCCCAGCTGCAGCCCGCGCAGGGTCAGCTGCAGGTTGAAGGGGTTGAAGCCGACCTGCTTGAGGCCGGCCGGCACGTTCAGGCGCTCGGCGAACTGCTGTTCGGCGAGCTGCAGCACCAGCAGCGGCACGCCGATGAAACCCAGCACGGCATACAGCAGGGGGGCGAGTACCAGCGCGGTCAGGCCGCGGCGCAATCCTTTGGTCATGGCGGGTCGCTTCGCTGAAGGGGACGGCGCTTGGAGTATGACATGCCCGCCCGGTTCCTTAGGTACCGTCGCAGGAGGGTGCTGCTCCGTCGCTGCGCGGGCCTGTCGTCAGAGGTGCAGGATCAGGGTCTTCAGCGGCGGGCGGGCGTCGCGGGAGGGGAAGTCGCCGGCCGGCGCCAGCCACTCGGCCTCGCGCACCGGGCGGCCGCTCTTGCTGGCGCAGCGCAGGACCTGCTCGCGCCAGTCCTCGGCGTCGACCTTGGCGAGGTTGTTGCAGCACACCAGGGTGCCGCCCTCGGCGGTGGCCAGCAACGCCGGCTTGAGCAGGCTCTGGTAGTCGCGCAGCAGGTCGACGGTGCCGAAGGCGCTACGCGCCCAGGCCGGCGGATCGAGGAACACTAGGTCGAAGCGTTCGGCGGCCAGGCGCGGGTAGTGCGGCAGGCGCTGGCCGCGGCGCTGGGCGATCGGCAGACCGGCCAGCTGGCGGATCGCCGGGAAGTAGTCGGACTGGACGAACTGCATCTCCGGCAGTTGCGGGTTCAGCGCGGCGTTCTCGCGGCCGACCGCCAGGTTGCCCTCGGCGAAGTCGAGGTTGACCACCCGGCGTGCGCCGCCGGCGGCGGCGCACAGGCCGACGCCGCAGGTGTAGGCGAACAGGTTGAGCACCGACCGGCCGGCGCTGTGGCGCCGGATCCAGCCGCGGGCGTTGCGCAGGTCGAGAAACAGCAGCGGGTCCTGGCCGGCATGCCGGGCGCGCACCCGGTAGTTCAGCCCCCACTCGTGGCCGACCAGTTCCCCCAGCGCGGCCGGCTCGGCGGCGTACACCGGGTCGCTGCGGTCGATCCGCGAGTTGCCCTGCGAGCGGTCGTTGTACACCGGCAGCAGGCTGCCGGCGAAGGCCTCCTGGTAGATGTCGATCAACGCCTGCAGCGCCTCGCGCTCCAGCGGGCGATGGAAGCTCTGCACCAGCAGTTGCCGGCCGTAGCGGTCGACGGTGAGGCCGGCAGCGCCTTCCTGGCTGCCGTGGAACAGCCGGTAGCAGTCGGTGGCCTGGGCGTGCAGTTCCGCCAGCAGCGGCTGGCGAGCGGCAAGGGCGGCGCGCAGCGCCTGGTTCAAGGCGGACATGCGCGTCTCCTCGGGAATGGGACGCGCATTTTAGCAGTGGCGATTTTGTCGCCGACAGGTTTTTCCCGCCGCGGCGTTCAGCCGCGGTGGCGGCCGCGGAAGAAGTCGATCAGGCCCTGGGTCGAGGCGTCCTCGGCGGCGCCGGTCTCGCTGCCGGTGAGGCGGGCGTAGACGTTCTTGCCCAGCTCCTTGCCCAGCTCGACGCCCCACTGGTCGAAGGCGTTGATCCCCCAGATCACGCTCTGCACGAACACCTTGTGCTCGTAGAGGGCGATCAGCGCGCCGAGGCGCTGCGGGCTGACCCGCTCCAGCACCAGGGTGTTGCTCGGCCGGTTGCCGGGGATGGTCTTGTGCGGCGCCAGGCGCTGCACCTCGCTTTCCGCCAGGCCGGCGGCGCGCAGTTCGGCCTCGGCTTCGGCCAGGGTCTTGCCGCGCATCAGCGCCTGGCTCTGCGACAGGCAGTTGGCGTACAGCCACTGGTGATGGTCGGCCAGCGGGTTGTAGCTGGTCACCGGGACGATGAAGTCGGCCGGGATCATCTGGGTGCCCTGGTGCAGCAGCTGGTGGTAGGCGTGCTGGCCGTTGCAGCCGACGCCGCCCCAGATCACCGGGCCGGTACCGCAGCTGACCGGGCTGCCGTCCTGGCGCACGCGCTTGCCGTTGGACGCCATGTCGAGCTTCTGCGGGTGCTGGGTGAAATTGCGCAGGGGGTGGTCGTAAGGCAGGATCGCGTGGCTCTGCGCGCCCCAGAAGTCGCCGTGCCAGACGCCGAGCAGGGCCAGCAGCACCGGCAGGTTCTCGGCGAAGGGCGCCTCGCGGAAGTGCTGGTCCATGGTGTAGGCGCCGGAGAGCAGTTCCTTGAAGTTGCCCATGCCGATGGCCAGGGCGATCGGCAGGCCGATCGCCGACCACAGCGAGTAGCGCCCGCCGACCCAGTCCCACATCGGGAAGATGTTCTCCGCGGCGATGCCGAACTCGATGGCCGCCGCGCGGTTGCTGGTCACCGCGATGAAATGGCGGTGCAGGTCGGCCTCGTTGCCGCCCTGGGCGAGGAACCAGCGCCGTGCCGCCTGGGTGTTCTTCAGCGTCTCCAGGGTGCCGAACGACTTGGAGGAGACGATGAACAGGGTGGTCTGCGCCGACAGGCGGGAGCACAGCTCGTGGAACTCGCTGCCGTCGATGTTGGCCAGGTAGTGGCAGCGCACGCCGCGCTGGGCGAACGGCAGCAGGGCTTCGGAAACCAGCTGCGGGCCGAGGAACGAGCCGCCGATGCCGATGTTGACCACGTCGGTGATCGGCTTTTCCGTGTAGCCGCGCCACAGGCCGTTGTGAATGCGCTGCACCAGTTCGGTCATCTGCCCCAGCACGCGATGCACTTGGGGCATCACGTCGACGCCGTCGACCAGCACCCGCTCGCCGATCGGCCGGCGCAGCGCGGTGTGCAGCGCCGGGCGGCGTTCGGAGGCGTTCACCGGGCGGCCCTCGAACAGCGCCTCGATGGCCGGGCGCAGGCGTACCTGTTCGGCCAGTTCGAGCAGGCAGGCCAGGCTGGGCGCGTCGATCAGGTTCTTCGAGTAGTCGAGGAACAGCCCGCCGCGGCTCAGCGAATAGCGGGCGAAGCGCTGCGGATCGCTGGCGAAGGCCTCGCGCAGGCTGAAGTCCTGCATCCGGGCGCGCTGCTCGCGCAGGGCCTGCCAGGCGGGCAGTTGGGTGGCGTCCAGCGGCTGTAGGTAGTGTTCCATCGAGGGGCTCGGTGACGGTGGCGGCAGGGGAAATGCGACAAGCCCGGAACGGGTCCGGGCTTGTCGGGGCGCGGGTGCGGGCCGGTCAGGCGACCTGCACCGGGATCGCCTGGCTGGTGTGGCTGAGCTGGTTGCCCGGGTTGAAGTAGAGCATCTGTGGCTTGTGCTGGGTCAGCTCGGCCTCGCTGTACTGGGCGTAGGTGCAGATGATCAGGCGATGACCGACGTCGGCCTTGTGAGCGGCGGCGCCGTTCACCGAGATGGTCTTGGAGCCGTCTTCGGCGCGGATCGCGTAGGTGGTGAAACGCTCGCCGTTGTCGACGTTGTAGATCTGGATCTGCTCGTATTCGCGGATGCCGGCCAGGTCCAGCCATTCGCCGTCGATGGCGCAGGAGCCCTCGTAGTCCAGAACGGCGTGGGTCACTTGGGCGCGGTGCAGCTTGGCTTTGAGCATGATGCAATGCATGGCGGGTTCCTCGTCAGGCCGTGGCGTCGAGATCCACGAGCAGGTTGTCGATCAGCCGAGTCGTGCCGAGACGGGCTGCGGCCAGGATCACCAGCTGGCGGTCGGCGCGGGTGGCCGGACGCAGGGTGAGGGGATGGCGGATTTCCAGGTAGTCGGGCTCGAAGCCGGCGGCGCTCAGTCGCGCCAGACCGTCCTCGATCAAGACGCCGTGGTCGTCGCGGCCGCTGCGCAGCTCGGCCGCCAGGGCGCCGAGGGTCTGGTACAGCGCCGGGGCGCAGCGGCGCTGCGCGTCGTTCAGGTAGCCGTTGCGCGAGGACAGGGCCAGGCCGTCGCTGTCGCGCACGGTCGGCTCGCCGATGATCTGCACCGGCAGGTCGAGGTCGCGCACCAGCTTGCGGATCACCGCCAGCTGCTGGAAGTCCTTCTCGCCGAAGACCGCGAGGTCCGGCTGGACCATGTGGAACAGCTTGGTCACCACGGTGGCCACGCCGTCGAAATGGCCGGGGCGGCTGGCGCCGCACAGCCCTTCGGAGACGCCCGGCACGCAGACCAGGGTCTGTCCGGCCATGCCGTCGGGATACATCTCCTCGACGCCGGGGGCGAACAGCAGGTTGCAGCCGGCGGCCAGCAGGCGTTCCTGATCGGCGGCCAGGGTGCGCGGGTAGGTGTCGAGATCCTCGCCGGCGCCGAACTGCAGCGGGTTGACGAAGATGCTGGCGACCACGAATTCGGCGCGCTGGGCGGCCTTGGTCACCAGGGCGGCGTGGCCGGCATGCAGGTTGCCCATGGTCGGCACGAAGCCGATGCGTTTGCCTTCGCTGCGGGCGCGGGCCACCGCGGCGCGCAGCTCGCGGACGGTCTTGACGGTGATCATGCGGAGAAACCGTGTTCGGGGGCCGGGAATTGAGCGTGCTTGACGGCCTGGGTGTAGGCGGCGAGGGCGGACGGGATGTCGCTCTGGTCGCGCATGAAGTTCCTGACGAATTTCGCCGGGCGCGGGTTGAGGCCGAGCATGTCGTGGAGCACCAGCACCTGGCCGTCGGTGTCGACGCCTGCGCCGATGCCGATCACCGGGATGCCGGCCGCGCGGGTGATCTCGGCGGCCAGGCTGCTGGGTACGCATTCGAGCAGCAGCATGGCGGCGCCGGCCTGCTCCAGGGCCAGCGCGGCCTCGCGCATTGCCTGCGCGCGCGCCTCGTCTCGGCCCTGCACCTTGTAGCCGCCGAAGACGTTGACCGACTGCGGCGTCAGACCCAGGTGCACGCAGGCCGGAATGCCGTTTTCGGCCAGGCGCTGCACGGTCTCGCACAGCCAGGCGCCGCCTTCGAGCTTGACCATGTGCGCGCCGGCGCGCATCAGTGTCGCGCTGTTGTCCAGGGCCTGACCGAGGGTGGCATAGGCCATGAACGGCAGGTCGGCGAGGATCAGCGCACCGCGGTTGCCGCGCTTCACGCAGGCGGTGTGATAGGCCATGTCGGCCACGCTGACCGGCAGGGTGCTGTCATGGCCCTGCAGGACGTTGCCGAGCGAGTCGCCGACCAGCAGCACCTCGACGCCGGCCGCGCAGGAGGCGGCGGCGAACGTGGCGTCGTAGCTGGTCAGCATGACGATCTTCTCGCCGCGCTGCTTGAGACCCTGCAGGGTCGTGAGCGTGACATCAGGCATGAACAAATATCCTCGTTGGCGCCAGCCAGAAGCGGCGCGGGGCAAACGGTTGCCTATAGTCCCGATGGGGGGGGTGGAAGTCAATTGCGCCCGGTTATGCGCTGCCCGTTGGCGGTGCGGCGCCGGTGGCCGGGGGCAGGCGCTCCAGGCCGACGCAGGGGCAGTCGGCGAGCAGCGCCTGCAGCGGCCGGCCATCGGGCAGCTGCAGGTCGGCGGCGATCTCCGCCAGCGGATAGAGCACGAAGGCGCGCGCGTGCATATGGTAGTGGGGCACGCGCAGGCGCTCCTCGTCCAGTTGCAGGTCGCCGAACAGCAGGATGTCCAGATCGAGGGTGCGCGGGCCCCAGCGCTCGGCCTTGCGTACCCGGCCCTGTTCCTGCTCGATGGCCTGCAGCGCGTCGAGCAGCGCCAGCGGCGCCAGGCTGCACTCCAGGGCGGCCACGGCATTGACGTAGCGGGGCTGGTCGGCGGGGCCGAGCGGGTCGCTGGCATAGAAGGAGGAAACCCGCGTCAGCCGGCAACCGGGCAAGCGGGCGATGGCCGCCAGCGCCGCTTCGAGCTGCTGGCGCGGCTCGGCGAGGTTGCTGCCCAGGCCGATGTAAACGGGCGTCATCGTCGGCTCAGTCCTGGCCATGCGCGCCGGGCGCTTCGCTGCGCCGCTTGCGCGGGCTGCGCCGGCGCTTGCGCGGCGCCTTGGCGCCATCCTGGTTGCCCAGCTCGCGGATCATCGCCCGGCGCTCGCTGTCGCTGGCGTCCTGGTAGTCGGTCCACCACTGGCCCAGTTCGCCGGTTTCCTCGCCGGCGCTCTCGCGCAGCAGCAGGAAGTCGTAGCCGGCGCGGAAGCGCGGGTTCTCCAGCAGCAGGTCGGCGCGCTTGCCCTGGCGGCGCGGCAGGCGCTCCTGCATGTCCCAGATCTCCCGCAGCGGCAGGGTGAAGCGTTTGGGAATGGCGGTGCGCCGGCACTGCTCGCCGATCACGTCGTGGGCGGCCTCCTGCAGCGCCGGGATCGCCGGCATGCCGCGCGCCTGCAGGGCGGCGGCGCGGGCCGGAATGGCCGGCCAGAGCAGGGCGGCGAACAGGAAGGCCGGAGTCACCGGCTTGCCCAGGCGGATGCGTTCGTCGGTGTTGGCCAGCGCCTGGCGGATCAGCGTGCCGGCGTATTCGGGGTCGGCCTTGAGTGCCTTGGCGCTGGCCGGGAACAGCGGGGCGAACAGGTCGTACTGGCAGAGCAGCTCGAAGGTGCGCTCGCCCTGGCCGCCGAGCAGCAGCTTGAGCACTTCGTCGAACAGTCGCGCGGCGGGAATGTCGTTGAGCAGACGGGCCAGCGGGCGGATCGGCGCGGCGCTGTGCTTGTCGATCTCGAAGCCGAGCTTGGCGGCGAAGCGCGCCGCCCGCAGCATGCGCACCGGGTCTTCCTGATAGCGCTGGGTGGGATCGCCGATCAGGCGCACCAGGCGGTTGCGGATGTCGTGCATGCCATGGGCATAGTCGAGGATGCGTTCGCTGGTCGGGTCGTAGTACAGCGCGTTGATGGTGAAGTCGCGGCGCTGGGCGTCGTCTTCCTGGCTGCCGTAGACGTTGTCGCGCAGGATGCGACCGCTCTCGTTGCGCGAGGCCAGGTGGCTGTCCTCGTCGTCCTCGCCCTGCGGGTGGTTGGCGCGGAAGGTCGCCACCTCGATGATCTCGCGGCCGAAGTGGACGTGGACCAGCTTGAAGCGCCGGCCGATCACCCGGGCGTTGCGGAACTCGGCACGCACCTGCTCGGGGGTGGCGCTGGTGGCGACGTCGAAGTCCTTGGGCGTCATGCCCAGCAGCAGGTCGCGCACGCAGCCGCCGACCAGATAGGCCTGGTAGCCGGCCTTCTGCAGGCGGTCGACCACGCCGACCGCGTTGCGGCTGATCTGCTCGTGACGCAGCGGATGCTGGCTGGCGGCGAGCACCTGCGGCGTGGTGCGGACCGGGCGCACGCGGCGCAGGGGCGAACGGAGGGTCTGGAACAGCTTTTTCAGCATGAGGCTAGGGGTACCGGATAGGGCGGGAGCGGGAGCAGCCCCGCGCAATGGGGACGGATTCTAGCACTGGCCGGCGGGGATGGTGAACGCGCAGGCGGCGCGGCGCCGTGCGTGCAAAGTGCGCAAAGCACAAGGGGAGCCGAAGCTCCCCTCAAATCAGATCGTGCTTTGTTCTTCTTGTGCTGCCGGGCTGTTGTTGTTGTTGGTTGCCCGTTCCGGCGTTGGCCGGGGCTGTCCCAAGTCGGGACTCAAGAACAAACGGATTACTTTGGACGCTGATCGTGCCGCACCTTGCGGTCAACCGGTATCGGACGCTGCCTCGGGGCAGTTTTATTGTTCTCTGTCCGGCTGCGGGAAGCTCCCGTCGACTACATCCTCTCCAAAAGAATCAGTTTGCTGCGCCTCCACCCTGTTGTTTTTGTTGTGTCGGAGTCGTTGCGTGTTGTTTTTATTGTGTTGTCTTGGCGTTGTTGTTTTTGTTGTGCGAATACTAATGCAGTTGCTGTGCCAACTTTTGAAAACCCTTTGAAATCAATGGCTTGAAGGTTTTGCAGGGTGGCCCTCAGGCGTAAAAAACCGGGTTCCCGTTACCGATGAACCCGGTTGCTGTTACGCGGCGCCGATGTGGGTAACACCTCAGGTGTCGCTCGAGGCCCCGGACTTGCGGCGCGGGATGCCCAGGCGCTGGCGGCGTTCCCACAGGCACTTGCGGCTGATGCCCAGCTTGCGGGCCAGTTCGGTCTCGGTCATGTGGTCCTGGTGTTCGAGGACGAAGTGCTGGAAGTAGTCCTCCAGCGACAGGTCCTCGGCTGGCTCGTTGCTGGCGGCCGGCGCGTGTTCGCCGTGGGCGGGGGCGAAGTCCTCGTCCAGTTCGACGTCGATGCCCAGGAGGTCGAGAGGGATCTGCGAGCCCTCGCTGAGGATCACCGCGCGCTCGATGGCGTTCTCCAGCTCGCGCACGTTGCCCGGCCAGTGGTAGTGGCCGATGGCCTTGAGCGCCTCGGCGGAGAAGCTCAGGGCCTCGCGGCCCATGCGCGCGCACTGGCGGGCGAGGAACACCTGGGCGATGTCCTGCACGTCGTCCTCGCGCTCGCGCAGCGCCGGCAGGCGCAGGGAGATGACGTGCAGACGGTAATAGAGGTCCTCGCGGAACTGGCCGTTGCGCGCCAGGCTCTTCAGGTCGCGGTGGGTGGCGGCGATCAGGCGCACGTCGACCTTCTGCGACTGCACCGAGCCGACCCGGCGGATCTCGCCTTCCTGCAGCACGCGCAGCAGGCGCGCCTGGGCCTCCAGCGGCAGCTCGCCGATCTCGTCGAGGAACAGGGTGCCGCCGTCGGCGGCCTCGACCAGGCCGGCGCGCCCGGCGGTGGCGCCGGTGAAGGCGCCCTTCTCGTGGCCGAACAGTTCCGACTCGATCAGGGTTTCCGGAATCGCCGCGCAGTTCACCGAGATCAGCGGCGCCTTGGCGCGCCGCGAGAGGTTGTGCAGGGCGCGCGCGACCAGCTCCTTGCCGGTGCCGGACTCGCCCTGGATCAGCACCGTGGAGTCGGTGGGCGCCACCTTGCGGATCTTGCCGAACAGGTCCTGCATGGCCGCGCAGCGGCCGATGATGCCGATCTCGTCGCTGCCGGCGCCCTGCTCGGCACGCGCCCCGGCAGCCTGTACGGCGGGGTTCTCGGCGGCCTGCACCGGGCGCCGCTCGCGCAGGATGCGCGCCACCGCCTGCAGCATCTCGTCGTGGTCGAACGGCTTGGCGATGTAGTCGATGGCGCCGAGCTTCATCGAGTCGACCGCCGAGCGCAGGCTGGCATAGCTGGTCATGATCAGCACCGGGGTGGCGCCGGCCAGGCCGATCAGTTCGGTGCCCGGCGCGCCGGGCAGGCGCAGGTCGCTGATCACCAGGTCGAAGCCGGGAATGCTGTAGCGCTCGCGGGCCTCCTGCACCGAGCCGGCTTCGCTGACCTGGTACTGGTTACGCTCCAGCAGGCGGCGCAGGGCCGAGCGGATGATGGTTTCGTCTTCGACGATGAGGATGTGTGCCATGTCTGTTCAGCTCTCGCGACGTACACGGAAGCGCCCGGAAACCGTCGCCGTCGCACGGGCCGGTGCGGCGGGGAGGGGCGGCGCGGGGCGCTGCCCGGGGATGACGGTATCCGTCGACTTCACGGATTGCTAGTGGGCCGTCGGGCCGGCATAGCGCGGCAGGGTAACCCGAATGCGCGTGCCGCGCTGCTTTTGCGGGTCGGCCGGGCTGTCGATGGTGATCTGGCCGTAGTGCTCCTCGACGATCGAGTAGACCAGCGCCAGGCCCAGGCCGGTGCCCTTGCCGGGGTCCTTGGTGGTGAAGAACGGCTCGAACAGGCGGTCGACGATCGACTTGGGAATCCCCGAGCCTTCGTCCTCGACGATCAGTTCGACGGTGTGCTCGCCGGCCTCGCTGCGCACGCGGATCGCGCTGCCGGCGGGCGAGGCGTCGCGGGCGTTGGACAGCAGGTTGATCAGCACCTGGGCGAGGCGCTGCGGGTCGCCCTCGACCCAGTGCTGCGGGGCGCAGAGGTTGAAGTACTGCACGTCGTGCTCGCGGTTGAGCGACAGCAGGGCGATGGCCTCGCGGGCCACTTCGGCCAGGCAGACCGGCTCGCTGGCCTGCTGGCGGCCGCCGGCGTGGGCGAAGCTCATCAGCGACTGGACGATGCGGGTGATGCGCTTGGTCTGCTCGATGATCTGCGCGCAGGTCTCGACGATCTCGGCGTCGCCCTCGCGCTCCTCGTGCAGGTTCTGCGCCAGGCAGGCGATGCCGGTGACCGGGTTGCCGATCTCGTGGGCCACCCCGGCGGCCAGCCGGCCGATCGAGGCCAGGCGCTCGGAGTGCACCAGGCGGTCTTCCAGCAGCTGGGTCTCGGTGTGGTCCTCGACCAGCAACACCAGACCGCTGTTGCCCGGCGCCAGCGGCTCGTCGATGGCCGCCTTGTGCAGGTTGAGCCAGCGGGTCTGGCCGTCGAGGCCGAGGCTCTGCTTGTGCAGGTGCTCGTCGGCGGCGTCGACGAAGCGGCTCAGCAGGCCGCGCCAGGGTTCGGCCAGGCTGCCCAGTCGCGAGCCGACCACCAGGTGCGCGTCGATGCCGGTGAGTTCCTCCATGGCGCGGTTCCACATGAGGATTTCCTGGTCCTTGGCCAGCGAGCAGACGCCCATCGGCAGCTCCTGCAGGGTCTGCCGATGGTAGCGGCGCAGGGCGTCCAGCTCGGCGGCCAGGCCGGTGAGGCGTGACTGGTAGTCCTCCAGACGGCTCTCGATGAAGTGGATGTCCTCGGTGACGTAGGTTTCGCCGCCGACCTTGTAGGGCAGGAAGTTCTCGACGATGTCCTGGGCCACGCTCGGCCCCATCAGCCCGGACAGGTTGGCCTCGATGCGGTCGCGCAGGCGGCGCAGGGCATAGGGGCGCTGCTCGTCGAAGGGCAGGTCGAGGTCGCGCAGCGCCTGCTCCACCTCGCGCTGGGCGGTGCGCGCGCCGAGCGGTTTGGCCAGTTCGGCGGCGAACTCCTGGGGCGAGCCGGCGACCAGCTCGCGGCGCTGCGGGCGGCGCAGGTTGTCCACCGCGCAGGCCTCGGCGGCGCTCTGTTCCTCGGCGCTGGCCTCGCTGAGCAGCGAGACCAGGGCGAACACCAGCACGTTGGCGGTCAGCGAGGCGATGGCCGCCAGGTGCCAGCTGGTGTCGTCGAGCACGTAGACCAGGTCGAGCAGCGGCAGGTAGAAGCCGGGCACCTTGGCCACCAGCGGCAGCAGCATGGTCAGGACCCAGACGCTGGCGCCGGCCAGCAGGCCGGCGATGAAGCCGCGGCGGTTGGCGCTCGGCCAGTAGAGCAGCGACAGCGCGCCGGGGAGGAACTGCAGGGTGGCGACGAAGGACACGGTGCCCAGGTGGGAGAGGTTCTGCCCGGCGTCGATCAGCCGGTAGAAGCCGTAGCTGGCGGCGATGATCGCCACGATCAGCGCCCGGCGGGTCCACTTCAGCCAGCGGTAGATGTTGCCCTCGGCCGGCGGCTGGTAGAGCGGCAGCACCAGATGGTTGAGGACCATGCCCGACAGCGCCAGGGTGACCACGATGACCAGCCCGCTGGCCGCCGACAGGCCGCCGACGTAGGCGGCGAAGATCAGCCAGGGCTGCTCCACCGCCATGCCGATGCCCAGGGTGTAGTACTCGGGGTTGGTGCTGGCGCCGAGCTTGAGGCCGGCCCAGAGGATCGGCGGCACCGCCAGGCTCATCAGCAGCAGGAACAGCGGCAGGCCCCAGCTGGCGCTGATCAGGCTGCGCGGGTTGAGGTTCTCGGTGAAGGCCATGTGGAACATGTGCGGCATGACGATGGCGGCGGCGAAGAACACCAGCAGCAGGGTGCGCCAGGGGCCTTCCTGCAGCGGGGTGTGCAGGGTGGCCAGCGCTGTCTGGTTCTGCAGCAGCCACTGTTCCAGGCCCGCCGGGCCGTCGAACACGCCGTACAGCGCGTACAGGCCGATGGCGGTCATCGCGCAGAGCTTGACCAGCGACTCGAAGGCGATGGCGATCACCAGCCCCTCGTGGCGCTCGCGGGTGGCGATGCGCCGGGCGCCGAACAGGATGGTGAACAGGCTGATCAGCACGCAGAACACCAGGGCGACCTGCTCGTGGTTCTGCTCCTGGCCGATGAGCGCGACGGTATCGGCGATCGACTGGATCTGCAGGGCCAGCAGCGGCAGCACGGCCAGCAGCATGAACAGGGTGGTCAGCGCGCCGGCCCAGGTGCTGCGGAAGCGGAAGGCGAACAGGTCGGCCAGCGAGGCCAGCTGGTAGGTGCGGGTCAGGCGCAGGACCGGCTGCAGCAGCACCGGGGCGAGCAGGAAGGCGCCGGACAGCCCCAGGTAGATGGCCAGGAAGCCGTAGCCGTACTGGTAGGCCAGCCCCACCGCGCCGTAGAACGCCCAGGCACTGGTGTACACCCCCAGCGACAGGGTGTAGGTCAGCGGGTGGCGCACCAGCGCGCGCGGCAGCAGGCCGCGCTCGGTCAGCCAGGCGAGGCCGAACAGCAGCAGCAGGTAGAAGGTGCTGATCAGCAGCAGGTGGGTCGGGCTAAAGCTCGTCGGCATCGCGCTGGCTCTGCAGGATGAAGGTGACGACGATCAGGATCAGCCAGAGCATGTAAGGCCGGTACCAGGCGCCGGTGGGTTCGATCCACCAGTCCATGATGGCCGGGGAGAACAGGTAGATCCCGACCACCAGGATCAGTACCAGCCGGTAGATGTACATGGCAGGTCTCGCGTGCGGGGTGGCGGACGATGGTAGCCGAGGGCCGGTGCCGCTGGAAGCGTGGCCGCTGCGGCGTTCAGCGCAGCGTCGCCTCGTCCAGGCCGGTGCACCGGGCAATGGCGGCGACGTTCCAGTGGCGCACGCCCCAGTCCAGCACCCCGGCGACCGGCTCGCCGGCCAGCGCCTCCGGCGGCTGCTGGCCGAGGGCGCGCAGGGCGCGCACCAGCAGGGCCGGGGCGCGGTCGGCGGGCAGCGGCGGCGAGCGGTAGGACTTGCCGAGCTTGTGGCCGTCGGGCTGCAGCAGCAGCGGGATGTGCAGGTAGCGCGGGTGGGGCAGGCCGAGCAG
>RRZU010555758.1_pt1 | contig 13665 bp, 11 predicted proteins | sample 2165561 | NCBI WGS metagenome assembly RRZU01 (sample SAMN10456909, study PRJNA506462) | wastewater metagenome | isolation source: wastewater sludge | place: USA: Moscow, Idaho
ATTGTGCAAATGATGAGTCGTAGTGCTGGGGCTTGAATGAGAGTAGCGTTCAAAGTTCATAAAGTGCTTGCATAGAGAAAAAAGTTTTGCTATAGTTCAATCCTTATCTGGGTGCTTAGCTCAGTTGGTAGAGCGTCGCCCTTACAAGGCGAATGTCAGCGGTTCGACCCCGTTAGCACCCACCAGATATGAAAAACCCGGCTAAATACCGGGTTTTTGCTTTTCAAAATTTAAAACTTGTTAAGAGTGTTTTGCCCCAAAACCTTGCAAAGTAGCGTAACTAATTACTACCGGTACAGGAAAATTAAGAACGGCATGAAAATCACAGATGCTACTGAGTTTTGCTGAGAATTTAATTCTGGAATATTAAGTCTTATTAGAAGCGGCAGGACGACTTCAAACTGTTCACTATTGATGTCACTTGGGTAGTTTTTACCTCGGGAGCGTCTCACATTTAATGGTAATCTGAGGCTTTAAACAGGCTTTAAGGGGGTAGGCAAGTTTAATAAACGAATGCCTTCTTTGTTGCAATTAAAGGTGTATCAGGGTCAATATTGCAGGCGTTTGTTCCTAATTAGAGCATTGTTTGTGACCTGTTTTTGGGAGAGTTTTGTTTGAGTTTTTAGGACAGTGCGGGTATTAAAGCTTGGGTCTATAAGCCGTGTCCAGGACACTGGCGCCAGTGGGACTACATCAATATTTTTTGTATTGGGTTTTATAGGTTGCGTGATTTTAGTGCAGTTAAGGATAGTGAGCGGTGATGGATGCCATAGCACATTTAAAGAAATCCACCATATTGGTTCAACCTATTTAAGCCATTGTTGGCTATTAAGAAGATAAGTTTTCTGCAGGTTCGTGTGACGATAATACCGTTTGTCCATAAAAAATGCCGTATGTCAAGCGAAAGTGGATTCGAGATTGGTTCTGTCATACCTTTCTAAAAACTAGATGCTCAGAATATCTCAGTCTGCAGCAATTTAAATGAAGGGTCTTGTTGTGCACTTTCTTAAAATAAATTTCTTGATGACTCAAAAAAGGCAAGCAAGGGGTTTTACGCTCTTGGAGGTGTTGGCTGTTATTGCGATTTTGGCAATTTTTGCTGCAATGGCAGCGCCTTCTTTTAGGGCAACAATTTTAACCTCTCGGTTAAAAACAACTGGAGTATCGATTTTAAGTGCTGTTACTTTGGCTAAAAATGAGGCTGTTACTAGAGGGAGAGCTGTAAGGGTTTGTCCTATTGAGCTTTCAAAATTAGCGGCACCAACTTGTATTGTCAGTGCAAGTAATCAGCAATGGCTAAATCCGTTAATGGTATTTCTGGCTGGTTCGGTGCCAGGAGATGATGAAACTTCTGCTGTTTCTGATGAGAGGATTTTGCGTATCTATCCGGAATCACCTGGAATGAAAGACATTGTTGTAACAAGTTCAGGGCCGGGAGAGGTTGGGCGCTTGATTTTTTCTACGCAAGAGCCGTTGCCTCTTGGCTCGTTACAGGGCGGAGTGGAGTTTAGCGCTAGATTTTGTTTGCCTGGTAATACACAAGGGCAGCTTTTACGGATTTCTTCTAGTGGCGCAGCAGCGTTGGAAAAAATAACTTCTTGTCCCTGAGGATATGTTTGTATGAAAAAGTCGATCACATTGTCTAAAAACAATGGTTTTGTGATGATAGAGGTGCTGGTTACAGCGTTGCTTATTACCATAGGGCTTGTCGGGTTTGGGGGGCTCATGGCACATAATTTTCGGGCTGGTCATAGCTCGCTTTTATCCACTAGAGCCACTACGTTGGCTGAAAGTATGGCTGAGCGTATTAAGGCCAATTACACTGCCGCTAGAGAAGGTACAGCTTATGACAATTTGGTTACTCCAGGTGGTAAGGAGTGTTCTGGGATATGTGCGGATGGTGCTGCTCAAGCACAGGATGATCTTTATAAATGGAGTGCCATGCTGGGTTCTGAGCTGCCATTAGGGAAGGGGAAAGTAGAGGCTCAGGTTAAGACTCTTGGTTCTGGGATAGAAGCTAAAGTTTTTGTTATCTCTGTGTTGTGGGATGCTGATAAGGCAGGGATTTCCCCAACACGGTGTGAGCCTAGTCAATGTGTATCGCTTACCGTTCGGATGTAGATCATGCTTATATCAATGAAAAAGAAATATGTTCATTTAAACCAGAGCGGCTTTACTCTTATTGAGTTGATGATAGGCATGGTTTTGGGGCTTTTCCTTATAGCTGCAGCGCTGACTGTACTTGCGAATCAACGTGCCAGTCATAAAATTTCAACAGGGCTTTCTACCGTTCAAGAAAATGGTCGTTTTGCTCTGGATGTTATGGGGCGAGATATTCGTTCTGCAGGCTTTTTATCAACTTGTTTGAATTCAAATGAGGCAGAGCTTTCTGTTAGCGCATTTGGTGGGGCAGCGCCGTCAGTTTTGAATACCTTTTTCGCAGGGATTTATGGCTATGAGGCTGTGAGTGACAGGGTGTGGCTGCCAACGTTTAATTACAGTGTAGCTACGACGTCTTTCCCCGCTCCTAAAGGAGGGAGTGACATTATTACGTTGCGCCTAGCTAGTGGAACACCGCTTCCTGTCATAAAGTCTATGTCAAATGCAACGGATCGTCTGACGGTAGCCAATAACCAAAATATGGAAGTTTTTAAGGTGGCCGTTGCATGTGATGCGACCGGGGGAGATATATTTCCCGTGAGCGCTTGGACCGTAAAAGGGGATGGTAGTACCCAGATAGAATTTGCGAATGCTTTATCTCGGCTGTATGCAACGGGCTCAGAGGTTCGTCCTCTTTATGAGCGAGCCTATTTTGTCGCACCTACGTTAGATGGAAATGGCTCAGTATTAGCAGGTCAGTTTTCGCTTTATGCGGCAGATCGTTACGGTTCTAGTTTTGTTACAAATTCAGGGATTGAGGGGGCACCTACTGAAATTGCACGCAATATAGAGGCATTGGAAATTTTGTACGGCGTTCAGTCCGGAATTAGACAAGGGTTGCAAAACAGCTGGCAGACTGCTCAAGCGGTTAATGCAGGGAACAATTGGCAAAATGTAGTAGCAGTTAAGTTACGGATGCTGGTTAAGTCTGAGCCTGGTGCTCAGCGTGACGGGATTAACGAAGCAAGTATTACCTTTAATGGAAACACCTACAACCAGGCCGGGGATGCTTCTAAAGATTATTCTGTACGGCGTATTTTTGAATCAGAGATTGCTCTACGCAATCGAACCCGTTAAATCAGGTGAGTTAGCATGTCAAATAAAACTAAAAAGATTTTGCAGCATGGTTTTCGCTCTACACCTCATCAAGCACGAGGGGCAACACTTATTATCGGCCTGATTGTTCTCTTGTTGGTTACTTTGCTTAGTGTTGCAACTATGGAGCATACGTCTAGGCAGGAGCGCATGACAGGTAATTTAGCTCGCCGAACAAAAGCAATGGAAGCTGCAGAATCTACCTTGCGAGATGCGGAAAGAGATATTCAGTTCTCCGGGCGAGTTGTTGCTGCAAATGGATTTGTCGCAGGGTGTATAGAGGGGCTTTGTACGCCAAGTTTAACGACAATACCTAACTGGAAAAATGATGCTGTATGGTCATCAAATACGAAGTCTGTTGCTTATGGGGCAAAGACTGGGGCAGGGAGTCTACCGTCTACAGAGGTTTCCTCTGCACCGCGATACATTATTGAGCCATTTTTAGATCTTCGGGGCGGGAGCCTTGGTGTGGCTAATTACAACCAGCCTGCTGGAAGTAGTTTTCGTTATCGTGTGACGGCTCGTGCAGTAGGGCCAGGTGCTGGCGGTGAAGTTGTTCTTTTGCAATCACTCTACAAAAAACAATAGTTATCTATGGAGTACGCTGTGAATAAATATTTTTATAAAATAAGCTCAAGCTTGTTAGCGCTAAACTTGGCGCTTCTCTCAAATACGCCCCAAGCAGCTTTGCTTGATATAGCGCAAGCCCCCTTGACGACGGTCTCCTCGGGAGATGCTCGTCCTAATGTACTCTTTGTTTTAGATAACTCTAATAGCATGGACGAACGTCCAGATGGGGAGGCTGTTGGAAGTTTTTCGCCTGAAAGCAAAGGGATGGTTGCAAGAACAACGGCAAAAGATATTCTGTCTCGTTATGCAAGCTCAATGCGTGTAGGGTTGATGTCATTTAAGCTCGGGCAAGATGTTTCTCAAGGATATATCTCTGCGTCTCCTTATGACGTAAGCTATGATCCAAGGAATTATGATCCCAACTTTAGTGGGGACCGGGGATCTAGCACTAAGCGATTTAAGCGTGAATATAGCGCAGGTAAATTTGTCTATTTCAATGTTAATTTACCTATGTATTCAAGCGGGCCTCAGGGGAATATGTTTTGTTATAGGAGAGACCCGTTTCCTACTGCCCCAGGTTATGTTGCCCCTTTTAAAAATCCCAAGTGTGTTGTCAATAATGCACTCGGGGGTTGCCCTAGCTATGATTGTTATACGCAAAAATCAGGTATCAGTGATGCACCTCCCCCCGCAGGAGGTTATGGAGGGAGTAAGTACACTCTGACTTTTCATCCTACAGATAGCGACGTTGCTCAAGGTATTACTGATTTTGGCACAAGGATGATGCAATGGGATGTGGGTAGAACCTGGCAATCAACTAGCAGCCCCGGTGGCGGTTATTTAGAAGTGCCTATTGCGGATAGCACACCTAGTCAGATAAATCTTCTTAGTGAGAAGCTGGCTTGTAATGTTCCTGGGAATCAAACACCTTGTACAGCTGTGGGTATAAAAAATGCTGGGATGACACCTTCTGAAGGTACACTAAAAACAGCATTAACCTACTTTAAAAGCGGTTTAGGCGGGAATGATACTGCGACAGGAAGGGCTGCTTCTGCGCCTAAGAGCACGGATTGTGGTACTAAATATGTTATTTTTCTAACAGACGGTTTACCTACGCATACACCTTCTGGTGGAACTTACTCAACTCCTGCTGATGCATTAGTTGCGACCTCAAAGGCGGCGGCAGATTTATTCGCAGAAGGGGTTAAAACTTATATTATTGGTTTTGCATTACCGTATGGCACAGATCCAAGCACATTAGATAAAGTGGCTTCTGCCGGCGGAACGGGAACGGCGTATTATGCGACGGATGCGGCCTCTTTAAAGGCTGCAATGGATAGCGTTTTTAAATCTATTCTTTCAGAAACTGCTGGCTCTGGAGGGGGGACTGCTGCCAATGGTGCGCAATTGGCCAGTAATGCATCCATATTCCAAACGCAATTTAACTCAAAAGATTGGTCTGGATCCCTGCGTAAGTTTTCATTCACCAACACTGCGGGGGTGACTAAAATTAACGACGTTCCAGATTGGGCGATAGGAAGTGCAGGGATTTTACCTGCGGCGTCTACGGTTGTGCCTATTCCTGCTGCTAGATCTCGCCAGATTTTAACTTGGCGCACAGACACAGTAGAAGCTCGTCGGACGGGTATTCCCTTTCGCTGGCCGGTTAAGCCTTCTTCGCCAAGTAATTCAGAGCTAACGCTTTCACAAATGTCCGCTATAAAAGATTCTTCTATTCTTGAATATATACGAGGCGATCAAAGCAATGAAGGAAATACCAGTGGGAAATATCGTGTAAGAAGCAGTGGCTTATTGGGCGATATTGTGAATTCTTCCCCGGTTTATGTAGGAGCGCCTTCGGCTGGCTACGTTGAAAGCTTAATGCCTGGTTATGTGGATTTTTATACAGCTCATGCAAATCGTGCCCCCATGTTATATGTTGGCGCAAATGATGGGATGCTTCACGCTTTTGATGCAACAAGTGGTCAAGAAAGAATGGCATATGTGCCAACGCCGGTTATGAAAAACTTGTTCTTTTTGTCTAGTCAAAATTATCCCCATCATTACTATGTTGATGCCACGCCTACAATTGCGGATGTTGAGATTTCGGGTGTATGGAAAAGTTATTTAGTTGGTAGCTTAGGCGCTGGGGGGCAGGGCATTTACGCTCTGGATGTAACTGATCCAACACAGTTTTCAGAAAAGAATGCCTCAAGTCTTGTTAAATGGGAGTTTACGGATGATGAGACAATTAATGGTGATGTGGATCTAGGTTATACCTTTGGTCGCCCTGCAATTGGAAAAACTCACGATGGTTCTTGGGTGGCTATTTTTGGTAATGGATACAACAATTCAGAAGATGATGGTCATGCTAGCACCAAGGGTACGGCTGTTTTATATATTGTTGATATCGCAACCGGAAAGCTGTTGAAGAAAATAGACACCGGTATAGGCTCTGCAACTACTCCAAATGGTTTATCCTCACCAGAAGCAGTTGATTTTAATGGGGATTATGTTGTTGATGCTGTTTATGCTGGTGACTTAGTTGGGAATTTGTGGAAATTTGATTTGACAGATAGTACGCCTAGTAAGTGGGCTGTTGCTTATAGTGGTAAACCACTTTTTGTAGCGAAAGATGCCAGTGATAAGGTGCAGCCAATTACCGCTAAGCCAATTATTTCGCTTCATCCGATGGGAAAACCCGGGTACATGGTTTACTTTGGCTCTGGTAAATTTTTGGGGAATACTGACACAGTCATTACTGGAGCTCAAACGCAGACAATGTACGCCGTGTGGGACAATAACTTATCTCCTATTACAGGGCGAGCTAGTTTGCAAGAGCAAAAAATTACGGGTGAATTTTCTGAAAGCGGCTATGGTTGGAGAACATTGACTGCAAATACTGTGGACTGGGCAACAAAGCGAGGTGCTTATCTTGATTTAACCTACGGCAATGCTAATAAGGCAGAACGGGTGGTTGCTGATGGGGTATATCAGAATTATATGTGGACTCAGCCAACATTAATGCCGGTACAAAGGAATGCCTGTTCTATTGGATTAGACGGTTGGTTAATGAAGGTTACTTCTTCTGTTGCGAGATCGGATAATTCTGTATTTGATGTTAATAAAGATGGTTCGCTGGATGGGAAAGACTTTAGAACATCTAATGGCAACGATGGTGCGGGCGCTGCTGCTGTTAATGGTAAAAAATTAGGTGGTGCTCCGGGGCAACCTGTGTCCATTGCTGGCCAAGAATGCGTTACGGATTCAACAGGGAAGGTGACATGCGAAAAGTCATCCAGCCCAGAGCCTTTAGGACGTCAGTCTTGGATTGAATTGAGAAACTGATAAAAAATAAACATAAGGTAGGTCTTATTATGAAAAAAGAATCAAATCTCATGAAATTTGCTTTAACGAGCAGCTTATTTTGCATGGCGCTGTACTCAGAGCTGAGTTACGCGGTGGCCTCTATAGCTGAACCGGGGCAACTTGCTCCGGTTGCCGAGAGTTCTAACTCAACGGCTTCTCGCCCTATTGCTGGAGTTGTTCAGTCTGTTGATGAAGCGCGCTTCAAGATTGTTTTATCAGGAAAAGAGTATCGCTACAGCCCTTCTATTTCTATAACAGGAATAAAGAATGAGAGGCTTACGGTTAAAGCACTTCAGCAGGGAATGGCGGTTCATTTTTTGTTGTTGCCTGGTAGAACAGATGAGATTGAAAGAGTCACCATCGATACGCCTCTTCCAACGGCACAAAGCTCATTACGCGGGGGGGGAAGACCATGAATTATCGTCGTGGTTTTCAGAGAGGTTTTACACTCATAGAGGTATTGGTAGTTGTTGTAATTGTGAGCATCTTGGCTGCTATAGCTTTGCCTTCTTTCGATAGGGCGATTGCAAAATCTCGTCGAGCAGCAGCGGAATCAGCTTTGATGCAAAATGCACAGTGGATGGAGAAATACTACACGCAAAATAATACTTATATGGGAGCAACAGTTACAACACTAGGTTTTCCTTGTGCCTTTTCTCCCTGTAGTAATGCGGAAGCTGGATCTCATTACACAATAACATTAAATAACGTGAGTGCTGGAAATTACACGTTGATGGCTACACCAAAGGCGAACTCTGTTCAGGCACGTTATTTTTCTGCTCCTTTAACACTAGACGGTAAAGGTAGAAAAACTGGAGAGTGGTGAACGATAGCTTCAAGAATGGGTGATGTTTTTGATTGGCAGAATTGAATGCGGGCGTTGCTATAGGTCGGCGTCCGTCCGCGCTTGCTCTAAGGACTTGTCTGGACAGGGAGGTAAGCTGAATCAATGCTTGGTTGTAAACTTTTTAGTTGGTGGGGAGGTGGCGTTTTAGAGCGAACTTTGTTGTGTTGTCATATTATAAATATGGCATTAAATCTCATACCACTAAAAAATAAGGGGCAATAGAATGTTATGTAAATTAAGCCGCTAGCAGTGTGGATTGTCGCCATGGCTATATAGATTAGTCAATATCTAAAAAACCCTCTATGCCACGTTTTACACCAACAGGGTCTTCAATAGACTGAAACACAACATCACTCGTCCCTCTACCTGTTATCTTTACTGTACCAAATCCAAAAATACGGCCTAATAAGCTCTGATCTATTTCGACGGTTTCTATGGCCTTAAGCCGCATTTCCTGCGTTTTTCTGCTGATGATCCCTGTTTTTAAAATAATTCTTTTATTGGTTAAACCCTGTTCAGTGCATTTTAATTTTAAAAATAAATAGAGTGCAATTGGCAAGGTAATGCCAAAAGTAACAAGTCCTAAGATAAGAAAAACAACCGTTGGAATCCATGCAGACCAATGTAGTTTAATAATCTGTTCTATACTTTCCCCAGTGGAAAGGGATTGCTCAATATAAGACGACATTTGTTTCCTTAAATTTTGTGAAACATAAAAATCATTTTTATGCTAATAAAAATACCTTGTTTATCTAAACCGCTTGATTGATTATCTTCGTTCTTTTGTCTTATGGCAATATCTTGTCAGAAGATTGTATTCTATTGCGATTATCAAGTGCCTTGTTTAACGCATCTATTTGCCTGTAGAGTGATGATCCAAAATTGTATGGTACTTGATGATTGCATTGACATACGTTACCACCCATCGTTAGTAGCTCATCAAACTCTGCTCGATATAATCGAGTAGCTTAAGCATTAAAAAGTTGCTAGTATGGAAAATGTTGTCAGCTTGTCCGAGATCTTGTCTATAAGCAAAACGGCTATTCTAAGATGGAGGTTTCGTGACTCAATTCTAGATTGCTCAGATACCGCACATTACTTAAAAATCGCACTGGCAAGTGCTTAAGCACAAATCGTGCTGTATTTACGTAAGAGTTTTTTACACCCCTTTGATGATTTATTAGCTGTCATCCGAGAGTTTCTTCGTCTGTAAGTGCGAATCTCTGAGGAGTCGTTGTTTGCGTTAGCATGAGATCGGTCATATAAATATGCTCAAACTTAGCAGTTCTAAACCATTTTACTAAAACTTTAAAACTTATGAGTCTAGGACAAGGAATCTAATAAGTGGGGTGGATATAATGCCCGTTCTCATGTTTTTCAGTTTACTTATACTTATGAAGAACGAAAGCTCGGTATTAAAGATAAAATGATTGAAATGAAAATATGAGCAAAAACTATGTTTAGGTATTAGCATACTTTCGTTTTAAAAATATTTTTTAAAAGTAGTATTGATTATTTATTGATTTATTTATAATTTCAATTGTAGTGGATTTAATTATATTAAATAAAAATATTGTCAAAATTATAAACAGTATAAATTTTTGCGTACCTATGGGGTATTGCTAAAAATCTATATTTTTTAGATAGAGCAGAAATTTGGCGACAAGATGATTTTTGCCATTGTCTATAGTGGACTCTATTGCGGCACAATCAGATTTGTAGCATTTTTGAAATTCGTATTTTTTATTTAATTAATTTTACTTTCATCTAATAGCTTTTTATATACAGCTAAATTACCAGCACTCATCGCAGCGGTGGAGAATTGGGAAAGAATGTATTCCCGGCCAGCTTGGCCGAGTTGATGGCGCAGCGTGGGTTGGGTGATGAGCTTTGTGAGGGCTTGGGTCAAGGCAGTGGTATCTCCCGGTTGGATAAGCAGGCCGGTTTGGCCGTCGATGACGGCTTCTGGAATACCGCCGGCCCGGCTGGCGATGATGGGTACGGCAGCTGCGGAAGCTTGGAGCAGTGCAATGCCCAATCCTTCTCGATCCGCCGGGTGCAATAAGATGTCGATGCCCCCTAGCAGCGCGGGCAAGTCATGACGAAACCCGGCCAGTTGAACCCGACCAACAAAAGAGGGCTGGCGCAATTGTTCGCGCAGGCTATCTTCCAACGGACCTTGCCCAAATAACAGCACTTGCAGATGGGGATGCGCTTGTAGCAGTGGCGGCAAAACGTCTAACAGATAGCGGTGCCCTTTTCTGGGGATGAGCTGGGCAACCATGGCAATAACGAGTGCATCTTCTGCCAGTTTGTATTGTGTCCGAAGGGCTTTGCGGGGATCTGCGGGCGGGTGCAAATAGGGCTGAGGGTCGAGCGCACTGCGTACGCAGCTCACTTTATCTGGCGCGATGCCTTGTTGGAGCAAAACACTGCGAATACCCTCTGAAATGGTAATAACGTGCCGGTACAGAGGGTATTTTAGCCAAAGGCCTAAGCGTGATTCTGGATTATCGACACGGCGGGACACAATGGCGGGCACCCCGGCCCATTTGGCGGCTAAAGCGCCCCAGCTATCTGCGCCCCGGCGGCTGTGTAGATGCACCAGGTCTGGGCGGTGGGTAGAAATAGCAGCTTTTAGTCGCCATGTCATGCCGATATCGGCATCGCCTTTCATGGGCAAAGGAATAATCTTCGCAAATGGCGCGGCCGCTTTGGCAATTTCGCTCTCCCCCGGGCAGGCAAGCAAATTCTCGACGCCCAGCGCTTTCAAACCCTCCATGAGGTAACGTACTTGCAATGCGCCGCCATAAAGATAGCGCCCGGCTTCTATGTGTAACACTTTCATTTGGCGTCTTTCTGTAGGCAGAGTGCTTGAGCCTCGACAAAAACCTGCGCGGGTTGGAGATCTGCCATGCAATTAAAGGCGCCGTTGCACGTGGGGCGACGGCGGCATGGGCTGCAATTTAAACCTAAATAAAGCACTTTAAAGTTGTCTCGCCCGGCATCTCGATATGGGCAGGACGAGCCAAAAAGAGCTAGCGTCGGCGTGGTGAACGCGGCGCCCATGTGCGTCAGTCCGGTGTCGACACCAATGAGCAGCGCGGCATCTCGAATGAGGGTGGCGGCTTCGGGCAAAGAGGTTTTACCGGCAAGGTTGATGGCCTCTGGCAAGTCTTGGACCAGGGCGGCGGCATCTTTTTGGTTATCCGGTCCGCCTAAAATAACGGGCTTTAAGTGCAGCTCTTGAATGAGTTTGGGCAGCAATGTGCGCCAATGCGCTTCAAACCAATGCTTTTGAGGCCGGGTTGTAAAAGGGGCCAATGCAACATAGCGCTGAGGCTGCAAGTTGTATTCGCGTTGCAGGGCAAGGCTGCGCTCTTCTACAGACGGGGCAATGTGAAGCTGGGGCCAAAAGTGCACTTCAGATAATTTCAGCATTTGCGCAAGGTGCAGATATTCCCCACCCATCCGCCCGGGCAAACCGGTACGCGGAATGACTTGCGTGGAGAGCAGGCCACTGCCTTCCCGGCCGCCAAGGCTGATGCGCGTGGCCGCACCGGAAAGTTTGGCTAAGAATGCGCCTTTCATCAAGCCTTGTAGTTCCAAGGCCGTATCAAACTGGTAACTTCTGAGCGCTTGGCGAAAAAGCCGGACTTGTGCCCATAAGGCAGCATAGCGCTTTTGCTGCCATAGTTTTTTCCAGTCTTGCTTAGACCAGACGAGCACTTTGTCTAAATGCGGATCGGCCTCTAATAATTTGGCAATGCTAGGCTCCGCCAACCAAGCGATAAAGGCATCGGGATAGGTTTGTCTTAAGCTGGCCGCGAGGGGCGAGGCAAAAACAACGTCTCCAATGGCGGAGGGGCGAATGATAAGAATGCGCTTCATCAAGCCTCAAACCCCGGTGCAGATTGTGCGGCTAAGGCAGCAAGCACATCGTTTGCACTGATATTTAATAATGGTTTGGCGTTTAAACAGGTGATGAGCGGATCATGATCCAGCACCGGCCGGTGCCCTAAGAGGCAAATCGTAGGTTTGGCGCAGGCGGCGGCTAAACTCAGCACGCCCGTGTCATTGCCTACGCAGACATCTATCTGAGTGAGCAAGGCAGCGCACTGCAAAATGCTGGCGTCTGTTACCGCCATTAGCTGCGCATGTAGCCCGGCCGGCACCTTGGCCCTAATGTCTTCGGCAAGTGAGGTCTCGCCTGGGCCACCCAAGAGCAGCACCCCGGCCCCTTTTTGCAGCAAGTGCGAAGCCAGTTTCGCAAAATGTTCTGCACCCCATTGTTTATGGGCTTCTGCTGTGCCAATTGCAAAGGCATATCTTGGTCGTGGTAGGGGCGCGAGTCTTTTGGCTTGCTCTTCGCAAAAAGCCGGGGGTAAATTCATTCTAGGTGTGATAGCTTGATCAGTAAGCCCATGTGCAATTGCAAAGGCGGTGACTTCATGAAACACCCGAACGGCGGGCCCTTTGTAAGGCGTAATATAAGGCGGATGGTTGAGAAATAAACGTTGAAATCGATTCCAGCCATACCCCATTCTTGTGGGAATGCCCGCACGCCAGACAAGCATGCCATGGTTAACACGGTCCGAAAAGAGAATAGCCCGGTCAAATTGTTTGGCTTTAAGTTGAAGGGCCATGTTATTAAGCCCGGTAAAACCATCGTGCTGACCATGGCGCATTTCTTGACGACGCGGACGTCGATCGTACTCGATCACTTCTGCAATTGAAGGCTCCATGCTGAGCAATGTTTTAGCATGGGTAGAAGGCCGGGCAAGTACGGTGATAGCGTCGCCTTGGCTTTTTTCTGCAATCGCCCGGAAATAGCCTAAGTGCCAGATTAAATCGCCAATGCCAGGCAGCTGATGGACGACCAGTGTTTTGGGCCTGCGGTCTTTCTGTATAGCAGATTCAGTCATGGCCGCAACTAACTTGTTCTCGACGAACAGGGGGTTTTCTGGGGTGGTTACGCAAAGCAAGTTTGACCCACAGCCGCCAAGCACCATCTCCCCAGGAAACTGGCTTGCGGGGTAAAGCCAATGGATCATCACTGGGGCGAGCAACAGCTCGCACACAGGTTGTCGCAGTCAGATACCCAGCCTTTTGAACGGCCTCTATCGCGGCTAAGTCATAGCTACCATAGGGGTAGCAAAAATGAGGAACCGATGTCCCCAAAATGTCTTCCAATTTAGCTTTGCTGTCGCGTAACTCTTGGCGTATCAAGGTCGGGGCTGCTTTTTTCATACGCAAATGGGTATGCGTATGAGATCCAATTTCAAATCCTAAACGTTGAACCTCTTGTAATTCTGCCGCACTCATTAATGGCTGGGGCGTCAAGCCTTCTGGGGCGACCCATTGCGAGGTTTGCCCTAATAACCCCGTCACAGCGTAAACAATGGCTGGATAAGAAAAGTCTTTGAGTATTGGCGCAGCTTGGCGCAAAAAATCGACATAGCCATCATCAAAGCTCAGCACGACTGCCTTAGGTGGCAGTGCCTGTTGTCCTTTAAGTCCGGCATAGGCATCAGATAAAGAAATGGGGTGATATCCTTTTTTGCGCAAGAGCGTGAGATGTGCACGAAAACGGTTTAAATCACACACCTGCGCACGGTGGCTGG
>RRZU010942957.1_pt1 | contig 13664 bp, 10 predicted proteins | sample 2165561 | NCBI WGS metagenome assembly RRZU01 (sample SAMN10456909, study PRJNA506462) | wastewater metagenome | isolation source: wastewater sludge | place: USA: Moscow, Idaho
AGCCGGCAGTGCTCGACATGGTGCCCGTAGGGAAGGCATTCGACATTGGTAGCCAACTTTTTCCACTACTCGTCGAGAAAGGGATGCCATTTTTCGTACAGCAGCATGATTTCAACTGGAGGGTTGGCCGGGAATCGTGCGAAATCCTCGAAAAAGCCGCTTAGCGAGCTGTTCTTAAAAAGAAAATTTCTTGGCCGATGAGCAAATCAGCTTTGCCGACATGCTCTTGCTTGGTCATTAGGTTTGGTTTGGCGATTCGATCTCCAGAATTCGGAATCCTTCATCCAGTGCCTCAACCTTGCGCCGGAAATCCAGCACATAGTCGCCGAAACGATTGATATGCTCCAATCGGTACGGCGCCAGTCCAGCCAGCACCTCTTGGTTGATTACAGCCCCTTCGGCTTGGAGTTGCTTCAGCACCCGGCTCATCCCAACCACGTTGTGCAAGATGACCAGGTTGGCGACAAGATGGTTGTATTTGATAATTTTGCGCTGTTCATGGCGCAGGTTTTCGGCAATCACCCCTTCTCCGCCGAAGAATAGTTTTTTCTCAAAACCATTGAATTGCTCTGACTTATTGGTTTCCGCGTGGATGAGTCGGCGAAGTTCGACGTCGCCAACGTATTTCAGCAGGAACATGGTTCGGATTACTTTGCCGAGTTCCTTGAAGGCGAAATACAGCTTGTTCTTTCGACTGTAAGTTCCCAAGCGACGCAGGATGGCCGAGGCGGAAATTTTTCCGAGCTTGATGGAAACTGCCACGCGCAGCATGTCCGGCAAATGGGTTTCGATCATCTGCCAGTTGATATCGTCGCTGAAAAGCCGGTCGATATGGGTAAACTTCTTATTGCTGTCGGGCCGATGGAACACCAGATCCTTGATGCCACGGATGCGCGGCATCAGTTTGATGCCCAAGAGGTGGGAAAGCGCAAACACCGTGTAGCTCTGGGCCTGGGTGTCGCCATGGATGGTGTCCGGCCGGATATCCGAGGTGTTGGTCATCAGCCCGTCGAGGATGTGAGTGCCCTCGTAGGTGCCGCAGGAAATGAAATGGCTGAACAGTGCGATGAACTTGTCGGAAACATGGTAGTAGCCGATACCGCCATAGCCGCCGTAACGGATGTGATGTTCAGAAATCAGGTTCTGCTCGTAAAGGTTCCATTTCGTGCCGTCGGCCGAGGCATGTTTGCCTGATCCCCAGTAGCCAGGTAATTCGAACTTGTTGTAGGCATTGATGACCTTGACGATGGCTTTTTCCAGCACCTCTTCCGTCACGTACTTGATGTTGAGCCAGGCGATCTGCTTGCGGCTCATGCCCCGAATTGAGCGCGCCGTCTGGGTCGGCCCGAGGTTGCAGCCATAACAGAACAAGGTGCTGATCACGCGTGGCCGCAATTCTTCGATCCGGCTTTCGGTTCCCATCAAAGGCCGAAACAACTTGTGCAATTGCAGCCAGCGCTCCGTGTCGATCAGTACGTCGACGATACTGATGTTTTCCATGTGCTCGGTGATCAGCTGGTCGATCGCCCTGATTCCCGGCGGCGGTTCACTGGCTGGCGGTTTCTTCAGGATCAGCCTGCCATCGACGATTTCGGCATAGGCATTTTCGGGAAATTCAGCATCGACAGCCTCAGCCGTCTCCAGCAAAGCCGCCTTCAAGGACTCGGTAAAGACCCTGGAGTCCGTTTCGACACCGGTGACCTCGCCATACTGCGCCAATTCACGATTCAGGGTGTCGTCGTCAACCAGTTGCTCCCGGTAGTCGTCGTAACGTTCGCCATGCTGGATAAACAGATCGCCCGACTTCAGTTCATCGCGGATCGCATACAAGACCGCCAGTTCGAAGTAACGGCGGTTGATGGCAACAACCTGACCGTCGGCGCGCTCGGAGATGACTAGTTTCCGCCAAGTCGAGGGGAGCCACTGGAAATCCTCCTCGGCATTCAACCCGACCAACGACAGCGGCACGACTTCATGCCGGATGCCACGCAGCGCCTGCAACGCTTTCATCATCCGGATCAGGGTATCGTCTTCACTGCTACTCTGCGGATTGACGATTTCGATACAGTTCAGCAGCTGAGCTCGAACCATCTTGTAGGGCTGGATGAGGAACGGCAGATGATTGCGTCCAGCGTAGGCCATGTGCTCATCGCAGATGGCCACCAGGTCATCGACATCGGCAATCAGGCTGCCACCGATGGCCTCTACCCTTTGATGATCCGAGCCATCGATCCGGTAGGCCAGCAACATCTCCTTCAACTGGCCGATCAGACGATCGGTTCGCTGGATGTGTTCCTGCTGGTATTCGCCCAGCTTGTTGCGCGCCTGATTGTCGAGGTTCTGGAGCATGCGGACGAACAGGTCGGCCGCATCGTCGAGCGTCTGGGCAAATTGCGAGCGGATGTAGATGACCGCCAGCGCATAGCGCTTCTGGGGCTTCAACTCTGCCATTTCTGCCGCATCCAGTGAACGGGCGATGTAGCGGTACTGCTTGAGTTTCGGAACGGGAATGTCGGGGATGGGTAGTTGGTCGACCAGCAACTGGAGCCTGCGAATATGCTGGAGATAGGAGCGGGTTTCCTTGTTGGTCGGCTTTTTGGGTTCGCGCTTGAGCAGGTTCCAGGTACTGCTGGTCTCGCCCGACTTGACCTTGAACAAGTTGTCGATCAAGGTTTTCACCTTGGCATCAAGTTGGTCGGCAATACTCGCAAAATGGACGTCGTGGATCTTTTCCCGAGCCTGAATGGCCAGCCGATCGAGTGTAGAGAAACCGGGTAACTCGTAGCGATGATGCACCAGTTCTTCAAGCATTACGTTGACGATGTCGGCCACGACATGTCGGCTGTCCGCAGCCGTTTCTGCGATATGCCGCAACCAGGCACGGGCCTGATCGTTCAGCGGACGAACATTCAGGTAGCGTCGCAAGGCAGCAATCAGGGTGGTGCGCGCCGTCGTTCGGTCGAACTGCCGAAGTTCATCGGCCCTGGCTGGCCGATGCCCCGTTTGGGCCACAATGTGTTGGCGAATCGCTGACGGTACATCCCTGATGTGGACGAAATACCCAAGCCGCTGAAACAGCTTCAGGTAGATGAAGGCAGCCGAGCGAGCAATCGGACGCTTGACCGCCTTGTCGATGAACGCGATTTCATCGGGCGTCAGTGTATAAACCTCGTCGAGATCCTGTGCTGAGGGGTCTGCCTTCAGCCGGGGATATGCGGTCTCGTGAAGTTGGGTCATGCCGGATCAGTCCCAATGCTTGCCGCTCACCGGATCGCGGCATACTGCCTCCAGGAAGCACTCACGGGCATCGGCAATTCGATGGAGTTCGTCGAGCAAGGTGTATAGGTGGTCGTCCAGGGTGTCGATAGAAGGCGTCGGGACGGAAATCCGGTATCGACGGCCATCCTGATCCAGCGGTTGCGCCTGAAATCGGGCAAGGCAGGTACTTGCCATATCCCGCAAGGCATTGGCGACACCACGTCGACCACCGTTGAAGGGCGACAGATCAATGGTAACCTCAATCGTTGTGAGGGCGACCTCAGGCAAGCCCGGCAACTGCGGCGTCGAAACGCCCATTGTTTCCGGCAACATCCGATCCAGCCCCTGCTCGAATCGCGCTTTCTGGTCAGGGCTGACCCCATCCAGATAGCGCATGGCTGCCTTCACGTCGCGCCAGCCGACGTAACTCATCAACTCCCGGATATCCCAGCCGCTCATACCTGCCCACTGGGCAAAGCCCCGGCGTAGCGAGTGACTACTGAAGGAGTCTGCATCGGCCACGCCGGCCTGGCTAAGCAATTTTCGAAGCACGGGAATAATGCTGCTCGGGGTCAGTTCAGCCTCGGATAGGTGCCCCCAGCGGTCGATCTTGCGGAATAGCGGTCCCGCTGTCAGTTTGGACAAAGCCAGCCAGTCTTCGACTGCCTCGACCGGGCACAGTCGGGACAGCGCCGGGCAGGAGTAGCTTCGGCCTTCCAGGTTGCGATCCCCTTTGCTGCGGGGCAAGAAACAGGTCAGCCCCTCGCCGGGCTTGATCTCCATGAACTCGATGCGAAGGTTAGCCAGTTCGTCGGAGCGGAACCCGCGCCAGAAACCGAGGAGAACCAAGGCTCGATCACGGGTATGTCGTAGGGCATTGGCCGAATCCCCCCGGCTAACCGCTGCTGCCGTGGCTGATGTCAGCCAGTCGGCAACACCGCGCAGGATTTCCAGTTCCAGCGGCTTGGCCCGTTTCTCCTGGGCCGGATGCAGGGTTCGGATACCTTTCAACACTTGCCGGATCTTCAGGGCCTTGGTCGGGTCCGGAAAACCATGATCCTGATGCCACCGCGACAGCGCCGCGAGTCTGTGCTTCAGCGTGTTCAGCGACAGGGATTCGGCGTATACCGCGAGGTAGCGGGCAATCGAATCGATGGTCGCCGGCAACAAGCCTTCCCATTCGACTTCGAAGTGCTGGATGGCTGACGCATAGCTGCGTCGGGTGTTGGCCCGTTCGGCCGCATCGAGGTAAATGTCGACTTGGCTCATTCTGATTCTTTGGGAGATTTTAAGGTGGTGCCGTGCACGCCTGGAATGTGATTTTCCATAGGTCTCTCGTTGATACCTGACTGCGACAAGCCTTCAAGAATCCCGCAAGTCGAGGCTCGACGCTCATCTAGACAACGGCCGCGTAGCTCCTGGAGCTGTTTTTCCAGCGCTTGGAGTTCACCGATTCGACGAACGACGTGTCCGATGTGATCATCGAGCAAACGGTTTACCTCGCCGCAGTTTTCCTCCGGCGATTCCTTGAAGTGCAACAGCGTCCGAATCTCGTCGAGTGTCATGTCCAAGCCACGACAGTGCCGAATGAAGGTTAGTCGCTCTTGGTGCATCGGCCCATAGATTCGGTAATTTCCCTCGCTCCGCCCTGGTATCGGCAATAGTCCTTCCCGCTCGTAGTAGCGGATCGTTTCCACATTACTTCCCGCCAAACGCGCCAGTTCGCCAATTTTCATTCCAGTCATCCTTACGACCGGCCAGGTTGGAGCGCGATGATGGCCATTCCACCGAGAGATACGGCACTGCCCAGCAGATCCCAACGTGTCAGGGGAATTCCATCGACCTGCCATAGCCACAGCAAGGCGATCGCAACATAGACACCGCCATAAGCAGCGTAGATGCGGCCGGCGGCACCCGGATGCAATGTAAGGAGCCAGGCAAACAGAGCCAGTGATATGGCAGCCGGGATTAGAAGCCAACGCTGGCCCCCCTGCGTCAGCACCAGCCAGGGCAAATAGCAACCGATGATTTCGGCCAGTGCGGTGACGACGAACAGACTCAATATCTTCAGGAACTCCAACATGCTTTTCTCCTTGAATCATTTTATTCTAGCTGCTTGACCTTGTAGCGACTCAAGGGTTTTTAATGGCATCAACAAACAGGAGATGGCCATGCCCCTTCATGCCGAGAAGCAACAACCCAATGAGCCTGAACGCTGCGCGTGTTCTGGTGGCTGTGTGACGGATACGACCTCCATCCAGGATGTGCTGCCTGTCGCCGTATCCAACGCCTCAGGGCATTCGAGCATTTTTCGGATTCCCGCCATGGACTGCCCGAACGAAGAAAACGATATTCGCAAGGCGCTCGCTGGTATCGCGGGAATTCGGTCGCTACGTTTCGAACTGGCTGCCCGGACCTTGACCATCGAGGGCGAGCAACTCGCCCTGGAAAGCGGACTACAGGCCATCCGCCAGCTTGGCTTTGAAGTGTTGCCCATCGAGCATGAACAGAAGACCGAAATGCCATCAGGCCTCGGCGAAATCAGCAAGGCACTGATCGCCCTGGCATTGGCCATCGGAGCCGAGGCTCTGGATTTCTTCGCACCCGATACCCTCCTGTTCAAGAGCCTGGGTATGGCGTTAGCAGCGGCTGCTATCGCCTTCTCAGGATTCTCCACCTATCGCAAGGGACTGGCGGCATTGCGGCGCGGCCAATTGAATATGAATGCCCTGATGGGCGTCGCCGTGACTGGCGCATTCCTGATCGGTCAATGGCCGGAGGCCGCCATGGTCATGGCGCTCTACGCCATCGCCGAATTAATCGAGGCCCGGTCCGTCGATCAAGCACGTAACGCCATCAAGGGGCTCCTCGCCTTGGCCCCGGAAACCGCAGAGATTCGCCAAGGCGATGGTAGCTGGCAGGAGATGCCGGCCGACAAGGTTGCCATTGGCGCACTCGCCCGGGTCAAGCCCGGCGCCCGCATCCCACTGGATGGGCGAGTAACCGCTGGCAGCAGTGCGGTCAATCAGGCACCGGTCACCGGCGAGAGCATTCCTGTCGACAAGGCGACAGGCGATCCCGTTTTCGCCGGCACCATCAACGAGACTGGTACGCTGGAATTCGAGGTGACAGCTGCCGCCAACAACACGACCCTGGCCCGCATCATCCATGCCGTGGAGGCAGCCCAAGGCACCAGGGCGCCCACCCAGCGTTTCGTGGATCGTTTTGCCGCGATTTATACGCCGGCCATTTTTGCGGTTGCCGTGGCCGTGGCCGTTGGTGGCCCCTGGCTGTTCGCCTGGAGCTGGACTCAGGCACTCTACAAGGCGCTGGTTCTCCTGGTGATCGCCTGTCCCTGCGCGTTGGTCATCGCCACGCCGGTCACGGTGGTTAGCGGACTCGCCGCAGCCGCTCGGCGCGGCATCCTGATCAAGGGCGGCGTCTATCTGGAAGAGGCTCGCAAGCTGCGCGCCATCGCCCTGGACAAGACCGGCACCATCACCGAAGGCAAACCTCGACTGGTCGCCACGGAAGTGCTGTCGGCCGCCGAACCTGAATCGAGGATTCTTTCCTGGGCGGCCAGCCTGGCCGGCCATTCGGACCACCCCGTTTCAAAGGCTATCGCCACCAGCCTGAACCTACCGGAAAACGGCCTCACCGACTTTACTGCTCTTCCCGGTCGCGGCATCGAGGCCCGCCTGGACGGCCATACCTTGATTCTTGGCAATCATCGCTTGATCGAGGATCGTGGACTGTGCAGCCCCGAGATCGAGGCGCGTCTTGCCGTTCATGAAAATCAGGGGCGAACCGCCACTCTGCTGGCTACCGAGGGTCGGGTACTGGCCATCTTCGCAGTAGCCGACACCATCAAGGAAAGCTCGCGGGAAGCGATTACCGATCTGCATCGTCTGGGTGTCACGTCGGTCATGCTCACCGGCGACAACGTAGCAACCGCAACCAGTATTGCCCGCCAGGCGGGAATCGACGATGCACGAGGCAATCTGCTGCCGGAAGAAAAGCTGGCTGCCATCGAAGAACTGCAGGGGCGCTATGGACCGACGGCAATGACCGGCGACGGCATCAACGATGCGCCCGCCCTGGCACGCGCCGATATCGGTGTCGCCATGGGCGCTGCCGGCACCGATACCGCCATGGAGGCAGCCGATGTGGTGATCATGAACGACGATTTGCGGCGCATCCCGGAAACTATCCGTTTGTCTCGCCAGACACATGCCGTACTCTGGCAGAACATCGCACTGGCCTTGGGCATTAAGGTCGTATTTCTCGGGCTTGCGGTGTTCGGAAATGCCACCATGTGGATGGCGGTGTTTGCCGACATGGGCGCCAGCCTGCTGGTCGTCGCCAACGGTCTGCGGATGTTGCGAACCTCTGCACCGCAAATCAAAGACTAAAGACCCGTTGTTGGTTGGCAAAAAGCAGCGGGGCCATCAGCCGGCCAGTCGTACGCCTATTTCTGTCTCACCATGGGCGGATTTTGCGAAGGCCTCCCCGTCATGCATCCGGGCAATCGCGCCAACGATGGCGAGACCCAGTCCATGATTCTGATGGCCGTGGCTACGTGAGGCATCTACGCGGAAAAAGCGGTCGAAGATATGAGGCAGACTTTCAGCAGAAATCGGCTCCCCGCGATTGATCACCGAGAGCTTGATGTGTCCATGAGTTTCCACGACGATACGAATCACGATTGAACTTCCGGGATCGGCATACCGAGCCGCATTATTCAGCAGATTGGACAGCACGCGCCGGAGCAGCGCCGCGTCATACAGGCCTGATGCATCGCCTTCGATAGACCATTGAAGGTCAGATTCGATCAGCACCGCTTCGTAGTAGTCGGCCACTTCGGCGCAGAGCTGGGCAAGGCTTTGAACGGGCATCCGCCGGGCTTTAGCACCCCGGTCGGCTTGCGACAGAAACAGCATGTCATTGACGATGCCCGACAGCCTGTGCATTTCTTCGAGATTCGAACCGATGCAATCGCGCAGGTGTTCGTCCTTGTCGTTGCTACGCAAGGCCAACTCGCTGCTGGCGATGATGTTCGCCAATGGGGTTCTCAATTCGTGCGCAACGTCGGCATTGAACCCTTCGAGTTGCTGATAGGCCTTTTCCAGTCGATTCAGCAAGTCGTTGAAATGATCGACGAGAACCTGCAACTCGGCAGGTATCCCCTCTGTTTCCAAGCGCGTGTCTAGGGAAAGGATTGCGAGACTGCGCGTTTGCTCAGCCAGCGTTCGAATGGGGGCCAGTCCGAAATAAACGATCAGGTAGCCGCCCAGGGTGATTGCGGCACTCCCGATCAAGGCAGCCCCCCAGAGGATGGCTGTGAGGCGATCCAGAATCGCTTCATCGGGCGCAGTCTCAAGTGCCAATTCGGCAACGGCAAAATCTGTCCTCTGCGCTTCATCGGGGAGTGCAAACGAATAAAAGCGAGCTTTTGATGGCCATGCACTTGGCGTCGAGATGAAGCGAGCCTCACCTAGCCTATCGATTAACTTGAGATGCGAGTCCCGATTGATTTTCAGAAGATCATCCAGGTCGTGTTCAAGCGACCCCGGTTGCAGGTGTCCAGGTGTTTCTTCAAACAGGTGCCGAATTGCCGTGCTGAGCTTTTCAAGACGCTGGTCCTGTTGTGTTTCAAGATTGGCTTTGACTGAGAAAAAAACGCCGAGGCACAAACATCCCAGAACACCCAGACTCAGCGAAGCGAGCCAGCGTATGAGGCGACCGCTCAGCGTCGAATTAATCATCCTTCCCGGTCTCATTCGCGCAGTTCAAGGACATAACCCATACCGCGTACGGTATGCAGCAACGGTATCTCGAAGGGCGTATCCATTTTGGCGCGCAGTCGTTTGATCGAAACTTCGACGACGTTGGTGTTGCTGTCGAAATTCATATCCCAAACCTGCTCGGCAATCTCGGTTCGCGACAGCACCTCACCTTGTTTCCTGAGAAACAGAGAAAGCAGCAGGAACTCCTTGGCGCTCAGATCGATGCGCTGACCATTCCTGAGAACCTTGCGGCGGGCCAGGTCCATTTCAAGATCGTGTAGTGCAAGACGGTTCGACGTGGCTTCCGGTTGCTGCGTCGCCGACCGGCGCAACAGCCCATGAATTCGAGCAATCAGCTCGGAAAAGGCAAACGGCTTGACCAGATAATCGTCGGCGCCAGTTTGCAAACCGTTAACCCGGTCCTCCACTTTACCCAGCGCGGTCAGCATCAATACAGGTGTTTGCTTCTTCGTGCGTAAGGCAGCCAACAAGGAGAGGCCGTCCATGCCGGGCAGCATGGAGTCGAGGATGATGGCCGCGTAATCGAACTCCAAGCTCATGTGGAGTCCCGTTACGCCGTCGTGGGCAAGGTCAACGACAAAGCCTGCGGTACCCAATCCTTTTTGCAGGTATTGGGCGAGCTTTTGCTCATCTTCGACAACCAATAGTTTCATTTCTTCACGAATCGAAAGATGTCAATTTTGTAAACTTCCTGTTGGCGTTCTGTCAGTGCTGTTTTTTTATAGTTCACCCATGCCGTTCAGTTGTTCGGCATACATCAAAACCGATGAACGAAACATCAATGAAGGAGTTCCATCATGAACGTCAAACAAGCCCTTTCCATCCCCGTTCTTTGTGCCGGTTTGCTCCTGTCAGGTCAGGTGTTGGCCGACTCGGTCATGCACAGCACGCCGGAGGGCGCGACAAAATTCTACCCGGCGCACGGTTCGGGCAGCAAATCCGCCCAGCAAGTGCAACAGGAACTCGATGACTTCAAACGCAATCCAGTAAGTGCGGACGGCCAGTATCGTTATGTTGGCGGTGATCAAGGCTGGGTGCTGATTCCGCACGAATATGCCTATCGCGATGGGAAATGGCAACACGTCGACAAACTCCAGCACAACACACCTGCGCCATCCGTGCAAATGACGCCGGAAGAAAAGAAGCAACGCGAGGCGTTGTACCAGGGTGGTTAATTCCGCCCCGAGGACGGATATGTTGTCCATCGGACGATGACCAGGAAAACCCTGGTCATCAGCAACTCGCCTTTCCATACATTCCCCCCGCAGGCTTACTGCTTGAACACATTTTGTTCTGTTACCATTCATCCCATGCGTCGCTGGCTATCTATTTTCCTGTTGATTGTTTTGCCGCTCCAGATTTCCTGGGCGGTCGCAGCGACCTATTGCCAGCACGAAACGGGATCGACGAAGCACTTTGGTCATCACGACCATAAGCATCAAGCCGAGGATGGCGAGAAGCTTGCGAAAGGCTCGGTCTCTGATGTGGACAATGATTGCGCAGTCTGCCATGCAGGCTGTGTTGCTGCATTGACCTCGTTCAGCAGTTTGCTGCCCAAGGTGGGGGCTGTTGCTGATCATTTTCGGACAGTCCTGCTTTGGGCTTCCCCTCCAGACGAACAGCCTGAGCGTCCTAACTGGTCCATCTCCGCCTAATCGGCGGGGCTTGGGCATTTTCCCAAATCTAATTGCTGCGGCCTAAGCCGCGTGCTGTGCCACTCTGTCAGTCAGATGGCGCCCCGCCGATTCCCCAACGTGTATTTCATCACTGGAGAATCGGATGTACCCAAGAAATTTTGCTGTCACGTTGCTGCTCCGAACCTTGTTCGGATTCTCAGTGCTTGCCAGCACAAACCTATCGGCGCAGATGCAGGACGCGCTGTCTGTTGCGACGTTTGCACCTGCGCTCGCCAAGGAACCATCTGGTTCCTTGACCCTATCGGCGGCGATTGATCTCGCGCTAACGTTCAACCCGGAATTATCTGCAGCCACGAACGAATTGCGTGCTGTCGAAGGGGCCGTAATCCAAGCTGGCATTTTGCCCAATCCGGAAATTTCGACTTCCGTTGAAGATACGCAGAATAAGGCCACGCGAACCACAACTATCCAGCTGAGCCAACGGATCGAGCTTGGTGGCAAGCGCTCCGCCCGAATTGCCTCTGCCGAGCGGGGCCGTGATGTAGCAGCAGCCGATCTGGCAGCGAAACGCCTTGACATACGCGCAACCGTGATCGGGGCCTTCTTCGATGTTCTGGTTGCTCAGGAGCGTATTCAACAGGCCGAGGACTTGCTCGGCCTGGCCCAACGCGCTAGCCAGGCGGCTTCACGACGCGTGACTGCCGGAAAAATATCGCCGGTTGAGGAAACAAAGGCCCGTGTGGCGGAAGCCTCGGCACGAGTGGAGTTGAATCAGGCACAACGCGAACTGGTGTCGGCCCGAAAGCGTTTGGCCGCAAGTTGGGGAAGTTCGACGCCACGGTTCGAACAGGTCGAAGGGCGTACCGATTTGTTGCCGCCGGTCCGTTCCGCCGAAGAAATCACTCGCCGCTTGAACGCTTCTCCAGCACTTCTTCGAGCACGCCACGAAGCCGATCGCTTTTCTGCTATCGCCGACTTGGAGCGTTCTCGCCGGATTCCTGACGTCACCGTCAGCCTGGGAACCAAAAAGGCTGAAGAGCTTGGGCGCAACCAAACCATTGTGGGTATCTCAATTCCCTTCCCGATCTTCGACCGCAATCAGGGCAATGTGCTTGAGGCGCAGCGTCGAGCCGACAAGGCGCGGGACGAACTCAGTGCTACCGAGGTTCGCTTGAGTACGGAGGTAGCACAAAACGAGGAGCGTCTAAAGGCGCTGGTTGTTGAAGCGCAAACCCTGCAAAGCGAAATCATGCCGGGCGCCCGTAGCGCCTATGACGCTGCCAGCAAAGGATTTGAACTGGGGAAATTCAGTTTTCTGGAGGTATTGGATGCTCAACGTACCTTCTTTCAGGCGAGAGCCCAATACCTGAGAAGTTTGTCTGACGCTCATCGGACCGCTGCCGAACTGGAGCGCGTCTTGGGCTCCATCGATTCAATGTCATCTGCAGTCCCCAGCCGTCCGTAGGAGCACGTCGTGAAAATGAATTTCAACAAGAACACTTTCAATCTCACCAGAAAGCAAGGGATCGCCATTGCCGTGATTTTGGCGACAGGAATTGTCGCCGGCACTTGGATACTGGGGGGCAGTACTTCCCAACCTGCTGGAGAACAGCATGAACACGCCAGCCATGCAGAAGCCAAGGGGCATGCCGATGCCGAGCATCATGGCAGCAAAGCTGGCGATGGTCACGAGCATGCCAAAGAACATGGAGATGCAGAGCACCATGAGGATGAGCCCCAATCGGGGCCGCATGGTGGCAAGCTTTTTACCGAGGATGGTTTTGGTCTGGAATTGCTGTTGTCCGAAGATGGTGGTGAGCCAGGTTTCCGTGTCTGGTTGTTCCAGGAAGGAAAGCCGCTTGCACCAACTGCAGCAAAAGTCTCGATAACACTGACGCGACCGGGTGAAGAGAAGCAGGAAGTCCTTTTTTCAGCCGAGAAAGACTATCTGAAGAGTACCAGCCGAATTGCAGAGCCGCATGTGTTCGAAGCTTCCATATCGGTGCTAATGGGAAACACCCCATTCCTGTTCATCGATACCCGGGAAGAAGGAAAAATCGAGCTAACGGACGAGCAAGTTAAAGCTGCTGCCATCGGTATCCAGAGGGCCACTCCCGCCAAAATCAAAACAGCGGCTCAGCTTCCCGGCGAAATCCGGTTTAACGAGGACCGTACCGCGCATGTCGTACCTCGTCTTGCCGGAGTCGTCGAGAGTGTTCCTGCCAATCTGGGACAAACGGTCAAGCGCGGTCAGATTCTGGCTGTGATCGCCAGCACTGGCCTTTCGGAACAACGCAGCGAACTTCTGGCAGCACAGAAACGCTTTTCGCTCGCCAAATCGACCTATGAGCGAGAGAAGAAGCTCTGGGAAGAAAAAATCTCTGCCGAACAAGACTACCTGCAAGCCCAGCAAACTTTAAGGGAAGCCGAAATCGCCGTTGCCAACAGCCAGCAAAAGTTGATTGCGCTGGGTGCCGGTGCCACGGTTTCGGGCAGTCTCAATCGTTATGAAATCCGCGCACCTTTCGACGGCATGATCGTTGAGAAACACATCGCGCTTGGCGAGGCAGTCAAGGAAGATGCCAGTATCTTCACGATTTCCGACTTGTCTTCCGTATGGGCGGAAATTGTCGTTCCTGCCAAGGATTTGAACGTCATCCGGGTTGGTGAAAAGGTCGTTGTCAAGGCAACTGCCTTCGACTCGAAAGCCGAAGGCAGCATCTCCTACGTGGGCGCATTGCTCGGGCAGGATACGCGCACGGCCAAAGCGCGGGTCACTTTGGCCAACCCGAAGATGGCTTGGCGTCCTGGATTGTTCGTAAATATCGAAGTCGTTTCCAGTGAAGCCGAAGTTCCAGTCAGCGTTCTAACCGAAGCTATCCAGACGCTTGGTGACAAGAGCGTCGTTTTCATCAAGGTGCCTGACGGTTTCGTTGCACAACCGGTGACATTGGGCCGTTCG
>RRZU012399919.1_pt1 | contig 13663 bp, 12 predicted proteins | sample 2165561 | NCBI WGS metagenome assembly RRZU01 (sample SAMN10456909, study PRJNA506462) | wastewater metagenome | isolation source: wastewater sludge | place: USA: Moscow, Idaho
CAAAAGCTTCACGAGCATAGGTTGATTCCGAATAGGCCGTATCAACATTGATCACATCATAGATCTTGATCTGGTCGGTATATGCACCGGCCGTTCCGATGCGGATGATACAGTCCACATCAAATTCATTATATAATTCGTACGAATAAATTCCAATTGACGGACAGCCCATACCGCTGGCACCCACGGTTACGGGGGTGCCGTTGTATGTGCCGGTATAATAAAAAGCGTTCCGGGTCGTACTCACCAGTTTGGCGTCAGACAGAAAATTGTCTGCAATATGTTTGGCGCGTAAGGGGTCGCCTGCCAATAAAACGATCCTGGCAATTTCTCCTTTCTGTGCATTGATATGAACGCTCATAAATAGATTTCTTTGTATTGATTTTCAATGATCCCTGTGCATTCGGGGAAACGGCAAATATAGAATCTTTCCTGTAAACAGGAGCTATTGTGGGAATCTTTATGGGCCTGTTACATGAATGAAAAATCGGTATTTTTGAGAAATTCTTATATGCCCTCCAAAGAAGATATTAAAAAAGCATTGCATCACCTGATCGATTCGATTGATGATGAAGATCTGCTGAACCAAATGGTCGGCGATCTTGTTCCTTATGTCATCGAATTCAGGAGGCGTAACCCGGTAAAAAGCAAGGAAGTGGATATGGACGGGATAGATTGGGACGCATACAGGATCGATCCGGAAGACCCGGGGGCCAAAAATTAGAATAATGATATAAGGGGACTTTAAAAATTCAAAAATCAAAAAGGAAAAACAAAAACTGTCTTTTTGCTTTATCTGTGATTTCTGTTTCATCTATAAGGGGCATCATTTTGATAAAGTACTATACCAATCAAACATTCAACTAATCAACTAATTAACCAATACACCATGAGCGTTACCAAACAGTACGATTACGCTAAATACAAAACACCTACCGGAACAACACTTCATTGCAAAGGTTGGGTTCAGGAGGCGGCTTTGAGGATGTTGCTGAATAACCTGGATCCTGCTGTGGCTGAAAGGCCGGAAGACCTCATCGTTTATGGTGGCAGGGGAAAAGCGGCCAGGAATATAGAGGCCCTGGATAAGATCATCAGCGCGCTGAAACAACTGGAAAATGATGAGTCTCTGTTGATCCAAAGCGGTAAACCCGTTGCGATCCTGAAAACGCATCCTGATGCCCCACGCGTTCTCATCAGTAATTCTCAGCTGGTGCCCAAATGGGCTACCTGGGAACATTTTACCGAGCTCGAAAAAAAGGGTTTGATGATGTATGGTCAGATGACAGCCGGTTCCTGGATATACATTGGTTCTCAGGGTATCGTTCAGGGGACATATGAAACATATGCGGCGGCGGCTGATAAGCATTTTGGCGGAACGCTGAAAGGCACGTTGAACGTTACGGCCGGTTTGGGCGGCATGGGCGGGGCTCAGCCTTTGGCCATCACCATGAATGAAGGGGTGGCACTGGTGGCGGAAGTGGAAGAATGGCGTATTGATAAAAGACTGGAGACCCGGTACCTGGATGAAAAATGCACGGATATTGATGAAGCCATCGACAGGGCCCTGGCCTGCAAGGCTGCCGGCGAGGCAAAAAGCATAGGTGTTCTGTGCAATGCAGTGCACTTACTGGAACGCCTGCTCGAAAGAAATGTCATACCCGATACGCTGACCGATCAAACCTCTGCACACGACCCGCTCATCGGTTACTGGCCGCACGAAATCAGTTACGAACAGGCCAAAATACTTCGGGAAGAAAAGCCCGACCTGTATATCGATTACAGTTACCGTTCTATGTTCCGTCATGTTCAACTGATGGTGCAATTGATGGATAAAGGCGCCATCACCTTCGATTATGGCAATAATATCCGGGCCAGGGCCCAGGAATTTGAACAAACAAAAACAAATGGCGAACAGGTTTCGAAACAGGATGACCTCTTGCCAAAGGGCTATAAACCCGGCAGGTGTTTCGACTTTCCGGGTTTTGTGCCTGCCTATATCCGTCCTTTATTCTGCGAAGGAAAGGGGCCGTTCCGCTGGGCTGCGCTGAGTGGCGATCCTAATGATATCGCCGTAACGGATGCTGCGATCATGGAATTGTTCCCCGAGAACAAGGGCATGTTGCGCTGGATGAAAATGGCCAAAGAAAAGATCGCCTTCCAGGGATTACCCGCAAGGATCTGCTGGTTAGGCCAGGGTGAAAGGGAAAAAGCCGGGCAATTATTCAATGAACTGGTGCGTACAGGAAAAGTCAAAGCACCGATTGTCATTGGACGAGATCACCTGGATACCGGATCTGTAGCTTCTCCCAACCGTGAAACAGAAGCCATGCTTGATGGTAGCGATGCCGTAGCAGACTGGCCGATACTTAATGCGTTCGTTAATATTGCCGGTGGCGCTTCCTGGGTATCCCTGCATCATGGCGGCGGTGTGGGCATGGGTTACTCCATTCATTCCGGAATGGTGATCGTGGCTGATGGAACGGATGCCGCAGCAACCAGGCTGGCACGCGTGTTACGTAACGATCCGGGTATGGGCGTTATCAGGCATATGGATGCGGGATATGATATTGCCAAAGAAACGGCACGTAACCATGACCTGGATATCAACAAAAGATTGACATAGATTGGCAGGCATTCCTGAACTATGATCTTACAAATGGCCCGGGTTTATCCTGGGCATTTTTTATTCATAAGAACGTTTGCAAAAGTTGTAGCGTCCTTGATTCACGGGCTTCCCGGTCATACATGGCGATAGGAAAGCACAGGGTTGATGCACACAGCAGGCAAAAGAAAAGCCCGGCTTAGCGGGCTTTCATTTTTACATGGATAGATCGGTTAAGGTTTATACGTGTATCGTACCTGCTTGCTGACGGGTGCGGAACCCGTTTCAAGGATCTGTACCGTAGCGCTGACAGGAAGGTTCTGGCTGTTGTAAGTATAAGTAAAGGTTTGTGTCTGTTCCACCTGTCCCGTTGCATCCAGGCTCTTATCGGTCAGTATGTTATTCCCTGAAATATTCAGGAGCAAGATCTGCAGGAGTGATTTTATGTTTTTCAATGGATTCACTTTGTTGTCGTAGGTGAACTCCTGGCTACCGACATACAGCCAGGCAGAGCCCCCGAAATGACCGATGTACATCTGTGTTTTGGAAACATTTCCATTGGCATCATAGAGGTAAATGAATTTCAATCCATTGGTCAGTCCGCCCGATCCATCATCAACCTTAACCACGGCGGATTTGAGGAAACCGTTGAGGTATTCATAGTCCGTGACATAGATCGTTTCATTCGATGCATTCGTTGCCTGTACCCTGGATAATTCGTTGTTTTCATATACAGGCGTGATCGTGTAATCTGTACCGTTACTTAATTTCGTGATCCTGCTGGCCGCGTCATAACTGATCGTGAATTCAACAGGTGTCGCGCCTCCTTGTATCTGGTCGGGCAGGGATACGGTGCTGACGCGTCCCCCGGCGTCATAATTCAATGTCATCAGGTCATTGTCCATGCTGATCTTTTCAATCCTCGATGGAAAAGGTTGCGGGGAAATGTTTAGGTCATCCTTTAGGCAGGAAACCAGGAACGCGGCGGATGCAAGTACGATGGTGGCTATACCTTTACTTTTCATGGCGTAAATTTTTGGGTGATAAAAAATGTTTACGCAAAACTATCCCGCGATTAGTCATCACTGGACCACATGAAGATGTGGTTTTCGTTTGCTGAAAAATGGCTGTTAAGTGTGATGAGCGGTTAGGCAGATAAGATGCCTCTCATTATAAGAAAGGGCCGCCATCCGGCAGCCCCTTCGCATCATCCATCAGTACGGAACTTATTTGTCAAATGAAGTGATCTTCACTTTTTTTCCATTCACCTTGAGGCTTCTGCCGTTCTTTTGAATTTCTTTGTCTTGTTCTGCTTCACTGGCCAACAGTTTTTCGAGATACGCGGATACTTCACTGTCGCTTATGGTTACTTTCGATCCCTCATTGATGGCTTCGGTGATGTATGAGTTCAGGAGGTTGGCCTGGTTGTTTTTAAACATCTGCGGCGTAGCATATATGTCGCATCCAATGATCCTGTTGCCTGTTACGGCTACCAATCCTACAATATCCTTTTCGGATTGTATGTTACGGAAGAAAATATCCTTATACTCCTGCAAATCCTGTTTGTATTTGGGTGAATTGGTAACAGCGGTGTATGTTCCCGTGCTGGTTGATGTGCCAAAGCCGGAATTGATATCGGCGACTTTCTGCCATACTTTTTGCTGGCTTTTTTCTTTTACAATGGTTTTTCTGAGCGAGCTGCTGGCTGTGCTGTGATAGGTTTGGAACTGATCGCCACCGCTGCCAGAAGACCATCTGCCATGTTCCACACAATAAACCGGAATTTGTATGGCCTTTCCCGGAGCGATCAGGGTGTCCTTTTCAATGACCCTGTCCTGTTTACCGCCCTTGACGATATCGCCCATGCCAATGATGATGGTATCTCGGGAGGTGTTGCTGAACTGGAGGGTATTGACCGTTCCGCCTGAGGAAAGTTCCTGCACCTTGATCTTAGATTGTTGAATGGCTGATTCCAGCGTTGTATAATTGGCCATGCCGCGAAATTCACGATAGAGGGAAGGTTTGGCTTTGATATAGTATAACCTTACATTTTTATGTTCGCTGAAGTAGCCTGATTTGGCTTTTTGTTTGTTCTCCTGGAACGGCGTGTTGAGGTTACTACTTTGTAGCTGCGCAGCGGCCAGCAGTGTGCCTGCGGCGAGTATGCAGGTCAGGGTCATTTTTTTCATATCAGATGGTTTTTATGTGGTGAAACTACAGACCCGGGAGGCCGGATTCCCTGAAAATGGGTGAATGGGTACTTTGACTGGGTAGGGAGCAAGGCCAATGATAGGAAATGCATTTACTTTGTAGCCAGACATGATCCTCCGCAGGCAACCATATTTTTCTACCGTATTGACAATGCTGATCCTGTTGTCTGTAACAGCGGTTTCAGCGCAAGTTTCCAATACCAATAGTAATTCGAGTAAAATAAGGAAAGCCACCAAAAAGGTGGAAATAGGTTACAGGGGAGGAAAAACCGATACACTCGCACAGGGTTATTATGAACTGGGTGAATCCTATTTTCAAAAAGGTGACCTGCCCCGGAGTGAATCGTATTTTCAAAAGGCAAAAGAATCCTTTGAGCGGATCCCGGATGCGGATGGGGCCGCGAGGAGCAGCAGGGCACTGGCCAGGGTGCAGGAAAGTTTGGATAAGAAACAGGAAGCGGTCTCCAATTATAAAGAAGCGTTGAAAAGCGACCAGGACAAGAACGGTACATTTTCTCAACTGAACAGCAACGACATTCAAAGGCTTTCCGGCACAGACTCGGCGTATGACCAGGAAACATTGATCGAGAAAAATATCAAGATCGGATTGGTTAACCGGGATACCAGTGAGATCGTCTCCAGCTTTACCCGTATGGGCGACCTGGGGCTCAAAACGAATAAAACAGATAAGGCCCTGGAAGGATTTACAAATGCTTACTGGTATTCGAGGTCTGTTCCGGAACAGGCGTTGAAGTTCAACCAGAAGATCGCTGATGTTTACCTGCAAAGCAATAACTTACCGAAGGCTATAGAAACCAAACGTGGATTGCTTAAGGAAGATTTTGTAAAAAATTCCACGGAACTCACCGCCCGGGAAAAAACTTCACTGGCGGAGTTATACCTGCTCAATCATGAAGACAGTACGGCATTGCAGCTGTTGAATGAATCTTATGGTTTGTCGATTGACAATGGCCACACTCTGGCGGCCAGGTCTGCGCTGGAGAAACTGGACAGTATCTATCTCAGCCGCGGTAAAATGGAAAAAAGTCTTCAACTGTACCAGGGATTTTTAGCCAGGCTGCCGCAGATGCTGGCGCGCGACAGTTCTATAGCCGATAACAGGCTGGTGGCAGAAACGGAATCCCGAATCAGGGAATTGGAAAATGAAAAGGCGCTGAAAGATGATCTCATCAAGCGTAAAAGCATGTTCAATTACTGGTTGACGGGTTCACTTGTACTGATGGCTGGCTTTGCTGCCGTGATTTTGTTTGTGCTGAAAAAACTGCGTGTAAAGAATAAAAAGATCGCCCTGCAATCGCTCAGGAGGGAAATGAACCCGCACTTTATCTTCAACAGTCTAAACAGTGTGAACCAGTTTATCGCGCAGCACAATGAACTTGAGGCCAACCGATACCTGACCAGGTTTTCGACGCTGATGCGCCGCGTCATGGAAAACTCCACCCATGATTTTGTATTATTTTCAAAAGAATACGAGTTACTGTATAATTACCTGGAACTGGAAAAGACACGTTTCCCGGATGCTTTTGATTTCAAGATAAACGTCAATGATCACTGGCTCCACGACGAACAGCTTTTCATTCCCGGCATGCTCGTTCAGACACACCTGGAAAACGCCATCTGGCATGGTTTGCGGTATGGAGATAATAGGGGTTTACTCGAACTAAGCTTTACACGCACTGCCACTGGCATGGACATTATGGTGGAAGATAACGGTATTGGCATAGCAAAGAGTGAGCTGCACAAAACGGAAAATCAGAAGAAACGTTCCGGCCGCGGTATCAGGAATACCATGGAGCGGATCAGCATATTGAATGAACTCTACGGTCAGCGCATCACCTGTTCGGTGGAGGATAAGCCCTATCCAGAATCCGGGGTCAGGGTGCGCATATCCGTTCCTGTAATGAAAAATAATCTGGCATGACGATAAGAAGCATTATAGTGGATGATGAACCGGTTGCCCGCGATGTACTGTCTGGTTACCTGCAAAGGTATTGCCCCGTAGTAGAACTGGTCGGGCAGGCGCAACATATCAGGGAAGCCGTTCCATTGATCAGGGAACTGAAACCGCAGCTGGTTTTCCTGGACGTGGAAATGCCATTCGGCAATGCCTTTGATATCCTGGAGGCTTGCCAGGATGAAAAGTTTGAAACGATATTCATCACAGCATATTCGGAATACTCGTTGAGGGCGCTGAATCAAAGCGCGGCATATTATATCCTGAAACCCATCGATATTACCGAGCTTGTCAGGGCCGTCAATAAAGTGCAGGAGTCCATTCTTCGTACGGATGAATTCGACCGGAACAGGATCCTTCTGCAAAACCTGAGTCGTAAACCAGACATGCAACAGGTGGTGCTTCCCACGCTACATGGATTTGATATCATTAAGACGGAAACCATTTTGCGCATGCAGGCTAAGGATAATTTCACGGAGATCAGTTTGGATGACGGTTCGCGGAAGCTGGTTTGTAAACTGCTCAAATATTTTGATGAGATACTGGAGCTTCCTTTTATCAGGGTGCACCGTTCGTATATTGTCAACCTGAATTTTGTCAAATCATATACCAAAGGAAGCGGGGGCTTTCTGACCATGACGGATGGCACGGAAGTAGAAGTGTCGGCATCTTATAAAGAAAGTCTGCTTAGGAGCCTGGGAGGTATTTAAAAATTGAACAGGCCGACAGCTTTAAGCGTTTTGCTTCCTTACATATTTGGTCAGTATCACAATGGTCTGACCTTCGATCTTTCCCTCTATTTGTTCCGTATTGTCTTCCACGATCCTGATATTCTTTACAACGGTGCCCATTTTGGCGTTTAGCGTGGAACCCTTCACATCAAGGGATTTGATGAGTACAACAGAATCGCCGGTTTGCAGGATCTGGCCGTTGCAATCACGGTGAAGGTCAACCGAACCATCATTTTCATGGTCGCCGGTTGATTTGGCCCAGGCCAGTTTGTCGTCATCCAGGTAGAGCATATCCAGGTTCTCCATGGCCCAGCTTTCCTGTCGAAGGCGGTTCAGCATTCTCCAGGCCACAACCTGAACACCCGGCACTTCGCTCCACATGCTTTCCGTCAGGCATTGCCAGTGTTTACTGTCGAGTTCGGCCTTTTTTTCGATCTGAGCGCGGCAGTTATCGCAGATCATGATACAGCAATCGGTATCACGGAATGGCGCATTCGCTACTTCGTACATAGATATTGGATCGGTAGATCGGCAGAGTTCGCAAGATTGGCCGGCACGCTGGAGGAGTTGCTCTTCTAATGTCATATTATTTGAATAATGGCCGCAAATATAGTTTTTTGCGAAGGAAAAGCCCGCCATTTCCCGTAAACTGACAAGTATCATTTTTAGCTTGTACTGGGGAAATTGTCATATTCATTATATGAATGGTTATGCTATCCTGCAAATAGCCTGTAGCTTTCCGGAAATACACTCATATGAAACAAACATTATTTCCGCGTATGGGCCTTGTCATTTTACTGTTGATCTCCCTGACATCAACCCTGCACGCACAAAAGAACAAAGATGAAAAAATGATCCTGGCTGTTATGCGCGAAGAAGAAGAAACCTGGAGCAAGGGCGACATTGAAGGATATGTAAACTTATATGCCCCGGAAGATTCCACCCGTATGATCCTCAGTAAAGGGGCCGCTTATGGCAAAGAGAATATCCTGGCATTTTATAAAAAATACTGGCCCAGGGAAAAGATGGGTAAACTGATCCTGGATGGCGAACAAATGGAACGCATTTCAAAAAAATATTATTATGTGACGGGTTATTTTCATGTCATCTATCCTGATGGCAAAAAGATCGAAGGCAGATATTCCAGCCTCATGAAAAAGATCAAAGGGAAATGGTACATCTACACCGATCATTCAGGATAATGTATAGATACGGTGCTTTTAGCCTGTCCGCCGTTGTGTGGATGATAACGAGGCCTTCATCATTCATGGGTAAAAATTATCCAGGCCGCTCGGGGCATCTCATTTCTTTGTGTATATTGAGATTCTATGACGAATCAATTTCCCAGCGACATCAGCATCGCCCAGTCTGCCCCCATACGCCATATCAAGGAAATAGCGGCCAGTATTGGCGTTTCTCCGGATGATATGGAATACTATGGCAAGCATAAAGCCAAACTGCTTTTAAAACTGATCAATGAAGAGGCCATCAGCCGGCACAACCTGGTATTGGTTTCGGCCATCACCCCCACACCGGCGGGTGAGGGTAAAACGACTATGACCATTGGGTTGACCGATGGGTTGAACTTCATTGGTAAAAAGGCCATGGCCGTGCTTCGGGAGCCTTCACTCGGACCGGTTTTTGGTATGAAGGGCGGGGCTGCCGGTGGGGGCTATTCGCAGGTGATACCCATGGAAGATATCAACCTCCATTTTACCGGAGATTTTGCCGCTATTGAAAAAGCCAATAACCTGCTTTCCGCCATGATCGATAACGACCTGCAGAAAAAAGGAGGCGGACTTCGCATAGACCCCAGGACGATCGTTTGGAAAAGGGTGATGGACCTCAACGACCGTGCTTTACGGAATGTGGTCGTGGGATTGGGAGGTATGAATGATGGTATGCCACGACAGGAAGGGTTCAACATTACACCGGCTTCTGAAGTCATGGCCATCCTGTGCTTATCGAAAAATATAGAAGACCTGAAACAGAGGCTTGGAAATATTTATATCGGTTCCACCTATGAAGGGAAGCCTCTTTTTGCCCGTGATCTCAAGGCGGTCGGTGCCATGGCCATTCTGCTCCGTGATGCCATCAAGCCCAATCTTGTTCAAACACTCGAAGGGCACCCCGCCACCCTTCATGGCGGACCATTTGCCAGTATCGCACCGGGCACCAATACGGTCATTGCAACGAAGATGGGATTAAGCCTGAGCGAATTTGTAGTAACGGAAGCCGGCTTTGGAGCGGATCTTGGCGCGGAGAAATTCTTTAACATCAAATGTGTGTCATCGGGCCTCAAACCCAAAGCCGTGGTGCTGGTGGCAACCGTTCGTGCCCTGCGGCATCATGGAGGCGCCAAAAAAGACGTACTGCAAACACCGGATATACAAAAAATGAAGACGGGTTATGCCAACCTGCAAAAACACATTGGTAATGTCCGCCGTTTTGGTATCAACCCCATTGTGGCCATCAACCATTTTCCCACGGATTCGGCCGAAGAGATCAAATTATTGCAAGACCTCTGCCGGGAAGATGGAGTGGAAGCTTTTCTGTGCAAAGGATTTGCGGAAGGAGGGAAGGGCATGACAGAACTGGCATCGGCCGTGGCAAGAGCCGCGGAGCATAATGGAAACCTGTTCCGGCCTTTATACGACCATGCCGATCCGATAGAATCCAAGATCAATACCATTGCAAAGGAAATTTATGGGGCGGCGTCGGTGAATTATTCCGCCAAAGCAACATCACAGCTTAAGAGGATCAACGAACTTGGATTCAACAAATTCCCGGTATGCATCGCCAAAACACAAAAAAGTCTATCGGATGATGAAAAGAAGATCGGGAGGCCGGAAGGTTTTACGATCACGGTGCGGGAATTTGAAATAGCCAGTGGCGCAGGGTTTATCGTTCCCATACTGGGCGATACCATGCGTATGCCCGGGTTACCGGCCATCCCCGCAGCAGAAGGGATGGATATTGATGAGAACGGGAAGATCACCGGGCTCAGTTAATGGCCAATGGTCAGGATGGTTCGAAAAGGGAACAATCAATGCTGTTGTCAGCTTGTTGATTCAATATGAACTTTAAATCACTTGCCAATATCGTAGCAAGACAAACAGGTGACCCTGTGTATTAAAATTCCTTAAACCTTTCATAGCAACATTTTTCCAGCATTTCGCGGTCATCCGGATGAGCGATATCGATCAATGCTTTGGCACGCTGCCGAAGGTTTTTGCCAAAAAGGTAAGCTATGCCAAACTCGGTGACCACATAATGCATGTGCGCCCTGGTGGTAACTACGCCGGCACCGGGTTTTAAAACTGGCACGATCCTGGACACCCCTTTGGCCGTGCGCGACGGAAGAGCGATGATGGGCTTACCTCCATAGCTTAACGCGGCACCCCGCATAAAATCCATCTGGCCACCCACTCCCGAATATTGCATGGTTCCGATGGAATCGGCGCATACCTGTCCGGTTATGTCGATCTCTATGGCGCTGTTAATGGAAACCATCCTGTCGTTCCGTTTGATCACATGAGGTTCATTGACATAATCGACGTCCAGGAAAGCAAAGGAGGGGTTATCGTTGACATAGTCATACAATTTCTTGGTGCCCAGCGCAAAGGAGGCAACTGTTTTATTAGGATGTATCTTTTTGTATTTATTCGTGATCACATCTTCTTCCACGAGGTCGATGATCCCGTCGGAACACATTTCCGTATGTACCCCCAGGTCTTTGTGATTGTGCAGGCATTTTAACACGGCATCCGGGATGGCGCCAATGCCCATTTGTAGCGTGCTCCTGTCTTCCACCATGCCCGCAATGAATTCGCCGATCTTTCTTTCATTTTCTCCGGCTTTTTCGCCAAATAAGGCTTCATGCAGCGGGTCTTCGCAGTAAACCAGTGCCTTAAAGCGGCTGCTGTGTATCATGCCATCGCCATGCGTGCGCGGTACATTCGGGTTCACCTGGGCTATCAGGATACCTGCATTGTCCACAGCGCTGCGGGCCACGTCAACGGAAACACCCAGTGAGCAGTACCCATGGTTATCCGGTGGCGATACCTGAACGATGGCCAAGTCGAGCGGTAAAATCTTTCGCTTGAATAATTCAGGGATCTCACTCAGGAATACGGGAACATAATCGGCAAATCCATCATTTACGGCTTTGCGTATACTGGTTGATACAAACAATGAATTGATGTAGAAATTTTCCCTGAGTTCGGGTTTGTCAACATACATGTCGCCATATACACTGATCGAAACGATCTCCACATTCCTGAGACGGGGGGCTTCATCGGCCAGGTGTTTCATCAAAAATGTCGGCGTTTGTGCACTGCCCTGTATGAATATGCGGCTGTTAGACTGAATATATGATAGCGCCTCTTTCGGGCTCACATAATGTAAGGCTTCTTTCATGATCCTGAATATTTTAGGTAACAAAAATAGAATGCGGCCTACTCATAGGCCCTGTCTGAAATGAGCCTTCCACCTGATTTAAATCATTTGGGAATTCGATATTTCACCTTGCTCAGGCAAGCCATCCGGTAAGCAAGTGGTAAATTTTTTTAACCCGAACGAATATACATGATGGAAAAAAGATTAACTTAATCACCGAAGGCAGGTTTTCAACCAATCAATGTAAAACACATGTCAACAACAGCTACCATCGACCAGGCGACACTGCAACAGTGGTTAACAGAAAAACTCGATATGCAGGCGGTAGAATCCAGGTTACAATCACTCGGCCTGGATGCTGAAACGATTCGCCAGTGCCTGAAAGATTACCGTAAATGTTGTATTGCCAAAAGGCAGTTTACAGGATTTGTTTTTCTGGCCGTAGGGGCAGTGATGGGTTTTATCAGTTGCCTGCTCACCATCATCAATCCTGTTCCGTCACTGTATGGCGTCATTCTTTACGGATTGACAAGTGTGGCCATCATTCTCATCATGATGGGGTTGTATTATCTTTTTGAAGGTTGATTTTTTCCGTTGATCGATGATTATGGTTTATTACCGGCAGTACAAAAAATACGGGTTGGAGGGTATTCATTTGCAGTAGAAACTGCTTAGATTTAGTATTCAATAAAAACAACAATATGAAAAAATCATTATTTGCATTCTCCGCTGTCTGCCTCATGATGGCGTGTAACGAATCCAACAAGGAGGAACAGCCTAAGGCCGAAATAGGGCCAGATCCCGGTTCTGCCGTTTCCATCGTGGATGAGGCCAGGAAGGCCATTGATGAACAAAATAAGAGTTACGGAGATGGCTTTGCCAAAATGGACAGTAGCCTGTTTCTCGATCATTATACAGAAGATGCCTGCATCATGCCTGGTGGCGCACCCAAACTTTGCGGCAGGGAAGGTTTACTGGGTTTCTTCCACGCAGGTACTCAGAAGATGGGTGTGAGGAATATTGCTGTAACGACCGATGAGGTTTTCGGAACTGAAGAGGCCATGGTTGAGGTAGGGCAGTACCAGTTGTATTCTGACAGCGCTAAAACAAAGCCCACCGAAAAGGGTAAGTTTATCGTAGTATGGAAGAAAGTAGATGGTAAATGGAAAATGCACCGGGATATTTTCAATCCTTCTCCGGAAGATGCCCCTCCGGCACCGGCAGCAGCAAAATAAAAGTTTTAAAAGCGAAGCGATCATGCTTCGCTTTTTTTTGCCTCCTGCACATCGATAAGATCGTCGAAAAATACATGCGATTAAATAATGTCCATCCAGCAAGATGGCAGAAACCTTGTTTATTTATTATAACTGGTAAGGGTTTTTACGGTGCTGGGGTAATGGCCTTGATCAGGGAGTCTTCTTCGATCGTTTTGATCTGAATGGCCTGTTCCACCTGGCTGTTGGGCACTGTCATTGACAGGATGTATTGTTCTATCTTCCATTGGCCATTGTCCATGGTCAATACGCCGGAACCCCTGCAAATTTTCATCTGTGTGTTCAACAATTCATCGAACCAGGCGGTTTGGCCGGATTTATCAAAATATATATGGCGATCAATGGATTTGAAATCCCAGGTTCTTTTTTTATCAAAATAGGGTTTTGCCCATTTCACGTACTCCTGTTTGTTCCTACGCTCTGTGGCATCGGTGCCTGTAAATACAGCGCTGTCTGAGTAGAAGGCAAAA
>RRZU013366407.1_pt1 | contig 13658 bp, 16 predicted proteins | sample 2165561 | NCBI WGS metagenome assembly RRZU01 (sample SAMN10456909, study PRJNA506462) | wastewater metagenome | isolation source: wastewater sludge | place: USA: Moscow, Idaho
GATACTGTTCGTTCAATAGACGACTGCACAACAGCCTTCAAACCGCGTTGTCTGGTGCAGTCGTCTTCTGAAAATGACAATGACCGCAGACCAAGAAATCTCTCAAAAACTTCAGCACGCTAGATTTTTAGTAGGGCTCACTCAAGAAGAAGCCGGACAACTTGTTGGTGTTACACGCCGGGCATGGGCACACTGGGAGGATGGCTCGAGAATGATGCCGAAATCTGCGTTCGAGCTATTTATTGCAAAAATATCCGGTCAAGTGCGCAGTTTCTTGCCTAACAACGCACCGCGTGAGCTAGTTGTTGTCGTGGCAGATGATCAAATATCGCCTGTAGATGTCGTGAGCCAAGAAAATTTTCTAAGCCTAGTACATGACACTCAAACAGATCGGTGGATCATCAGTTCTCTAGCAATTGACCGATTTAGTGGCCGAAAATACACACATCGCGTCGCCTTCTCATCCTTGGGTAATGAGCATATTCTCAAAGCAGCTGAACGATGGAAAGCCGCCCTTATCGAAGGATATTAACTTGCAATCAACACCACTGGTGACATAAGTGCGTAATTACCTATCCTGGACTAGACTTATAATAGAAACGAATATTGATTGACAAAACCATTTCAAACAAAAGGAAAGTTTATCAAATGGACATTTCCTACAAAGGAATAACAACAAACAACGTTAAAAATATAGATATCATCATTAAAGCCGGTGAAATCACATTTTTTTGCGGCCCAAGCGGTAGCGGAAAGTCCTCAGTAGCCGTTGATACAATTTACAAAATCAGCGAAGACGAATTATCCCAGCTTTTCAACACAAACAATAGCGTATCAAATTATGAGGTAAAATATTACGAAAATATTCTACCTGCCGCTTGCCTTCAGCAGGAAAACTACAACCGCAATCCACGGTCAACAATTGCAACATATTTTTCTTTAGACGTTTATTTCAAACAGCTATTTTCTATAAAAAATAGCGTATCGCAATCTGTATTTCAGTTCAACACCCCAAGTTCTGCCTGTGCAACATGCAAAGGAACAGGAATAATTATCACACCAGACATTCTTAGTATTGTCGACTTCTCAGAAAAAATAAAAGACATTCCATTTAGACCATGGAGAATTTCGCGCCGTGATTTCTACCAAAAATCACTTGAAATATTTTGCCTAGAAAATAAAATTGACATAAACTCACAATTCAACAGTATTAAACAATATCAGCAAGAACTATTACTCAACGGACAATCTCTCGAAAAATACAAGATAGATTTTGTCTCAAACGGTAGAAAACACACAAAAACAGCAAAGTATTGCGGACCAATCAAAGAATTAGTCAATGAATTAGAAGGAAACAAACTTCCCGCACACAAGAGAAAATATTTAGGAGAAACGCCATGCCACGCATGCTCAGGAACAAGATTTTCAACATATAGCCTAACATTTAGGCTATACGAAAAAAACATTGGCGACCTCTACTGCATGGATATTGACCAATTACTTGATTGGATAAAAACGAACAAAGAACGCTGGCAGACATCTCCGTCAGAGGCAAGACTATTTAATAATATTGAGCGCTTTCTAGCGTCACTTGTCAGCCTTAACCTTGGTTATTTAAATCTCAATCGCTCAATACCAAGCATATCCGGTGGAGAATTACAGAGACTTCGATTGGCTAAAGCCGTTAATTCACAGTTTACAAACTTCATTTACGTGCTCGACGAGCCAACATCAGGACTACACCCAAGCGAATGGGAGACAATAGCCAATGTCATCATTGAATTAAAGAAGAAAAAGAACACGATTATATTGATTGAACATAATGAGTTTCTAAAAAAAACAGCCGATAATATTATTACAATGGGCCCAGGAGGAGGAAGAAACGGCGGGGAAATAGTCACAAAAATAAGCGAACATAACCCTCCACAACACCTCCAACAAAGGTTCATAAAATCAACATCAACATTAGAAATAACTTCAGCATCAAGCAATAACATCAACAATCTATGCTGCGATATACCGCTAGGAACCATCGTTGGAATTTGTGGTGTTTCAGGGTCAGGAAAAACCTCATTCATGAGGTCAATCCTCCCGAGGCATCTAGACGCCACGCAATATTTCAGCCAAACACCAATTAGAGGAAATTCTTACTCTATAGTCGCAACAGCGCTTGGTGTATTTGACTCAATATCAAAACTATTCGCCACGGAAACAAATTCACCGCGCGAAAACTTTTTTTACGCATCTAAAGGAAAAGGGCAATGTGAGACGTGTGGAGGGAAAGGTTTTTTAGAAGAAGCCTCCTCATACATCCTTGAGCCTATAACATGCCCCGACTGCTGTGGTCGCCGATTCTCCGAAACAACTTTAAGGAAAAAGTTTAACGGATTTAATATTTATGAACTTCTAAGCCTAAGCATTGATGATATTAAAGAAATAGTCGCTGAAAAATACAAACCGTTGACCACCGCATTAACACTCGCATCAAATGTCGGGTTAGGTTATCTGACACTTTTTCAAAACACATCCACATTGTCAGGAGGGGAGGCTCAGCGCGTCAAATTTACTGCAAAAATGCTTGAATCAAAACGGAAGCAAGTGTTTTTGCTCGACGAGCCTTTTCGTGGACTAGATAGAAAAAACATTCAAGGGATAATCCGTGTTCTATATTCACTAGCTGAACACGGATCATCGATATTCATTTCTGAACACAACCCTTTTGCTCTGAGCTATTGCTCATACCTAATTGAGCTTGGACCTGGCAGCGGAGTCCATGGCGGTAAAATCACCTACCTCGGTGAAATATCAAATTTCCTCACGAGGCAGGATTCGACTTTAGCGAAATTAATTTCACAAGAAATCCAAACCTGCCAGCCAAATTATTAGGCAGCTTCTTGATTAGCGACCTTCGCAAATAGGTCCCAAACAAGCCACTCAAGGGTTTTATTTGAGTGAACACAAAACCGTTTATCCAATCCCCAAATGCTGCCTGTATTCTTGAGCGCATTCAGTGGGCACCCTCCACCGCAAATACCAAGCGCCATGCAACCATCGCACTCTGGCATATTTAAAGGTGTTCTTTTGCCCCACTCTGCAAAAGTAGGGTCAGAGATAGGATCGAAATCGACATCATCTACGTTTGTAGAGAAATACTCACGACTCCCGAGAAAACCGTGACAAACACCAACATCGCCATCTGGCGCAATAACTATTTGCCCAGCCCCGGCAGCTCCGCAATCGAAAAGATAAACTCTAGATTCCGCGAATGATTTTAACTTTCGCATCATCCTGTCTTCATATATGCCAACCTTTCTAAACTCCTCGAAACCATTAATAATGCATTCTGCTGCTGCTTCGTTGTACCCATCAAAAACCTGAAAATTTTCATCAGTTAATAGGATATTAAAGCCCAGTGCCTTGCAACCAACCTTCTTTAATTCACCCATAGTTGCATCAAAATTCTTAACGCTTTGCTCTGTCAGTGTTACTGACAAGCTAAAAGGGACATCATGCTCCTTGCATCGTTCAATCCCTTTAATAACGTCCTGATACACTGGACCACCTTTTACGTAAACCCGACAGGAATCAGTTGCACACTCGTCCCCATCAAGAGAAATTCCTATGGCCACGTTGTTCTTGCGAAGAAGTTCAATATTTTTGTCTGTGAGCAACGACCCGTTTGTGATTATTGATAAACGTGTACTCTGAGGGAGCTTTCCTGCCGTTTTATATTCGTCTACCTTGTCAACAATAACCTGCATAACTCTTGTATTTAGGAGTGGCTCCCCACCGTAAAAAATGATGTTTTTTTCTTCTTCAAAACGATCCTTGTCTGCTGCAATCTGTTTGCAGAACAAATCCAACCCTTTGATCGCCGTTTCTGGGGTCATTACCTTTGCCCCAACTCTAGCTTCTCCATCTCTTTTAACAAAGCAGTAAGTACATCCAAAATTGCAATTTTCAGTCAGTATAAAATAGGCAATTTGAGTATACGGCTGAGGAACAGATGATCGAAAATGCGAAATAACTTTCTCATCAACACTGGGGTCTTTCACAAGCACCTTGTGTTCAATTAGTGCATTTACCGCTGCAACGGCGGACTCCTGCTGAGAATGGTCTGTCATCGCGCCCAATACACTTCGGATATCCGCTGATGTTCTTACAATCTCAACAATTGACTCCATTTCTTGGTTCAAGAATACAGGCTTCATTCGCAATGAATGGAAATATGCAAATACACCATCTTTCTCTAGCTTGTGTGCATATTTTGAGAAAAAAAGACGTTCAGGAATCTGATTAACAAGGTCCATGCGAATAAATCACCCTAAGAAACTTTCAGAATAAAACTGAATAATTATTAAAAAGGGTCTATATCAGACCATACTAACTCGGCCATCCTTGAAGAAGACCCATCCAGCCAACACTTCTGCATGGCCGAGTTAGTATGGTCTGATATAGACCCAGAGATTCTTATGGAAACGAATCTTAGTTTAACGGCTCAACATTCAGGCCATTCCCAATCTTGCTGCTCCCCGCCTCGGCATGAGCACGCACAAGTGCAACTATTGCAAGAAACACACGCACATCTAGCCATGTTTGGCTCATGCCCAGCTGCAGTCAAATTACCGAAAAGCTGTCCATAATGCACAGCTGCAGGACTTACGATCATAGATTCCATGTTAATCATCCCACCCAGAAGCACTAAGAGAACCACCACTGCAACTACAACGACAACTGCACATGCAACCTTGGCATTGACCAATGCACGCGGCTGCGGCCAATTGAGCCTCAACCGATTTTAACCCACCAAAGAGAGCGGCATAATGCTCGCTCGAAGGAACCGCAAATTGAGAAGCCATATCATTCTCTCCTACTGTTTAAAAACTTTCGTCCATTTGAAACCCGCATGACATGGATGTCAAGTAATCTCAGTTAGATCAAACTAATAGCCCCATATAAACCATTGAAAATAAATATAAAAATATAAAACAAAAAACAAAAACCCTTAAAAAACAATCTATTAGTCATAGCAAACATAGTATCTACCCCAGACTTGGGCCATCCCTATCACGCCTCGCTTGGCGAACCAGCCCTTGCTCTTGCCGGTACTGCTGCACTTCCGGCGAATTCCACGCTTTTTCTGCCGTGCGCCGGGCGTAGTCCTCAATGTGGCCCGCCTTGCGGCTTTCAACGTACGGAGAACATTCTCGAATGCCCTTCTCGATGCCATCCACTGAGAAGCGCCCAGACTTCGCCATGTCTGTGGCAATCATCCAGTCCAGTCGGGAGAAGTCGGCCTCCTTGCCGTACCGCAGCATCAGGCGTTGCGCCTGCCGCTGATACTCCTTCACCGGGTCATTTTGCGAGCCATAGCTGCCCGGCATGGCGGCCTCCAGCGCCACTAACCGATTTTCACGCTCACGTTGGGATGCAATATTATCGAGGTGCTGGTCTATGAGCTTTAAAAACTCTGGCGCAGCCGTAGCAAGCTTACCGGGGCAATCATGGGCCAGCACGTAGGGCTGGCGTCCATCGCGGGAGTACTGCGGCTTCTGATTCGTGAAGCCAGCCAGCCGCCCATAGTGGCGACTATCGGCGCTGTTCGGGTCGCCGCCGTAGTGCCGGGCCAGCCCTTGCGCGGCCTCGCGCCGGGCGTCTGCGGATAGAGGTTTATCCGACAGCTTCACCCATGCCTGATAGTTGCCGGAGCTGGTTTCGACGGTCGCGGCAGGGGCGAAACCTTCCGCTTTCATGCGCTCCAGCGCCTGTGGCTTGAGGTCATCGACCAGCACTAGGCCATGATCGCCAGCCGGGCGGATGTACACGTCATTGCCTTTGGCGTTCATCCGCTTGAGCCACGCGACGGACTGCTCCAGCTCGGCGCTGCTCCACTCCCGGTTCATCATCTGGCCGGTTTTAGCCTCCCGGATGCCCACCTCGAAGCGCGGCACATCCAGCGCCATTACTTGCTTCTGGATGGCCTCAAGGCTTCGATCACGGCGGGTTTCAGGTGCTCGGCTACCGCCTTCGGGTCTAGCTGGTTCTGCACGTTCGGTGGTGCCAGCCAGAGCCAGAACACGCTCACGAGAACCGCCGTAAACAACGCAGTCGCCACGGCCAGCGCGTAGTGCTTCCACTCCATCCGCTGCCCGGCTTGGTTCAGGCTCTCGGCGGCTTTGTCCGCTGCTGCTGCCGCGCCCTTGTAGCTCTTCACCGATTCCTCGATCTGGCGCTTGAACGTCTCGCCCTGCTCCCGACTCGCTCGGTCGATTGCGGCCAGCGTCTGGCGCGTCTCGTCGGCCAGTGCTGCCATTGCTTGGGCTAGCGGCTCCAGTGTCGCGGCCAAGTCCTCCGCGCTCTGGTGCTTGGTCTGCCTCAAACTCTCGATCTGGCCTGCCAAATGCTCTAGCCGCTTCTCGTTCGATGCTGCTGCGGACTGCCGCAAAGTCTCGGTCTTGCTCATACGTCACCCCTCGTTTCTGAATGCCTGCGGCGGTGTAGCCTTTGCCCAAATCGCTACCCTTCATGGTCACGCCGTCCAGCCGGTAGGATAGGCCTGAGAGCTTCGCGCCTTCGAGCTGAGCCACTGGTACCAGCTCAACGCCTGCCGCCTCCAGTCGCTCCTGGTACGTCGTGAAGCTGTCGCAATACCTGGCAGCAGCATCGCAAAGCTGCTGGAGCTGCTGCCGGGTCGATGGCTGGCCGGTGCGGATGCCATGCTCAATCTCGCCCTTGGTCGGCGCTTTGCGCTCGGCCTCTTGGCTTGGCGCTACGCGCTGCAAGCCATACTCCCGCTCAATCTCTCGCATGATCGTCTCTTGCCGTTTGTAGTCCTGCCCGTCGCTGACCACCTCGCCGCCGTGCGTGATGCGGTTCGCCAGGATGTGAATGTGTTCGTGTTCGGTATCGGTGTGCCGGGTGACGATGAATTGATTGTCCTTGAAGCCCATCCCGCGCAAATAACGCTGACTGACTTCGCGCCACTGTTCATCGGTTAGCTTTTCGCCGGGGGCGGTCGCTAGTGAAACATGCATAACTGCCCGGCCAAGATTGGGCCGAAGTTTGCGAATTTCGCCAAACTCGGCGGCGAGTTCTCGCGTATTTTTTCCGGCCATGTTGCTATCAATCACACGGCCTTTTTCTTTATTCAGGTCGTATTCGAGCGCCCCACGGAAGCCGCGCCCCTTGACCATCTTGGCAATCATTCGCCGCCACCTGCGCCGATTAGAGCCAGCCGTAGCCGCCCGACTTCACCGGCCAGCCGCTGCAAAAGCACATCAGAAACCGCTACCGGCTGGCCGCTGTTTGCAGCGTGCGCCAGTTGGTTGAGATTGGCCGCGAGCCTCGCCAGTTCGGCGTACTGCTCACGATTGATCGGCGGGACTGGCGGCGACGGCAGGCGTCGGGATAGTGCCGCTTCCCGCAACCATTGCGCCGGGGCCATGCTCATCTGCTCGGCCTTGGCCCGGAGTGCGGCGTATTCCTCCGCCGACACCCGGACGCCAATGGTCGAGGCGCGCACGGCTGAGGGGTCGCCCTTGGGGCGGCCTCCTTTGGCCTTGCGCGGTGGTGTTGCTTCTGCCGTCATGAATGAGCCTCAAGCGAATGACTGCGGTGGGCGGGGCAGGCCGAAGGGAGCGCCGCCGGGGTGCAGGGGCGCAGCCCCTGCCAAGCCGTTTGAGCGAAGCGAAAACATGGCTTGCTCATAGCCATCTACGGGGTCAACACAGTACCAGCCATCATACGCCTTTCAATAGTGTGGGTAAAACGACGGGGGCAGGCTCGACGGATTCGACCAGCAGGTCGGGCGAGCCGGGCGGGGCCACCTTGCCCGTGCGCTTCGGCTTCGGGTGCCCGGCTTTGCGCAGCACCTTGGCAAGCTCGCCCATGCCCGCCCAAATCTTGACGGCATGGTCGGCGGTCAAGGTGTCAGACGCTCGCAACGCTTCAGCCAGGTCAGCTAATGTGCGGGGGGCATCGCCCACCTTCCATTGCTGGCAGTTGGCAGCGCGCTTAACCTGCTTCGCCTCAAACCACGCGGCCAACTCCTGACGCTCAGCATCGGTCAGTCTCTCCAACCCAACGGATGGCAATTTATCAGTCCAACGGTCAAACGTCCCGATTACCTTCTGATTGCTGCGCTTGCTAGCCGGGTCGTAGGTCGAACGAATGCACTGGATTTTCTTACCCTGTTCACGAAACTGCATAGCGGATGCTCCTTTATCTGATGAGTGGATAATTTATTATCCGTTGCAATGATTAAAGTATATCCGCCGAACGGATAAAAATCAATCCGATTGGAGCGATTTTTTTCTATCCGTTGCGCGGATATAATACTATCCGAACAGGCGGATAATTACACCGCGGCCCAATAATGCACGCCACCCTGATTTTGCCTTTCCTTTCCCCGACCGCGTAGCGGCGGGTGCGTGTCAGATCGCGCCAGAAATTAGAAGTAAATGGGGCGTACGGTCGATGAACTGGAATTGTTATGGTCCGTTAATCATGTCGTGACGCCATAAATATTCCCGTAACCACAAAACGGGAGTATCCTTATGAAAACTACAAATGTAGCTACAATGAATGTTGAATGGGACGCCGACAAAGCGGCACAAAATCTGAAAAAGCACGGCGTTTCCTTTGAGGATGCCGAGCTTATTTTTTACGACGTTGGGCGGATTGAAGCCTACGACGGACGCGAGGACTATGGGGAAGATCGCTGGGCTACGATTGGCCTTGCTCACTCCGCTGTCCTGTATGTGGTCTACACCGTCCGACACGAGGACACCATCCGCTTTATCTCTGCGAGGAAAGCCAATGCCGACGAAAGAAAGCAATATCGTGAAGCGAACTCTTGACCTGAAAAATCCACCCGCCCTGAGTGCCGAACAAAAGGCGCGACTGGATGCAGTGGCTTCGATGCCTGATGAGCAGATCGACTACAGCGATGCTCCGCCATTGCTGAACGCTGCCTGGATTAAGACTGTGGACACCGTTTCTGAGCCAAAGAAGCAGGTCACACTACGTATCGATGCTGACGTGATCGACTTCTTCAAGCACACCGGAAAGCGGTACCAAACCCGTATAAATGCCGTGCTTCGCGCCTATGTTGAAACCAGCAAAAAGGCGCATGGCTAGCAGGGGCCGCCCACGTCGCAAATCATCAAGGTCATTTTGAGTAGCTCGTCGGCGGCTTGCTCTGCCGCCAGCCTGTCAAGCTCCCCCATATTGCCCAGTTCTTCCCAGAGTTCCGGGTCATTAGGCCCAAAGCCTTGTGCATGTCCGCCAAGCTAACCAGGCCTTTGTTTCCCTCGATGACGACGATCAATTCCCGTAATGTTCTCGCGTCAAGGCCACCCGGCCACAACCCTCTGGATTTTTCATCCCTTTCATGGGCTATGGGCGGATACATAAATATCCGCGCAACGGATAGTTTTCAATCCGCTGCGCGGATGAAATATTGGCAGATCAAGCGGATAAACTTATAGCAGCCTAATAAAGCACACGTATTGGGTACTGATTTTCCTACCGAAACCCAGGATATAGCCTTTCCTTTCCCCTGCCGCGCAGCGGAGGGGGCGTGTGTCAGATTGCGCCGTTTCGCTTTGCTCACCGTTTTATCCACAGACGTTGGCGTTTAGGGGTGTTAAAGACTTTATAAAGTTAAAAACCGCGCGCGCGCGTTACGTGGTCTGAAAATAGCTTGAAAGCCTTACCATACAAGGAGTTGAAAAACTGCCTGGTGGGTGAAACGACGATAGGCCGGTGGGTGAAACGACGTGTCCATCCACAGAAAAAGGTGGGTGAAACGACGTGTCCATCCACAGAGATGGGGCTGTGGTGGGTGAAACGACGTGTCAGTTGCCGAATTTTTTAGTGAGGCCACGCACCAGTCGCGCCCCATCGCGCACATAGAACGTCACCTTGTCATCGCGTCCGACAACAAAGCGGTATTCTGGCAGGCTGTCGTCTATTTCGATGGCTCGCACAGCTCGTCGAAACTCTTTTAGGGTGGATTTGCTGCCGGCCTTGGCTTGCAGTAGGTCAAGGCTGATAGCCCACTGCGTTTGGTGACCGCAGTGCTTCCGCGCGATCTCGTACAGCCGCCGCGCAAGCGGCTTGCGCAGCCTGAAATAGTCCTGGTGGATGGTCAGCACCTCGAATGCCTGCACAGCGTTGTAGAGCCATTCCGAAAGGGTAACTTCTACCGCAATCATCCGTTCATCGGTGGGGGACTTCTCAATGATTTTCCAGCGATCGATGATGCCGAAACCCTCCCGCGTGCGTTGGCCTCCGGTCTTAATGTCCGTGCTGATTCGAGTTCCGGCCAGACGTTCGAAAGCCTCGTGCAACCGCTTGTATCCATCCCCGCTGGTCTGCCGATTTGTGGTCACAAGGAAGTCATACACAGTAAAGCGCACCGTGCGGTTTTTCGCATCGTCACGTCCACGATTCAGCGCTTCAGTTAGTTGCGACACAACGTAGATCAGCACGTCTTTGTCGTGCTGAGTGGCTCGCCCCAGCACAGAGGGCGCAACCCGAATCGACTTGTTGCCGTCCTTGCTTGTCCATTGCCAGATACTCAAATCGGGCTTGGTCGAGAGTGTAAAAATCGGCGCTTCCATGCTCGCGCCGTCATCCTTGAGGGCATAGTCGAACAGGTCGGCAAGAAAGAAATCCCGGTTCGGGTGGCGCACGCGGATAAGCCCGGATTTGTCTCTAACCTCGGTACTGGCGGGAGGGGCTGCTGCCCTGCCATGTCCTTGCCGCCGCCCATTTAGCTGCTTTGTCTCTGCCTCGATGTCAGCCTCTATCTCGGCACGCTTGGCCTGCAACCGCTTGGCCTGCTCACGCAGTTCTTGAGCCTCAGCGCTATTGCCTCCGTCTCGAACGGCAAGCCGTGCAAGTCCTCGGTTTGCATCGACGATCTGCTCTGACAGTTCCCGGTGCCATTCCCTAAGATGGCGCAGGAGCTTGTCGGCGCTCTCTATCGGGTCTGGCTCCTGTTCCTCATCATGCCCGAATAGGTCTAGCTCCCTGAGCTTGTCTAGGTCGAATTTGCCGCCCGTTGCCATGTTTTACGCACCCTCAATGCGCAGCCCGCTCTGGAGCATCTGCATCACAGCCAGATTGATGACAGCCGCCCTGCTCTGCCCAATTTGACCCGCCAGTTCATCGACGCGATCCAATAGTGGCTCGGCAATGGTCAGCGTGATTTGCACCTTACGGCCCTTACGCACCCGGCGCGGAGCTTCTGGGGCGATTGCGGCAGCATCCGGCGCACCGGAAATAAAGGCATCAGCCGCTGCCGTAATCGTGTCAGGCGTGGGCTTGGTCGGTTTTTTTGTAATTGACATTTACTCTATCCTCAATACTTAAAACACATTGATTTAATATTAAAACAATGCGCTTATAAGTGCATTTATCTCTGCACTCGCCTTGGCGTCTTGCGGCTTAATTTCCAGCACGCTTTGGCCAGCGCCCGCCGCGTTGGCAAAGGCTTTGCGGCGGCGTAACGGGGTCGGCAGGTACTCGAACTGGGGGACCTCGGCCACGGCTGCGGCGGCCTCGGCATTGTCTGTGGAGTGCTCGCCAGGATCGGCGCAGTTGAGAACAGCAAAGCAGCGCAGGCCATCTCGCACGCTGCGGGCCTCATCGACCAGCGCCGCAATGTCGTTGAGCGCCCACACGTCATAGCTGCGCGGCTGGAACGGCACAAGAAGCACGTCAGACAGCACGAGGGCTGCGCGTAGCGCGGTCGAGTCGCGCCCGCCTGCGTCAATCACCACATCATCGAACTTGGCCACTTGCTGCTGAACCTGCGCCCGCAATGTCGGGCCGTCGGGGTAGGTCGCGCAGGCGATACCCGGCGTGTGCCCAGCCTCAGCCCGTATGCTGATTGCCGTCTGCGCCGTGCCTTGCCGGTCGCCATCGATCAACCACACATCACGCCCAACAAGTGCACGGGCGATTGCCAGATTCACAGAAATGGTGGTTTTCCCCACGCCGCCCTTGGTGTTCCCAACGGTGATAATCATCGCTTTTACACTCTACTTTAATATTAAAAACAGTGTTTATTATAGTGCACAACAATGAATTGTCAAACCACACAATCAGGCACAAAAAAACCCGCACGCGGCGGGTTTCGGTGGCAAGACAGGGCAAGCTAGGGCTTGGCTGCAATGATGGTCGTTGCGGTCTGGTTGCAGTCCAACCATGCAGCAGTGACCGTACAGCGGTACGTTACCAGCGTCAGTATGGTCTGGTAGTCATCCACCAACGCTCGGGCAAAGATCGGCTCATGGTGTGCGATGCGGTTCCGTAACAGCCGCACACGCTCCAAGTCGCCATAGATCGCGTGCCGTAAAGCAGCAACTGGAGAGGCTTGGTCAAGATTTGGCATGACGCGCCGCAAGTGCTGATCCCAAATACGGTTGTCATAGCGACCTGTAAACATCTTCTGCCAGAAAACGAACTTCAATTCCGGGATCACTTTACCTGTGGTCGGTGCGGTTCGTCTGGCGCTTTGGAGGTCACGGCGCGGGCTGTAGCCCTGCATGGGATCGGGCAAGCTACGCTCGAACGTTGCTGACCACGGCCAGCGCGGCCCATAGATAATTTCCAGCGCATCGGCCACAGCGTTACGAATTACCACCTCACACACATGTAAGGGAGCCAAGAACGCGCCCGACACCTCGGCATTCCATGCGTAGAGCACCAAGGCGGCGGGGTCATCATCAGATCGCACCCCAGCTGCAGCCTCGAAGGTTCCCATGCGCGCCGCTGACAGCGCGACCCGTACTGCATCAACGGTCGTTTTATGGTTGTTTGACATACCCGCACGAAAACCTTATATTTGAGTCACTAGCCACGGGACTAGCGGGCGCAAGCCTCCCCCCGAGGACATACGATAGTACGAAAAAACCCGCCTACCTTGGCGGGTTTTTTCTTTTCCGATCATCGCCGCTGCTCCCGTGCTGGAACAGCCCCGACGTGCTTGTATAGCGTCGTCCGCGACACACCATAGCGCCGTGCCACGTCTGCCACATAAATATCGGGGTCTCGCAAAAGCGCCTTGATCTCCCGCACCTGCTTTTCGTCCAGCTTCGGCTTGCGGCCACCGGTCCGGCCACGGGCGCGGGCGGCAGCCAACCCGGCCTGCGTCCGCTCTCGGATCAAGCCACGCTCGAACTCAGCCAGTGCCGCGAACATATGAAAAACCAGCTTGCCCGCTGCGCCAGTTGTCTCGATCTTCTCCGTTAGACTTTCGAACCCAACGCCGCGCTGCTCAAGGTCAGCCACGATATGCACCAGATCGGGCAAGCTGCGCCCGAGTCTATCAAGCCGCCACACAACAAGAGTATCCCCAGCCCGCAACGCTTTGCAGCACTGCGCAAGCTCAGGGCGTGCCGCGTTTTTGCCACTGGCAGCTTCCTCGTATATCAGCGCGCACCCCGCCTGCTGAAGCGCGTCGCGCTGTAGGTCTAGGTGCTGATCGTCCGTCGAAACACGGGCGTATCCAATGCGTTGATTCATTGACAGCTAACGGACATAGAAAAGTTGACGGCTATCTTAACGGTTTTTGGGGGCCTGGTCATGAAAAAGCTGTCGTTTTCAGAAGACGGCTGCACTGAACGTCAGAAGCCGACTGCACTATA
>RRZU012136676.1_pt1 | contig 13657 bp, 7 predicted proteins | sample 2165561 | NCBI WGS metagenome assembly RRZU01 (sample SAMN10456909, study PRJNA506462) | wastewater metagenome | isolation source: wastewater sludge | place: USA: Moscow, Idaho
ATGATTTTGATAGTGAACAGAGATTTTATGCAAAACCGGTACCGTCTTTGCAATCAATTGATACACATGGAAATGTAATCTATTTTGGAACATTTTCAAAAGCGCTTTCACCATCGATCCGAATGGGATATATGATCCTGCCACCTGTATTATTAGAAAAATATCATAAAAGGTATGAAGAATATAATGCGACCGTTCCAGTTCTGAATCAGTATATTATTGGAAGAATGTTGGAAAGCGGGCTTTACGACAGACATATCCGCAGACTGAATCAGGTGTTCAGAAAAAGACTGGAAGCTTTTATGCAGGCATTTGAAGAAATCAGTAATCATATAAAACTGATCAGTAATGGAACGGGGCAGTATTTTTTACTTCAATTTTCACAGGAGACCAGTCAGGAGGTATTGATTGATAAAGCACTTGAACAGGGGGTGCAAGTCTATTCTACAATGAAATTCTGGCAGGATCAGGCAGACTGTCCTCCAAATACACTGTTTCTGGGACTAAGTAAAATTAAGATTGAGGAAATACCAGACTGTGTGGATAGATTGAAAAGGGCCTGGGCAGATTGGTTATAATATAAGAGCTGATTATAAATCAGTGATTCGGTCTATTAAATCTGTCCGTAAAGCCATGTACGCTGATTTCGACAAGTGCATAGATCATTGCGCTCATTTCGGCTTTTGAAAGTTGATTTTCTGAGTGTACCCATTCATCCAGAATTGCAGCAATTCCATATACGATGTAATCCAAAAGGTAAGTCAGGTATACGGGTGACAGGCTTAGATTACGAGACATTTCTCTGACATAGGGACGTAGGCTTTCCTTCAGCCTTTGTGTCAGACCGGTAGACACACCTGAATCGAATAATAATTTAGTTCGATCCGGATGAGTTGTGAGTTCTGTTACGATATTATCAAGAAACAGATATGTATCACTGAACCTGGAATCCGGATTATTGATTTCATCTGAAGAAAACAGCATATCCAGATACATTTCATCCAGTTCCAGCAGAACATCCTGAAGACTTGAATAATGATTATAAAAAGTTTTTCGGTTAACATCAGCCAGTTCGGAAAGTTCGCTGATCGTTATTTTTTCAATTGGTTTGACAGACATTAGACTTAATAAGGCATTCTGGATGGCAGTTCTTGTCTTTCTGGTATGCCTGTTTTCTTTTATACTGATCTGATTCATGATTGTTCTCCTCTAAGGCTGAATAGATAGAATGAATCAAAAATATCACATCTCAAATAAAATTCCTATTATAAAATTATAAAGAAATCATTAAATATTTTACACATATGGACAAATATACACAAATGTGTAGAAAAGTTCACAAAGAGAAAAAATTTTGACCATTGAAAGCAAAGTAATTCATGATTAGTATTACTCTTTGCAGAATGATGCAGGAGGAGACAATTATGATAAAGTCAGAATGGAAAAATTTATTTCAAAATCCGATACTTGTTGTAGTGATGGCAGCGATACTGATGATACCGACCATATATGCAGGATTATTTTTGGGATCCATGTGGGATCCCTATGGAGAACTGGATCAACTGCCAGTTGCGGTCGTGAATCAGGATCGTCCCGTCGAATATAATGAGAGAACACTCGAGATAGGGAATGATCTTGTTAATACCATGAAGGAAGACATGACACTTGATTTCCATTTTACAAGCGAAGCGGATGCAATGGAAGGTTTACAGAATGGAACCTATTATATGGTTGTGAAGATTCCGGAAGATTTCTCAAAATCAGCATCCTCAGTAACGGATGAAGACCCAAATGTTATGGAACTTACATATGAAACGAATCCTGGAACTAATTATGTGGCAAGCAAGCTCGGAGAATCGGCTATGGTCAAAATGGAGGCATCCATTCAGAAATCAGTTACAGAGACCTATGCGAAGGCGTTTATGGAACAATTGACTGATGTAGGAGATAAACTTAAGGAAGCGGCTGATGGCACAGAAGATTTATATGATGGTGAAGTAAAAGTAGCAGATGGTGTAAAGGAACTACATGATGGATCACAGGCTTTATATGAAGGAACCAGTGATCTTGCAAGTGGTGTAGGTGCACTAAAAGAAGGAACACAGAGTGCATTGAATGGTGCTGGGGAACTGGTAAATGGTGCTGATCAACTTACAAGTGGTGCATCAGAATTAAGTACAGGTGCAAAATCACTGGCAGACGGAAGTGTGACGCTGGCAGACGGAGCTGCAAAACTTGCAAATGGAGCATCTTCTGTATCCGCAGGTGCTTCTAAAGTTGCAGAGGGAGCAAGTGCCTTAAAAAATGGACTTAGCACATTAAATGCAAATACTTCAGCATTATTAACGGGAGCAGCACAGCTTTCCGGAGGGCTGGCACAATTGAATCAGAGTATGAACGCTGATACGACAACAGCAAGTCTTTCTTCACTTCTAAAGGGTTCTGCTGATATGAAAAACGGACTTCAAACGACATCCGGTGGATTAAGCGGAATTGTTGCAGGCTATTCAACTGTTGGGAATGTGAGTAGCGAAGATTTTAATGCAACAGTGGACCAGTTGAAAAGCACTTATGGAGCTGATTCTGATGCGGTTGCAGCTTACACTACTTTATATAGCAAATACCAGAATTTAAACGATAGTTACCAAGGGTTATACACCAAATATCAAGCCTTTCTTGGAAGTGTAACAGCGATAAAGGATGGAATGGCCACTTTAAGTAGTAAATATGCAGAACTTGATGCAGGGCTCAATACTTTGGCAACGAACCTGTCTGTTGCATCTACGGGAATTGCGCAGTTGAATGGCGGTTCAACAAATCTTTCTACGGGATTGAAATCCTATACAGATGGTGTTGCAAGTGCGGCAGCTGGTGCAGTTACATTAAGTGATGGTGCGAATACTCTTGCGAATGGTGCAAATGAATTATCAGGAAAAATGGTGGCACTAAGTTCAGGTGCAAGCAACCTTGCGCAAGGATCATCAAAACTATCTGAAGGAGCAGGAACTCTTTATAGTGGAACCGTGAGTCTTAAAGAAGGCAGCACAAAACTGGCAGATGGCGTGCAGTCACTGGATTCAGGTGCAGCCAGCCTGAAAGCTGGAAGTGATGAACTGCAAAGTGGAGCTGGGAAGCTAAAGGATGGTACAGAAGAACTAAAAGATGGGATACCAGAGTTAACAGATGGCACGCAGGAATTAATGGATGGACTGAATGATGGTGCAGCTGAGATTGCCGAAGCAAATTTAGGTGATGAACAGGCTGAAATGTTTGCCGATCCTATCGACACAGCAGAAGTACAAATGAGTAAGGTGGAAAACAATGGTCATGCAATGGCGGCCTATATGATGAGCGTTGGATTATGGGTATGTTGCCTTGCATTTTGCCTGATGTATCCATTGACAGAATATCATGGAAAACTAAAAAATGGACTGACATGGTGGCTTAGCAAAGAAAGTGTACTGGCACTTCTTGCTGCAACTTCAGCTGTTGTTCTAGTTGTATGCCTTCATGTATTTAATGGATTTGAACCAGTAAGATGGCAGGAAACAATATTAGCAGCAGTGATTGCCGCCGAAGCATTTATGGCGATCATGTACTTTTTTAATGTTCTGCTTGGTAAAGTCGGATCATTTTTAATGCTGATCTTTATGGTATTGCAGCTGGCAGGAAGTGCAGGAACATATCCTATAGAATTATCAGGAAGACTTGCACAAAAACTGCATTGGTATGTGCCATTCACCTACACAGTGGAGGCTTTCAGGTCGACAATTTCAGGAGGTGGACCGATCAGGAATTATCTGATTTATCTGATCATGTTATTCTTTCTCTTTTCAGGGATGACGATCGTATTGTTTCAGGTCAGAGCAAGAAGATTAAAAGAAGGAAAGCAGACATTGTATACCTATATGGAAACATATGGTATAATTTAATAAAATATGCAAAGAACATGAAGACATAGATACGGGGGGTACTTATGGTTTATGATAATATGCAGGGAAAAAAGTTCCGGGAAGAAAAAATTCTGACGATACCAAATTTGATCAGTCTGTTCAGATTGATCCTGATACCAGTTTTTATCATTATGTTCGTCAATGCACAGTCTCAGATGGATTATTATAAAGCAGCGGGGGTACTTGCTGTTTCTGCACTTTCAGATCTGGTCGATGGCAAGATCGCAAGGTATTTTAATCAGGTGACAAGATTAGGAGTGATCCTTGACCCTGTTGCAGACAAGCTGACACATATCAGTGCTGCGATCTGTCTTAGCATGAGATATCCGCTCATGTATCTCGTAGCAGGCATCCTTTTTTTAAAAGAAGGATATATGCTGATCAAAGGTGTCAAAAGTATAAAAAGCGGTAATTCCTTACAGAAAGCTGAATGGTTCGGAAAAGCATGTACTGTTGTTGTATTCTGCATTTTCCTGTTTCTTATGGTTGGGTGGAATATCAGTAATTATATCTCTGATTTCTTAATATTATTCAGTGCAGCAGCACTGGTCTTTTCATGGGTATCATATATCAGAGTATACCGATCCATGTAATGATGAAATGTATAGGCATAGAATGAAAAGCAGACACTGGAAGTTATGTTCCGTTGTCTGCTTATTTTTTATTGAACTTCATTATGATACAATAGAACTGCTAAAGTATTCTGCTTAAATGAAAGGGTTAAAATAATGGCAAACAAAATAGTTCTTGGGATTCTTGCCCATGTTGATGCTGGAAAGACCACACTTGCCGAAACGATGTTATTTCATACAGGTATGATCCGTCAGATGGGACGAGTGGACCACAGAAATACATTTTTGGATACGAACGAAATGGAACGTGCCCGTGGTATTACAATATTTTCAAAGCAGGCACTTCTTTCAATAGGTGATTTTGAAATTACATTACTGGATACACCAGGACATGCAGACTTTTCTGCTGAGATGGAACGTACACTTCAGGTGCTCGATTATGCGATCCTTGTCATCAGTGCCAGTGATGGGGTGCAGGCACACACACAGACTTTATGGAAACTTTTACACAGATATGAAATACCGACATTTATATTTGTAAACAAAATGGACCTCCCGGGCGGGAATAAAGAATCAGTCTTATCTTTGTTAAAAGAACGACTTGGAGAGGAATGCGTTGACTTTTCATTGGATCATGACACGTCCGAATGGCAGGAACAAATCGCAGTCTGTGATGAAGCTGTACTGGAACAATATATGAATGGAAAATCAATTTCAGATATGCAGACTGTAGAACTGATCAGTCAGCGTAAATTATTTCCATGCTATTTTGGATCTGCGCTGAAGTCAGACGGAGTGTGCGAAATGATTTTGGATCTTGGTAAAAGACTTTGTGGAAAAGTGTATCCTCAGGATTTTGGTGCGCGTATTTTCAAAATCTCAAGGGATGAGCAGGGAAACAGACTGACGCATATGAAAATAACAGGCGGCAGATTAAATATTAAAAAATTGATTACATATGAATGCGGTCAAAACCTCATGAATCCGCGTGCGGGTGAAGTAGCAGACGAACAAATAGAAGAAAAAGTGGATCAGATCAGAGTTTATTCTGGAGTCAGGTATGAAATGATTCAGGAAGTAGAAGCAGGTGGAGTTTGTGCAGTGACCGGACTGAGCCATACAATACCTGGGCAGGGGCTTGGCATGGAAAAAGAAGAGAAACATCCCATCCTGGAACCGGTACTTCATTATGCAATTCATCTGCCTCAAGGTTGTGATGCACTCCAATTCATGGATAAGCTTCGCCAGCTGGAAGAGGAGGATCCGCAGTTACGGATCATATGGTCACAACGATACCAGGAAATCTGGATTCAGTTGATGGGCGATGTACAGCTGGAGACACTTCAGAACATGATCAAGTCGAGATTTGGTGTTGTAGTTGAGTTTGGTGAAGGAGCAATCCTATATAAAGAAACAATTGAATGTACGGTGATTGGAGCAGGTCATTATGAACCATTGAGGCACTATGCAGAGGTACATCTGCTGGTAGAGCCGGATGAATCTGGCAGTGGAATCACTGTAATGAGTTCCTGCAGTGAGGAACAGCTTGATAAGAACTGGCAAAAGCAGGTCATGACTTATTTGAGAGAAAAAGAACTGACCGGTGTATTAACAGGCTCGCCAGTCACGGACATGAAGATCACATTAGTTGCAGGACGGGCACATTTGAAACATACAGAAGGAGGCGATTTCAGACAGGCAGCACATCGTGCATTCAGACAGGGACTTATGAAGACAAAATCGATTCTTTTGGAACCAATTTATGAATTCAGAATTGAACTACCAACGGATGCGGTAGGACGTGCAATGTCTGATATAACCAGAATGTATGGTCAGTCTGAATTGCTCGAGAACACACAGTCAGGTGCGATTCTTACCGGAACTGCTCCGGTCTCAACGATGAGAGGGTATCAAAAGGAAGTGACAGCTTATACGAAAGGACAAGGAAGACTTTTTTGTAATCTAAATGGATATGCACCATGCCATAATCAGGATGAGATCGTGAAAACACTGGGATATGATCCGGAAACGGATTTTGAGAATCCGTCAGGATCAGTTTTCTGTGCACATGGAGCCGGATATGTTGTTCCGTGGCAACAGGTCGAGGAAATGATGCATACCGAATATGCAGAGGGAAAGAAACTCTACGCTCCGATTCAAAATACTGATTTACCAATACTACAAAATACGAATCCAGACAGACATACAGAGACGGTAAAACGAAAAGTCAAAGACAGCTGGAGCTCTCAAAAAGAACTTGAGGAAATATTTGAGAGAACATTTGGTCCCATAAAGAATAGATCGATACAAACAACGGGTGGATTTGGTCATGAACAAAACAGACAGGTCACAGGCAACAGACAGGAAAGTACCGGCAGAGATGAAAACAAGCAAGTTCATAAAAGAACAGATCAGAAAGAATATCTGTTGGTCGATGGTTACAACATTATCTTTGCGTGGGAGGAATTAAGTTCACTGGCGGCACTGAATCTTGATGCAGCAAGACAAAAACTAATGGATATTTTATGTAATTACCAGGGTTACAGACAATGTATCCTGATTCTGGTATTTGACGCATATAAGGTAAAAGGTAATATTGGAGAAAAGCAGGAATACCATAATATTCATGTTGTATACACAAAAGAGGCAGAAACAGCAGATGCCTATATCGAAAAAACGACCCATGAAATAGCAAAACAGAACAAAGTTGTAGTAGCTACTTCTGATGGAATGGAGCAAATGATCATTCTTGGACATGGGGCGACCAGGCTATCGGCACAAGGTCTTAAAGAAGAAGTGATCAAAACGAATGAGATGATCAGGCAGGATATTGATGAACAGAAAACAAAAGGAAAAGTATATCTTGGTGATCATATGAATGAAACATTATTAAATGAATTTAACAAAACACAGCAATAAGTCCAGTAAGTACTAAATTGCTGACAGGAGTCTAAATTGTCCATATCAGTTTCCTGAAAAGTCCATGGTATTAAGAACAGTTACATGTTAGGGTAAATTGATGATTTGTAACCGTATTAGTTGGATTAGGAGGCATTTATGTTGAACATTACAGGCATTAAAATTAACTACCAGAAAGAACCAATTGGAATCACACAGGTCGATCAGATTGGCTGGATCATGGAATCAGAAAAAAGAAATACAATTCAGACAGCTTTTTGGATCCAGATCTCAAAAGACGATCAGTTCAGCCATATAATATGGGACAGCAGTAAGCAGGAAAGTAAGGAATCCGTGCATTATAGACCAGAGGGATTCAAGCCTGATTCAACATCCAAATATTATATCAGGGTAAAAATATGGACGAACCATGATGAGGAAAGCGAGTGGAAAACGAGCTGTTTTGTTACAGCACTTTTATCAACTGCAGAATGGAAGGCACAGTTCATTACCATAGAAGAAGATCAGGATGCTGATGAAAGCAGAGGCTCCTATCTTAGAAATCGTATTTTTATTAATTCAGACAAGGCTGTAAAAAGTGCATATCTATACTCAACTGCGCTTGGATTGTATCATGTTTTTATCAATGGGAAGAAGATCAGTCAGGATGAGTTCGCACCTGGATGGACTTCTTATCAAAAACATTTGCTTTATCAAATGTATGATGTAACAGAATATTTGAATGCCAGTGACAATGTCATAGCTGCGCATATTGGTGCAGGATGGTATAAGGGAACGATGGGATTTGTCAGAATGCGCAATCATTATGGCAAACGAACGGCATTTGCATGTCAGCTTGTAATAGAATATTCAGATGGAAGCCGGGAAGTAAGAATTTCTGACACAGACTGGTCAGGGGCATGGAGTCCCGTGACTTTTTCGGAGATTTATGACGGAGAAGTATATGATGCATCCTTGGAGATCGCTGATTGGAATATGACACAATGTCAATACAATGGCTGGAATGCATGTAAAGAGGTTGCGTTCGATCGATCGATCCTTCATGCGCAAAGCGGATGTAAGGTAAAAGAGATTGAAAGACTTCCGGTAAAACAGATCATTCAAACACCAAAAGGAGATACTGTTCTTGATTTCGGACAGAATATGACAGGGTGGATCGAATTTAACGCAACAGGAAAAAAAGGAGACAGAGTCGAGTTACAATGTTTTGAGGTACTTGATGCGCAAGGAAATGTATATCTTGATAATCTGAGGACAGCAAAACAGACTGTGACCTATCTTTTTGGACAGGATGGCACGGTCACATTTCATCCGAACTTTACATTTCAGGGGTTTCAATATGCCCTGGTCAAAGAATATCCATGCAAACCGGATCCAAAGGATTTTGTGGCTGTAGTACTTCATTCGGATATGAATGAAGCAGGAACCTTTGTTTCGTCAAATCAGGATGTCAACCAGCTATGGCATAATATCAAATGGGGAATGAAGGGGAACTTTCTAGATGTTCCAACAGATTGTCCGCAAAGAGATGAACGTCTTGGATGGACAGGAGATGCACAGATTTTTTGCAGAACAGCAAGTTATCTGATGGATACTTACACATTTTATACAAAATGGCTTCGTGACGTAGCAGCAGATCAGACAGAGGAAGGTGGCGTTCCACATGTGGTACCTGACCTGCTGATCGGAAAATCACAGCATGACAGACTTATGAAGGATGGGGATCATTCGGCTGCGGCCTGGGCTGATGTTGCAGTGATCTTACCATGGACACTGTACCAGGTCTATGGAGATAAAACGGTCATCGTGAACCAGTATGAAAGCATGAAAGCATGGATCGATTTTATGCAGGAGCATGCAGTAGATTACATCTGGAACTATAAGCTGCAGTTCGGCGACTGGGTCTCACTGGATGCGGAAGAAGGAAGCTATTTTGGGGCGACGCCAAATGATCTGACCTGTACAGCATATTTTGCATATGTAACAAAACTCTTTTACAAAATGGCGGAAGTCATAGGCAGACAGGATGATGTGAAAATATACCGTGATCTTTATGAGAAGATCCGACAGACTTATCATAAGACATTTTTTGATCATACAGGAAGACTGACGGCAAGAACCCAGACGGCACAAATTATTTCATTATATTTTGACCTGGTGCCTGAAGAGTATCGAAAAAATGTTGTTGAGGATCTGCTTTTACTATTAGAACAGGAAAACGGACATCTGGTTACAGGTTTTGTTGGAACACCTTACTTTTGTCATGCACTAAGCCAGAACGGACACACAAAAGAAGCTTATGAGTTGTTACTAAAAGAAGACTTCCCATCCTGGATCTATCAGGTAAAGAAAGGTGCAACTACAATCTGGGAGCATTGGGACGGACTCAAAGATGATGGTACCATGTGGAGTCCTGATATGAATTCGTTTAATCACTATGCATATGGTGCTGTTGGGGAATGGATCAGTCGTGTGGCTGTCGGAATAGAAATTGATGAAGAGTTTCCTGGCTATGAACACAGTATCATTTGTCCTCATATTGGTGGAAATTTTACAAGACTGGGTGGAAGCTATCAGAGTGTATATGGAACAATTTCTTCGGAATGGGAGATTGAAGAACAAAATGTAACGCTTCATGTTTCGATTCCATGTAATGCAACCGCCACGATCAGATTGACAGATGCAGAAGAAGTCCGTGATGCAGATGGTCTCATATTCCAAAAGAATGACAGTGGATTTACAGCAGAAGCAGGTTCAGGTGATTATCAGATCAAATTCAGATTATCGTTTGGCTTGGGTTGACAGTTGTGGCTACTTCCGCTATAATTTTTATAATAATTCGATTTGCACTGCATTTTATCTACAGTACAAACTGAGCAGGCGATGAACCGGATCGAACGGTTTGTGGGGCTGGGCCTTATGGGCAACGGATGGATCATAACATCTGTGGGACAGTAGTTTACTAACAAACTATTGTTTTGCAGGTGTTTTTTTATTATATGAAAAGGAAGTAATACAACAGGAATACAGAAATGGGAAAATAGAATGACAAATTATCTGGTGAAATTATTTATTAAAAATTATGAGAATATTGAAGAAATCGAAGTAAGATCCAACTATGGAATTCTGGCTGGTATCGTTGGTATTGTCTGCAATATCTTTTTATTTGCAGCAAAACTTTTTATTGGAATCATCGTGAACAGTATTTCAATCATGGCAGATGCAGTCAATAATTTATCTGATGCAGCATCGTCCATTGTTAGTCTGGTGGGAGTTCATATGGCCAGAAAGCCTGCTGACGAAGAACATCCATTTGGACATGGAAGAATTGAATACATTGCAGCCCTGATTGTGTCATTTATTATATTACTTGTAGGGTTTGGATTGTTAAAAAGTGCTTTTGACAAGATCATTAGTCCGGAACCGCTCGGATTTAGTATTGTTTTGCTTGTGATCCTTATTTTGTCAGTTTTAGTGAAAGTATGGCTGTCTTATTTTAATTATAACCTTGGGATCAAAATTCATTCAGGTGTTCTGAAAGCAACATCGGTAGATGCAAGAAATGATGTGATCGTAACAAGCGTTACTATTATTTCACTATTGATCGGTAAATTTACGGGGCTGATGATCGACGGCTGGATGGGCCTTTTAGTTTCGGCGTTTGTCATTCTATCAGGGTTCAACATTGCTAAAGACACCCTGATGCCATTGCTTGGAACCGCAGTAGAGAAAGATGTATATGACCGAATAAATTTAATTGTTGGACAGTTCCCGGAAATCGTAGGAAGCCATGATTTGATCGTACATAATTATGGACCTTGTAATAGCATGGCTACCCTGCATGCGGAAGTGGCAAATGATTCTGATCTCCAGGAAATTCATGATGTGGTAGAAAAAATTGAACGACAGGTCTACAAAGACACGGGAATTTCAATCGTGATTCATATTGATCCGGTCGAAATAAAAAATGAAGCAGTACTGGAAAGTCAGAGAGTACTTATGGAGATTATTCTTAGGAATGAGCCTAAAGCTGATGTTCATGATTTTCATGTGATACAACATGGAGAAGAAATGGAACTGATCTTTGATCTTGTTGTTCCATACTCTTATAAAGATACAGATAAAGCACTTTTATTAGATCATATCACTACCCAGTTATTTGAAGTGAATCCTGATTACCATTGTGCGATCACAATCGAAAACAGCTTTTTAGCTAAGGAATAACATAGGAAATCTTTCCCATTCATAAATACTTAAGATGAAATTTTTCTATCATATGATAGAATTAGCTGACTGTACTTATGAGGAGGAAATCAAATGAAAAAAAATTATTATCTGAGTAGTATGTTAATTGTATTTTGTATGATGGGTCTGATGGCATGTAGTTTTGCACCGGAATCAGACGATGCGGTTACGAATGAACAGACGGAAACGGAAAGTGCAACGGATGAGTTAACTGCAGAAGACGAACAAACTGATACAGTGGAGTCGGATTCTGATTCTGAAAAGGAAATACAGGAATTAGAGCTGCCGGAAGAAAACGTGACGGTTTTATTTGAAACAGAATCCGGAACACTGCAGGCAGACGATGGAACAGAGGTACTGACCTATACAATGACATATCCGGTTGTATCAATGGAAGAGAACCCGGATATAGCTGACAAAATAAATAAAGATATTGAAAATTACAGGACAACATACGATACAGCAGTTTCACAAATGTCAGAAACAGCAAAAGCTGACTATGAATTTATGAAATCAGAAGAAGGAATGGATTATTATTCTTATAGCATGGAAGCACAGTTCTCATTGCAGCGAAAAGATGATGCAATTATTTCATTTACCATGCTTGACTGGAATTATACGGGTGGTGCACATGGCAATTATGGAAGCACCGGTATTAATTACAGTCTGCTGACAGGAGAACGGATTTCTTTAGATACCATTGCAGATGATGCAGAGACTTTTAAGAAAACAGCAGGTGAGTATTTGTACCAGCTTTCTAAAACATCTGGGTATCAGGAGCGATTATTTGAAGAATACGAGAAACAAATTCTGATAGAAAGCCTTTATATGGATGGAAAATGGTATCTGAGCAATAGTGGAATGGTTTTCTTTGCGGACCCATATATGCTTGGACCATATGCGGCAGGGACGATTGAGTTTACAATACCTTATGATGATTTATCCGGATTAAAAGATGAATTTGCATATCATGGAAATTACGAGCAGATGATAGCGCAGGGTAATGAGATCAAAAAAGATTTAAATGGTGATGGGACAGAAGAAGTTGTTTTTTATGATGTGAACTACACGGAAGAGGAGTATCTTGCAGTTGTCACTTTTCAGATCGATGACAAAGAAATAGAATCAACAGCTGTGTTAGAATTTCCAAACCCTGATTATTATTTAGTTGATCTTGATCAAGGAGACCAGTATATTGAAATTGCGATACAGGATTATGGACCAAGTGATGACCCTGTAACTTATTTTTTTAGACATCTTGAAGATGGATCTACTGTTTTACTGGGAGGAATCACTGATCTATGGTCATCAGATACCAGTAGGTTATTAAATAATAATCTTCTTGAAGGAAGAAGCAGACTATCTGTATTACAGACATGGTTCGCACCCGCACACTGGAAACTGGAAGGAGAACAGCTGGTCAAGATTGAAGAACCGACTTATTATCCGTATGAATCTTCCATTGTCGACAATCAGATCATGTCAGATGTTGCAGTTTATGAATCAAGGAGCATGGAAGCTGAAAAAACAGTATTGACATCAGAAGACGGACCGGTGCGTTTTGTGGCAACGGATGACAAGAACTGGGTGGAACTGGAAACAGCAGATGGAGAAAGATATCAGTTGTATCTTACGGATTTTTCTAAAGTGGAGTCAGATGGACAGGAAGTTGAGGCAACAAGTGCATTTGATGCACTGATCATTGCTGATTAATGAATAAGAATGATTTCCCGGCTGATATTTCAGCCGGGAATTTTATTTTAAAGTGCGCTTAATGAATTTATGACAAATCTTTAGTAAGAGGTATATAAGAAATCACATTTTAACCTCATTTGTGCAACTTACACTAATTTTATTTATATAAGAATATTTTATGAATTAAATTTACAAAGCAACCTTGCTTATGTAATCTGCAAGTAGTACAATAGTCTCATATTTACGTTTTTTGTATTAACATGTGGAGGATTA
>RRZU010342919.1_pt1 | contig 13656 bp, 9 predicted proteins | sample 2165561 | NCBI WGS metagenome assembly RRZU01 (sample SAMN10456909, study PRJNA506462) | wastewater metagenome | isolation source: wastewater sludge | place: USA: Moscow, Idaho
TGGTGATCCCTTATATTTTGGGCATTTTCTGAAAGTTGTTCATTGCATTACCAGTGAAACAAGGGGTTTGTGGATAAAACTACGAAAACTCAAGAAGACTATTACTTGACATTAACGCACCAACGTGCTAAACTACTAAAAACCGTTGAAGAAGAATAGTAATTATGCATGGCATATTACAGAGAGCCTTTGTTTGGTGGAAGAAGGTATATGCGTTCATAGTGAATGGGCTTTTGAGGGCAAACTGAAGGTAAAGTAGGAGCGCCGGAGTGAATCTCCGTTAACAATGTCAGCATATGTCAGTATGCATTAAGTGGATGTTTTTACATCAAGCCGGGTGGCACCGCAGGAATTTATTTCCCTGTCCCAGCAGGAAACTGTTTATGGGACAGGGTTTTTTGTCCCGCAATGGAAGGAGAACGCATGAAAGAAAGAGAAATCCCATACAAAATCTATCTTGAAGAAAATGAGATGCCTGACAAATGGTATAATGTCAGAGCGGATATGAAGAAAAAACCTGCTCCTCTTTTAAATCCAGGGACATTACAACCTATGACATTTGAAGAATTACAGGGAGTATTCTGTGATGAACTTGTGAAACAGGAACTGGATGATACCAGCCCTTTTATAGAAATACCGGAAGAAATCCGCAATTTTTATAAAATGTATCGTCCCTCTCCATTGATCAGAGCATACTGTCTGGAAGAAAAGCTTAATACACCGGCAAAAATTTATTATAAATTTGAAGGAAACAATACCAGTGGAAGCCATAAGCTTAATTCTGCAATTGCACAGGCTTACTATGCAAAAAAGCAGGGATTAAAAGGTGTTACGACGGAAACAGGTGCCGGACAATGGGGAACAGCACTCTCAATGGCATGTTCTTATTTTGATCTGGATTGTAAAGTATACATGGTCAAAGTTTCTTATGAACAAAAACCATTTAGAAGAGAAGTAATGAGAACATATGGTGCAAGTGTTACACCATCTCCATCTGAAGAAACAGAAGTTGGCAGAAGAATATTAAAAGAGTTTCCAGGAACGACAGGCAGTTTGGGATGTGCGATTTCTGAAGCAGTAGAAGCGGCAGTTTCCAGAGAAGGATACCGATATGTTCTTGGGAGCGTATTATCACAGGTGCTTCTGCATCAGTCGATCATTGGACTTGAAACCAAGGCTGCACTGGATAAATATGATATTACACCTGACGTCATAATAGGATGTGCAGGAGGTGGATCGAATCTGGGAGGATTGATTGCTCCATTTATGGGTGAGGTACTAAGAGGAGAAAAACAGTATCGATTTATAGCAGTAGAACCAGCATCCTGCCCAAGTTTAACAAGAGGAAAGTATGCATATGATTTCTGCGATACAGGTAAAGTGTGTCCACTAGCAAAAATGTACACACTTGGAAGTAGTTTTATGCCTTCTGCAAATCATGCAGGCGGTCTCAGATATCATGGTATGAGTTCAGTACTATCGGAATTATACGATCAGGGATTAATGGAAGCAGTTTCTGTAGGTCAGACTGAAGTATTTGAAGCAGCTGAACTTTTTGCCCGATCAGAAGGAATTCTTCCGGCACCGGAGAGCAGTCATGCAATCAGAGTGGCGATCAATGAGGCATTAAAATGTAAAGAGTCCGGGGAAGAGAAAACAATTGTATTTGGTCTGACAGGTACAGGTTACTTTGATATGGTAGCTTATGAAAAATTCCATAATGGTGAAATGAATGACTATATTCCGACGGATGATGAATTAAAACTGAGCATTGGTGCGATGCCTGTAGTGGAATAAATACAAAAAATAAATGCAAAAAACAAATAAAATATAAAACTTAAATAATCAGAAAATACCGTCAATTAACAGACGGTATTTTTGTTTGGTTAAAAGTAAAATAATAATACGAGATAAATAGATAAATATTGTATATGACAATAATTTAACGTATAATAAAGTAACTATTCAATGTTATTGAATATTGATTCTGAAAACAATATGGAGGTGTAAACTGATGGGGATGGTTGCAGATCCTAAAAGCCAGTATGAAGAACTGGACAAATTTTTATTAACGATTGCGGGGACGGAAGATGAACTGATCAAAGTGCTTCATCGTGCACAAGGTATTTTTGGCTATTTATCAGACGATGTTCAGTATTATGTCGCTGAAAAAATGAAAATTCCTGTGTCAAAAGTATATGGAGTCGTTACATTTTACTCTTATTTCACAACAAAGCCAAAAGGAAAACACAGAATTTCTGTCTGTATGGGAACGGCATGTTATGTAAGAGGTGCGGAACCGGTCCTGGAGGAATTCAAAAAAGAGTTGAATATTTCCTGTGATGAAACGACACCGGATGGTAAATTTTCACTGGATACACTGCGCTGTGTTGGTGCATGCGGTTTGGCGCCGGTGGTCATGGTAGGGGAAACGGTATATGGGCATGTAACACCGGATATGGTAAAAGATATTCTGGCTGAATATGCGTGAAAGCGAGGTTAAGATGGGGAAAGTTCAATCAAAAGAAGATCTTTTAAAACTCAGAGAATCCTGCAGACAATTGCTTCATGTCCGCGTGCAGGGAGAACGAATAGAAGATCTGACGCAGATTACGGTATTTATGGGAAACAGTGGTTACAAATCAGGAGCAAAAGAAATAATGAATCATATTTTTGAAAAAATTCAGGAACTTGGTAAGGAAGATATCGTTTTATTACAGGCTGACAGTTCAGGGCTGGTTGCTTTTGAACCGCTTGTCGGAGTAAAAAGACCGGGAAGTGACCAGGTATTATTTGGAAAGGTAGATTTGAAAAAAGCAGATGAAATCCTGCAGGATTATATTATAGATGGAAATTCAATTGATGGAATACTTGCCCTGACAAATTCATAGAATGGTTGGGTCGTATTGTAGAAGCGGAGGGTAACAATGCAAAATTACAAGATGCACATGCTGGTCTGTGGGGGAACAGGATGTAAGTCAGCAAATGCTGACCAGATTGTATTAAATTTAAAAAGGTCACTTTCGGAATGCGGGATGGCGGATGATGTTTCGGTAACACAGACAGGATGCTTTGGTTTTTGCGAAAAAGGTCCTATTGTCAAGATTCTGCCAGACAACACATTTTATACACAGGTCAGACCGGAAGATGCCAATGAAATCGTGACGAGCCATATTTTATATGGAAGAAAAGTGCATAGATTATTATACAAGGATCAGACTACACTGGAGTCTATTGAAGATTCCAAACATATGGATTTTTATAAGAAACAACACCGTGTTGCGCTAAGGAATTGTGGGTTTATTGATCCAGGTAATATAGAAGAATATATTGCAAGGGATGGCTATCTAGCATTGACTGAATGCATTACCTCAAAAAGTCGTGAAGAAGTAATTCAGATCGTCAAGGACTCAGGACTTCGTGGAAGGGGAGGAGCCGGATTTCCGACAGGACTCAAATGGGAGATCAGCAGCAGATATGACGATGAACAGAAATATGTGGTCTGCAATGCGGATGAAGGTGACCCGGGTGCATTTATGGACAGATCCATACTGGGAGGTGATCCGCATGCAGTAGTGGAAGCCATGGCGATCTGCGGCTATGCGACGAAAGCTTCAGAAGGAAGGATTTATATCAGGGCGGAATATCCGCTTGCCATAAAAAGGCTTGAAAATGCAGTAAAGGCAGCAGAAGAGTATGGATTTTTAGGTGAGAAGATTTTGGGGACTGATTTTTCATTTAAAGTATCTTTGACATTTGGTGCAGGTGCATTTGTATGTGGTGAAGAGACAGCGTTGCTCCGATCAATGGAAGGGGGCAGAGGAGAGCCGACAACAAAACCACCATTTCCGTCAGAACATGGACTGTTTGGAAAACCTACTACAATTAACAATGTTGAAACGTTCGCTAATATTCCTGTCATCATAAGACAGGGTGCAAAATGGTATCGTTCCATGGGCACAGAAAAATCTGCAGGAACGAAAGTATTTGCACTTGCGGGAAAGATCAATAATGTCGGGCTGATCGAAGTCCCAATGGGCACAACACTTCGTGAAGTTATATTTGATATTGGTGGAGGAATAAAAGACGGTAAAAAATTCAAAGCGGTTCAGACTGGTGGACCTTCAGGAGGATGTCTGACAGAAAAAGATCTGGATACACCGATTGATTTTGATAATCTTGTAGCAAAAGGATCCATGATGGGCTCAGGTGGTATGATCGTAATGGATGAAGATAGTTGTATGCCAGCTGTTGCAAAATTTTATCTTCAGTTCACACAGGAAGAATCATGTGGTAAATGTACACCTTGCCGTATTGGAACGACAAGACTTCTGGAACTTCTTGAATTGATCTGCAATGGGGAAGGAACAATGGAAAGCCTTGAGGAATTAAGACGTCTCAGTAGTGTAATAAAAGATACAGCATTATGCGGGCTTGGTCAGACTGCTCCTAATCCGGTACTGTCCACATTAAATGCCTTCTGGGATGAATATGTTGCACATGTGGTCGATAAGAAATGTCCGGCAGGTGTCTGCACTAAGTTATTGGATTATACCATTCATGCTGACAAATGTAAGGGATGTACGATGTGTTTCAGAGTCTGTCCTGCTGGCGCAATATCGGGAAAAGTAAAAGAAGTGCATTTTATAGATGTATCAAAATGTATCAAGTGCGGAGCATGTATGGATACCTGCAAATTCAATGCGATTACCAGAGGATAAGGAGTGGATAGAATGTCTGATGTTACAATCACAATAGATGGTAAAACTATGAAAGTAAAACAGGGAACCAGTATTCTTGAAGCGGCCAAAGAAGCAGGAATCACGATTCCGACCCTTTGCTATTTTAATCTTGAGAATGCTGATATTGCCTGTAAACCTGCTTCCTGCAGAGTATGTGTCGTGGAAGTAGAAGGATCAAGAAATTTATTACCATCCTGTGTGACTTCGGTCGCAGAAGGAATGGTAGTCAGAACGAATTCAAAAAGAGCAATTAATGCAAGAAAAATGAATATAGAACTTTTGTTATCGGATCATCCAAATGACTGCCTTACTTGCCCAAAATCGGGGAGTTGCGATCTTCAACGCCTTACACAGATCGTTGAAGTGCGTTCTATCGATGTAACAGGGACAAGGAGATCGACCGTACCAGTCGAAGTGGGCAAGGCATTAAAACGTGATCTGTCAAAATGTATCATGTGCCGAAGATGTGAGACAATGTGTTCTACTGTACAGTCTGTCTATGCACTTTCAGCCATACACAGAGGTTTTCCGGCATATGTTGGTACTGCTTTTGAAGAACCACTTTCTGATACAGTCTGTGTATCATGTGGACAGTGCTCGGCAGTTTGCCCTGTTGGTGCGATCACTGAAAATGATGAAGTTGAAAAAGTAATTGATGCACTGGCTGATAAAACGAAAACAGTGGTATTTCAGACAGCACCTTCGGTCAGAGTTGCAATAGGAGAAGAGTTCGGTCTTCCGGCTGGAACAGAAGTGACCGGTAAAATGATTACAGCACTTCGCAGACTTGGCGCAGACTATGTCTTTGATACGAACTTTGCAGCAGATCTGACGATCATGGAAGAAAGTGCAGAGATTATCGAAAGAATCAAAGCCTTTTTAAATGATGAGAAAGTCAGTCTTCCGATCACAACATCCTGTTGTCCGGGTTGGGTGAACTTCTTCGAATCACAGTTCTCAGACATGCTGGATCTACCATCAACTGCTAAGTCTCCACAGGGAATGTTCGGAGCAGTTGCGAAAAATTATTTTACACAAAAACTGGGTATTAGGAGAGAGGATATGATCGTTGTTTCGATCATGCCATGTACAGCCAAGAAAGTAGAAGCGGATCGAGAAGCGCTGAAAGTAAATGGGAACCCGGATGTGGATATTGTTCTGACGACTAGGGAAACAGCACGTTTGTTCAAACTTGCCAACATAGATTTCACGAAGCTGGAAGATTCGGAATTTGATGATCCACTTGGTGAATCCACAGGAGCAGCATCCATATTTGGTGTAACTGGTGGAGTATTAGAAGCTGCACTTCGTACAGTGTATGAAACACTCGAAGAAAAACCTTTGAAAAAGGTCGAGTTCCTTGATGTCAGAGGATTTACCGGTGTAAAAACAACAACACTAAAAATTGCAGGAATTCCAATTAATGTTGCAGTTGTTCATGGACTTGCCAATGCCAGAAAGGTCATGGATGAGGTGAAAGCAGGAAATCCAAGAGAACTTCATGTAATTGAAGTCATGGCATGTCCAGGCGGATGTATCGGAGGAGGAGGTCAGCCTTACCATAGAGGAGATGGAAGCGTTCTGTCAAAGAGGACCAGCGCAATTTATGAGATCGATAAAGATAAAAAAATCAGAAAATCTCATGAAAATCCATTTATAAAAGAACTCTATCAAAATTATTATGGGGAACCGCTCAGCCATCTTGCACACGAACAGCTTCATACACATTATACGGCAACGGCAAAATACTGATGCGTAATAGCGCATAGAATGAACGGTATAATTATAGTAATAAAGAATCAAAAAGATGAAAAACCGGTCCTGTTAAAATGATTAAAAAAATTTAACAGGACTGTTTTTTCTGATTGAAAAGTATATCAATTGCTATATAATTCAAATATACAAAATAATATATTTATTCAGTATATGGTTTGACATATGTATTTATGCGTGATAATATATATCAGTACGAAATGACTAAAAAAAATACTTTCAGGTATTTTTTTTTGTGATTTTGTAACTTATTATGAAATAGGAGCAATTTTGAGATGGGAAAATTAAGCAACAAATGGACAAGAGCAGCGATTCCTGCTCTGCTGATTCACTGCAGTATTGGTACTGTTTACTGCTGGTCACTTGTTAAGGATGCAATTGCAACCGAAATTGGAAGCAAAACAACTACAGTGGAGTGGGCATTTAGTATTGCGATCTTCTGCCTTGGTATGTCTGCTGCGTTTATGGGAAATGTCGTTGAAAAAGATATTCATAAGTCAGCCCTTATTGCTGCAATCTGTTTTGCACTCGGTATGGCTGGAACAGGATTTTTCATTGCACAGAAATCAATAATAGGTATTTTCTTATCATACGGTGTCGTAATGGGGGTTGGTCTTGGAATTGGTTATCTGACACCTGTCAAAACACTCATGCTTTGGTTCGATAAACAAAAAGGTCTTGCGACCGGTCTTGCTGTTGCAGGATTTGGTCTTGCGAAAATGATCGCAAGCCCGATCATGGAATCCTTACAGGCTTCAGTTGGAATTGTTAATATGTTCTATATTCTGGCAGCTGTTTATTTTGTTATGATGTTCATTGGATTTTTACTTTTGAAAAAACCTGATGGCTGGCTTGAATCCAAGAAAAAATCTGAGTTCAAACCATTGCAGGTTCTTACAAATAAAACATTTATCGGAATCTGGATCATGTTCTATATTAATATTACATGTGGTCTTGCACTGATTTCCCAGGAAAAGAATATTCTTCATGAAATCGGATTTGCATCTGTTGCTGTGATCTGTTCTTTCACAGCATTCTTCAATGCAGCAGGTAGACTTGGATTTTCAGCACTTGCTGACAAATTAAAAGATCGAAATACTATTTATAAAATAATCTTATCATTGTCAATTGCATTTACAGCAGTGGTTATTCTGACAAGAGGTATTGAAAACAAGATCGTTGTTCTTGTAGTAGCGTTATTGTTTATGATCAATGCTGCTTATGGTGCAGGATTTAGTAATCTTCCTACTTTGTTATCTGATCATTTTGGTATGAGGACGATTAGTACGATCCATGGACTTGCACTTTCAGCATGGGCGATTGCAGGATTATCAGGTAACCAGCTGAGTGCGTTCATATTTAGTAGAACAGGTACTTATGAAAGCGTTATGTACGTAACAATTGTTTTATATTGTATTGCACTTGCAAGCAGTATATTCCTTGTAAAACATGGTGAAAAAGTAGAATAAATCAATATAAAAACATATAAAACTGTAAAATGTTTACAAAATGTTCATGAAATATCATTGGGATGTTACAAATGTCTGGTAAAATGATATTTGAGGTGAATGCCTATGCGTAAACATTTGACTTTTATGGTTGTATGTATTCTGGCAACAGCAATTTTGAATATTTTAGCTGTGATCCATCCGGAATTTAGTGACTTTTATGTAAGAATAGCGACACCGGTCTGGCTGAATACATATGGCAGACTGACAGGGATATTTCCTTTTTCTGTAGGTGAACTCATGATCGCACTGGTCTTGATGCTGATTGTATTGACAATCGCATCAGGGTTAGTTGCGGTCATTTTTTATTTTTTGAAAAACAGGATTGTTTATTTTAATAAATCGTTCAACCTGCTAAAGAGAGGATTGCTGACTACAGGATATGTCATTTGTATTACGGGGTTACTCATTACATTGAATTGTTTTATTTACTACAGATGTTCAAAAATAACCGAATCAGCAGCAGAAACGCAGAATTACTCTGTTGCAGAATTGATCATGATTCGAAATTATATTGTAATGAAAACAAATGAGCTTTCGCTGATCGTAGACCGGGATATTGAAGGAAATGTTATATATTCCGGGAATATGGCAGAACAGGCTGTTTTGAGCATGCAGAAACTAGGATTGAAATTTGACAGATTGTCTGGATACTATCCAGAACCTAAAAAAATAGCTTCGTCAGAATTTTTAAGCCAGCAGTATATGAAAGGATACTATTTTCCATTTACAGTGGAGGCTAATTATAATGGTATGATGGGAACCATTCATGTACCGGCTACGATGTGTCATGAATTAGCACATGTCAAAGGCTATCTGTTTGAAGAAGAAGCAAATATGCTGGCTTTTCTTGCCTGTATTCAATCTGACGATGTTACATTTCAGTATAGCGGATATCTGAGTGTCTTAAATTATATTGACAATGATTTTTATAAGGCAGTTAATAAAGACAGAACAAGATATTTAGAACAGGTAAGAATAGAAGACAGAGTAAAAAAAGATAATATTTTTATTTCGGAACAGGATTGGATAAAAATCGAGAAAAAGGCTGTGATCAAAACCGAAACCGTTAAAAAAGCGACACAAAAGTTCACGGATACCACACTAGTATTAAATGGTGTCTCAAATGGCTTTGAGAGTTATTCTGATGTTGTTAAATTATTAATGTATTATTATGATGAGTCTGAATCTGATTCCATACCATCAGAATATGTAGTCAATGCAAAATGAAATACCGAGCAATAAAACTTTACGATAAAAGATACAAACAAACAATGTTAACCAAAATAAAATCATAGTTGACAATACGTTTAAAACAACATATACTATCCCTGTACAAAATAGGAGGATAGTAATGATGCAAACAAAAGAAAACACAAGAAACACAACCATTATTTCAACAAAAAGCATAACTGTTGTTGCAATGTTTACAGCGGTACTGGCAGTTATGGCACAGATTTCCATTCCAATGCCATCGGGGGTTCCTGTCACATTGCAGACATTTGCAGTTGCACTGACAGGCATTGTACTTTCGTGGAAAAAAGGAACGTTAAGTGTATTGATCTATATCATACTTGGAGTTATCGGGGTTCCTGTATTTTCTAATCTAAGTGCGGGGATTGCAGTAATTGTAGGAAAAACAGGCGGTTTTATATGGGGATTTTTATTTTTGGCTGCTTTTTGTGGTGTTGGTATTAAAATGAAAAATATGGTAATGGGAACTTTACTTGGATTAACAGGTCTTGTGATCTGCCATTTTTTAGGCGTACTTCAGTTTTCGATACTTGCAGGAATGGGAATAGCTGAAACGGCGATTTTGGTTTCCGTGCCTTATTTACTAAAGGATCTTATTTCGGTCATCCTTGCCTATGTACTTGGAAAAGAAATCAGAAAGAGACTGATCAGAGCAGACTTATTATCCTGATCAATGCAACTTTATTTTAATAAGGATCCTATTACTTTCGTAAGTCGATCGACTTACGAAAGTTTTTTTATTCCCCTGACGATAGAACCACATACCTGATATTGCTTTCTAAATTGTGCGGGTAGTGGTATAATAAGGGTAAAAATAAGGAGGCTGAAATTTGAAAATGAAACAGACACATAAAGAATACGGACAATTTGTTGATAATTTAGCAGGAAATATCAATTCCCTGAATACATATGAAATAGTAGAAAACAGATGGATAGGAGACCTGGAGTCAGCAGGAATCATATGTCGGCACAAAAAGACAGGAGCACAGATCGTGCTGTTGTCAAATGATGATAAAAACAAAGTGTTCTACATTGGATTCAGAACACCACCAACAGATAGTACGGGAGTCGCACATATTCTGGAACATTCAGTATTGTGCGGTTCTAAAAATTTTCCGGCAAAAGATCCGTTTGTTGAGTTGGTCAAAGGGTCGCTGAATACTTTTTTGAATGCAATGACCTATCCGGATAAAACTGTTTATCCTGTTGCAAGTTGTAACCAGCAGGACTTACAGAACCTGATGCATGTATATCTGGATGCAGTATTTTACCCTAAAATTTATGATGAAAAGAAGATCTTTCTACAGGAAGGATGGCATTATGACCTTGAAAGTATGGAAGATGAGCTTTCAATGAATGGTGTTGTATATAATGAAATGAAAGGGGCTTTTTCATCACCGGATGATGTTCTTGACCGAGAGGTATTCAATACACTGTTCCCAGACACTGCTTATGGTGTTGAGTCTGGTGGAGATCCGGATTATATTCCTGACCTGACATATGAGGATTTTTTAGAATTTCATAGAAAATATTATCATCCATCCAACAGCTATATTTATTTGTATGGAGATATGGATATGGTGGAAAAATTGAAATGGATCGATGAAAATTATCTGAACCATTTTGAAAAGATAGAAATTGATTCAAACATTCAGAGACAAAAAACGTTTGATACAAGAAAAGAAATTTCAAAAGAATATTCGATCAGCGAAGCAGAATCGGAAAAAGATAATACTTATTTTGCTTATAATACTGTGATTTCAGATAGCATGGACCCAGAGCTTTATATCGCATTTCAGATTCTGGATTATGCGATCTGCTCTGCCCCAGGAGCACCGATCAAACAAGCTCTCATTGAAAAAGGAATCGGAAAAGATGTTTACAGTTCTTATGAGAACGGGATACTTCAGCCATATTTTTCAATTGTTGCAAAAGGAGCAAATGACGAAGACAAGGATTCCTTTGTTGCCATCGTTGAAGAAACCTTAAAAACTTTGATACGTGATGGAATCGATAAAAAATCTTTAATGGCGGGAGAAAATTTTTACGAATTCCGTTACAGAGAAGCTGATTTTGGTTCTTATCCAAAGGGACTGATGTATGGCCTGCAGGCACTTGACAGTTGGCTCTATGATCCGCTAAAACCATTTCTTCACATAGAAGCAACAAAAACATTTGCATCCATGAAAGAGAAAATTCATACAGGTTATTTTGAAGAATTGATCAAAACATATCTTCTGGAAAATGAACATAAATCTGTTATTATGGTATCTCCGGTAAAAGGACTTGCTGCAAAGAAAGAAAATGAACTGCAGAAAAAATTAAATGAATTAAAAGAGAGTCTTACAAAAGAAGAAATCAGTGAGATTGAGAAACAGACAAAAGAGCTTTTGAAGTACCAGGAAGAAGCGACCCCAGATGAAATTTTAGAAAAAATACCACTTTTGAACAGAGAAGATATTGAAAAAAGTGCGGAACCATTCATTTTACGTGAAATAAAATGTGATAACACACTGTTATTGCGCCATGACATTCATACCAACGGAATTGGCTATCTCAGATTATTATTTGATATGAAAAATATAGACAGAGAGTTGCTTCCGTATGTGGGAATCTTAAAAAGTGTATTAGGTTATATTGATACGAAACATTACAAATATGGTGACCTTTTTAATGAAATCAATATATATACTGGAGGGATCACTTCACAGGCTGTTACCTATGTAAACTCTAAAAACCTGAAAGAATACAGATTTATGTATGAGTTCAAGGTCAGTGTATTATTTGAAAATCTGACAATAGCATTTGAACTGATCGAGGAAATTTTGTTCAGCTCAAAGATCGAGGATGATAAAAGGCTTCAGGAAATCATTTCAGAACAGAAATCAAGACTACAGGGAGATATGACTTCCGCAGGGCACTCACTTGCAGCAATGAGAGCAATGGCTTATTTTTCTGAAACAGCTGCAATAGCGGAGGAGATCAAAGGGATTCCATATTACAGACTCTTAGAAGATCTGGAACAGAATTTTGAACAGAAAAAAGAACCATTGATCCGGAATCTGAAAAAGCTGATGGCTGTTATTTTCAGACCAGAGAACCTGATGATTGACTTTACTGCCAATGAAGAGGCAGGATCGGAACTTGCAGATCTCGTGAAAGATCTAAAAGGCAAACTATATACTGAAAAAATGGAATGCAATCCATTTAAAATTCAATGCAGTGTAAAAAATGAAGGATTTACAAATGCTTCAAAAGTATTATATGTATGCCGTGCAGGAAACTTCATGAAAGATGATCTGGTGTATACAGGTGCGCTGAGGGTCCTCAGAGTTATTATGGGATATGACTATCTTTGGAACCAGGTCAGGGTAAAAGGCGGAGCCTATGGGTGTATGAGTAATTTCAGTAAGACTGGTGACTGCTATTTTGTATCATACAGAGACCCAAATCTTGAGAAGACTCTGTCTGTTTATGAAAATGCTGCAGAATATATTAAGGAATTTTCTGCAGACGAGCGAACCATGACAAAATACATCATTGGTACGGTCAGTGATCTGGATATTCCATTAAATCCTTCTGCAAAGGGAAGCAGATCACTGTCAGCGTATCTTTCAAATGTTGAATTTGAAGAAATACAGAAAGAACGGGATGAAGTGTTGAATACGACGTCAGAGATCATTAATACTCTGGCATCACATGTGAGAACATTTATCGAGGATGGATGTATCTGTGTTGTAGGAAACGAAGAAAAAATAATGGAAAAAAAGGAACTGTTTGAACATACAGAACCACTTTTTCATTAAATGTGAGGAGGAAGTATATGAAAACAGGAAAACAATTAAAAAGAATCTATGCAATGCTTCTGTATATACTATTGATAACCCAGCTGACAGCCTGTGGCAGTTCTAATCGAGCTTATGAGGAAACATCTACTGAAAGCACAGCTGCATATGACAGTGCAATGGCACCTACAGAGGAAGCTGCAATGGAAGCACCAATTGCAGACGAGAGCTATAAAGCGGTGCCGGAAGCAGAAGGGGCTGTATCTGGAAGCCAGGGACAGACTCTGCCGGCTACAAACAGAAAACTCATAAAAAATGTGAACATGAGCGTCGAAACACAGGAATTCAATGCAGTTCTGTCTACAGTCAGAAATAAAGTATCGACACTTGGTGGTTATATTGAAAGCATGAACATTGGTGAGAATGGTTACAGTGCAACTGATACGACACGGTATGCGAATGTCACTGCAAGAATACCGGCCGACCAGATGGATGGATTTGTTGAAAACGTGGAAACAATTTCCAATATGATCAGCAAGAGTGAAACGGTTCAGGATGTGACCCTCCAGTATGTTGACATTGAAAGTCATAAAA
>RRZU010414657.1_pt1 | contig 13655 bp, 10 predicted proteins | sample 2165561 | NCBI WGS metagenome assembly RRZU01 (sample SAMN10456909, study PRJNA506462) | wastewater metagenome | isolation source: wastewater sludge | place: USA: Moscow, Idaho
ATCCTGTCCAGCAGGGCCCCGTCGGCGATGTCGCCCTCGTACAGCTTGCGATCGCCGATGAACTCGCGACGGCCCGTGGAGAAGTCGTCGAGAATGACGACCTGGTGTCCCGCATCCTGGCAGGCAGACGCGACGGTGCTACCAATGTAGCCGGCGCCGCCCGTGATCAAGATGAGCATGTGCATCCTTCCTGAGGTTGAGACACCATCCTAGAACCGGTGACACCCGACTTCGCAGCGGTGCGCGGTCCGTGCGAGCGCGCATGGCAAGCTGGGACGGGACCGAGCAGGGAGGCACCCATGGACGCGCGCATCGATCACCTCGTCACGGCCGGGAACTCGGACCCGGACGGGCCCCCGGTGCACAAGAACAACGTGTGGATCGTCGGCGACGACCGCGAGGTGATCGTGATCGATCCCGCACACGACGCCGAGGCGGTGGCGGAGGCGGTGGGGAACCGGAAGGTCAGCCAGATCCTGCTCACCCACGGCCACTGGGACCACGTCCGCGCGGTGATCGACTTCGCCCGCCTCGTCGATGCCCCGTTCCTGCTCAACCCCGCCGATGCGTTCCTGTGGGAGCAGAGCCACCCAGGGGTTGGGTTCGGGCCGTTGGCGGACGGCCAGGTCTTCGAGGCCGGGGGAGCGAGGCTCGAGGCGCGCCACACCCCTGGCCACACGCCGGGTTCGACGGTGTTCGTAGCCCCCGAGCTCGGCGCGGTCTTCAGCGGAGACACCCTCTTCGAGGGCGGCCCCGGCGCCACGCGCTGGGACTACTCCGACTTCACGCGGATCGTCGAGTCGATCCGGACGCGCCTGCTCACCCTCCCGCCGGAGACCGTCGTCAACACCGGGCACGGCCCGTCGACCACCATCGGCGCGGAGGCGCCGCACCTCGACGAGTGGATCGCCCGGGGCTGGTAGTCGCGGGCGGTCGACGGCGCGGGCACAAACCTACGGTGAGCGGGTTTCGTGCCAATGGAGGCACGAACCGCGCTCCTTGTAGACCTGTGCCCGGGCCGAGGTTGGCGTCCCGCCTGAACGGCGCGCCGGCCGCCTCACGTGTCAGCCGACGGGGTGGTTCTCGACGGCGAGCGCCTCGAGCACCCGCGACATCAGGCGCAGGTTCGATCCGTCGGCCGTCAGCAACGGGGAGAAGAACAGGGCCTCGCACAGGCGCAGCAGGTCGCGGGTGTCCATCGCGAAGGTGCAGTTGGCCTGCGCCGCGCCGCGATCGACGACCTCCACCAGCAGCGGCCAGGTCTCCTCACGGGCGAGGGCGAGCCGCTCACTGAGCGCAGGCTCGCGGCTGGCCCGGAGCTGGAGCTCGACCATGGTCCGCTGACGCTCGGGGCTGAACGCGCCCGCACTGAACAGCCTGCCGAGCAGCTCGCCGATGTCAGTGTCCTTCGTTGCGGAGGCCAACGCGGTGCGACAGGCCTCGACATACTCATCTGCGATGTAGCGGGCGACCGCTGCGCAGACGTCGTCCTTGGTGTCGAAGTTGGAGTAGAAGGCTCCGCGGGTGAAGCCTGCCGCCTCGCAGAGCTGCTCGACCGACGTGGCGTCGATGCCGTTGCGGCCGAACTCCTCGAGCGCCGCTTCGACGATCTTCGCCCGCGTCGCTCGCCGTCGAGCCGTCTCGCGCACCGTCCGGACCATGCCACCCTCCAAGAGATTTGATGCGCCAGTGTATCGGATACATGCTTGGCTTGGATACATCACTGTATTCGTTTAGCCTTGGACTGAAATCAGTGCATCACCGGGAGGATCCGACCCGCATGTCAGCATGGCTCTACGCCCTCGGGCGCTGGTGTTACCGACGCAGGAAGACCGTCATCGGTATCTGGCTTGCGCTCCTGATCGGTCTCGGCGGCGCGGCAGTCGCTTTCATGGGCTCGTTCAACAATGCCTTCGAGATCCCCGCCTCCCGCTCGCAGGAGGCGCTCGATCGCCTGCGAATGACCTTCCCCGAGGGAGCCGCCCTCTCGGCCATGGCAATCGTCGTCGCACCCGACGGGCAGGACATCGAGGAGTTCCGCCCCGAGGTGGAGGACGCGATCGCCGAGTTCGACGATCTCGACATGGTGTTGGCGGCCACGTCCCCGTGGAACGAGTACGTGAGCGGGCTCATCTCCGACTCGGGGGAGGCGGCCATCGTGCAGCTCTCCCTCGACTTCGAGGAGACGCCGACCATGGACGACCTCGCCCCGCTGACGCAGGTCGCTGAGGACCTCGAGGAGCGGTTGCCGGAAGGCGCGCAGGTCAGCATGGGCGGTGAGGCCTACAACATCGAACTGCCTGCCCTCACCATCATCGAGGCGATCGGCCTGGTGGTCGCGCTGATCGTGCTCGCCGTGCTGCTCGGATCGCTCGTCGCCGCGGGACTGCCTCTCCTGACGGCGATCACCGGCGTCGGCATCGCCATGGCGCTCATGCTGCTGATGACGCGGCTGTTCGACATCAACTCCACGACGCCGCTGCTCTCGGTGATGCTCGGGCTCGCCGTCGGCATCGACTACGCGCTGTTCATCCTGTCGCGCCACCGTGACCAGCTCCGCGACGGGCTCGACCCCGAGGAGTCCGCGGGCCGCGCAGTCGGTACGTCGGGCTCGGCGGTCGTCTTCGCCGGCCTGACCGTGTTCATCGCCCTGATCGGGCTCGGCGTTGCCAACATCCCGTTCCTGACGGTGATGGGCCTCTTCGCGGCGATCACCGTCGCCTTGGCCGTCATCATCGCGCTCACCTTCCTGCCCGCCCTGATGGGCCTGCTCGGCGAGCGGATGCGTCCTAAGCCCCGCAAGCCGCGCAAGGCCAGGGCCGACTCCGAGGAGGGCGAGCAGAAGAAGGAACGCAAGGGCATCTTCGCCTGGTGGGTGGGGGTCACCACTACCCACCCCATCATCACGATCGTGGTCGTCGTCACCGCGCTCGTCGGGCTGACCATCCCGACGGTCGGCCTCCAGGTCGCGCTGCCCAACGCCGGCCAGCAGCACCAGGGCACCCCTGCGCGGGTCGCCTACGACCTCCTGGCCGAGGAGTTCGGGCCAGGCATGAACGGCCCGATCATCGTCACGGCCGACATCATCGGCTCGACCGATCCGCTCGGGCTGCTCGAGTCGCTGAAGTCCGACATCGAGGAGATGCCGGGCGTTGCCATGGTCCCCGTCGCGGTGCCCAACCCCAACGCCGACACGGGCATGATCCAGCTCACGCCGACCACGGGCCCTGACGATCCCGCCACAGCCGACCTCGTGCGCGCGCTCAACGACAAGCACGACGAGTGGGTCGAGAAGTACGGCGTGTCGACCAACGTCACCGGCTCGACCCCGATCCAGATCGACGTCTCTGAGCGGCTCACCGCGGCCCTGCTGCCGTTCGGCCTGCTGGTCGTCGGGTTGTCGCTCGTGCTGCTCGCCGCCGTGTTCAGATCGGTGTGGGTGCCGGTGAAGGCGACGCTCGGCTATCTGCTCAGCGTCGGCTCCGCCTTCGGCGTGACGACGCTGGTGTTCAACTACGGCTGGTTCAAGGAGATCGCGAACCTGGAGAAGCCGATGCCGGTGATCTCCTTCCTCCCGATCCTGCTGATGGGCATCCTCTTCGGGCTCGCGATGGACTACGAGGTGTTCCTGGTCAGCCGGATCCGTGAGGAGTACGTGCACGGGAAGTCGCCGGTCGAGGCGATCCGCACCGGCTTCGTCGCCTCCGGCCCCGTCGTTGCCGCCGCAGCCATCATCATGTTCACCGTGTTCGCGTTCTTCGTTCCGGAGGGGATGGGCGCCATCAAGGCCATCGCCCTAGCCCTCGCGGTCGGCGTCGCCGTCGACGCGTTCCTGGTGCGGATGACGCTGGTTCCCGCCGTCATGACGCTGCTCGGCGAGCGTGCCTGGTGGCTGCCGCGTTGGCTCGACAAGCTGCTGCCGACGTTCGACGTTGAGGGCGAGGTCCTGACCAGGGAGGTGTCGCTGCGTGACTGGCCGGGCGATGACTCGGTGGTCTTCGCCGACGGACTCGAGGTCGAGGACGTGGTCGCGCCCATCAACCTGCGGCTCGTTCCGGGCAACGTCGTCGGTCTCGTCGGTCCCATCGGGGCCCGCACCGGCACGGCGCTCGCGCTGTCCGGCCGACTCGAGACCACCGGAGGAAAGGCCCGCGTCGCAGGCGCCCTCCTCCCCGAGGGCGCGAGCCGGGTCCGCCGCCGCGTCAGCTACGTCGACCTCGCGACGGTCGACGACCCCGTCGCCGCCCTGCGCGCCACGCAGGCGGGCGCCGTCGTGTTCGTCGACACCATCGAACGGGTCGACACCGACGAGGCCCGCGAGGCCCTCGACGACCTCATCGCCCGCACCACCGGCTCCGGCGCCGTCGTCCTGTGCGCCGTCAGCGAGGAGCATCTGGGCAGCTTCCAGGTGGACGGCGTCTACGCCGCCCCGACCTTCGAGGAGAGCAACGCATGAACCCCACAGCAAGCCCCCGCCGCAAGTTCGGGTGGGCCAGCCTCGTGGCCCTCGCCCTTGTCCCGCTGCTCGCCGTCGCCGCGCTGATCGGCCTCGCCTGGTCGTCCGAGTCGGACGTCAAGGCCGCCGTGGTCAACCTCGACGAGGCGGTCACGGTCGAGGGACAGCTGGTGCCCTTGGGTCGCCAGCTGGCGGCAGCCATGATCGACAAGGACGGAGAGAACATCTCCTGGACCCTCGCTGATGCGCCGAGCGCCGCCGCGGGGCTCAAGTCCGGCCAGTACTCCGCCGTCGTCACCATCCCGAAGGGCTTCTCGGCCGCGGCCACCTCCTTCTCGGCCAACGACGCCGCCACCGCCGAGCAGGCGACGATCAACGTCCAGGTCAGCGACAACTCGCCGGTGACCGATGCCCAACTGGCCCAGCAGATCTCCAACATCGCGGTCGACACCATCAACTCGACCCTCACCGGCTCCTACCTGGACGGCATCTACGTCGGGTTCAACACCGTCGGTGACCAGTTCAGCACCATCGTCGACGGAGCCAACCAGCTCAGCGACGGGTCCGGGCAGCTCGCCGAGGGGACGAAGGAGGCCACCCAGGGCGCGACGCAGCTGAGCGACGGCATGGCCAAGCTCAAGGAGAACGGCCCCAAGCTGGCCGAGGGCGGAACCCAACTCGTCGACGGGATCACCGAACTCAAGGCAGGCACCTCGGAACTGGCATCGGGTACGGCGGAGCTGCGCACCGGCGTGTCGCAGCTGAACACCGGCGCCGACCAGTTGGCAGACGGCGTGCAGCAGTTCGCCGACCAGACGCCTCAGCTCGTCGCGGGCGTCGGCCAGCTCGCCGACGGCGCCGACCAGCTGCTCAGCCAGGTGCCGGCCTTCGCGGACGGCGCCGCCCAAGCCATTGGCGGAGTGAGCCAGGTCAAGGGTGGGATCGACCAGTTCATCGCAAGGGTCCAGGCACCCGCAGAGGGTCAGGACCTCGGGGGACTGGACCAGCTCACCAAGGGGGCCGAGGGTCTCCGAGACGGCATCGCGGGCGTTGACAAGGCGATGCAGGGATACGCGAACGGCACAACCCCGCTCCCAGGTGAGGCCGCGGGAGGCGGAGCTGCCGTCGCGCAGGGCGTCATCGCCGAGTTCTCGTGCCCAGAGCAGAAACCAGACGACATCTGCGACGCCATGCGGGCCGGCTTCGAGGCAGGTGCACAGGCTACGGGTGACGTCGCCTTCGCGGAGGGCTTCAAGGCCGGGACGGGCACAGCGAGCGCTGCCATCAACACCGAGCGGAACGGCGTGACGCTCCTCGGCGGAGCAGAGCAGCTCGCCGCCGGGGTCGGGACCCTCGAGACCGCCATCGCCAAGGAGGCCGAGACGCAGAAGGGCGAGCTCGTGGCGGGCCTGCAGGAGCTGCGGACGGGCGTCGAGAAACTCGAGACGCAGGCGGCCCCGCTCGTCGAGGGCGCACCCGCCCTCGCGGACGGCGCCACCCAGCTGCTCGACGGCGTCAACCAGTTCAACGACCAGATCACCGCGCTTCCTGCCGGCGTGAACCAGCTCTCCACTGGCGCCCGGCAGCTGGCCGACGGCGTCAGCGAGCTCAACTCCGGCGTCGGCGAACTGGCCGACGGCACCGTCGAGCTGGACTCCGGTGTCGGGGAACTGCGTGTAGGCGCCCAGACCTACGTCGACGGCGTCGGACAGTACGTCGAAGGCGTGGGGACCGCCGCCGACGGCACCTTGGAGCTCACCGACGGGCTGGTGGAACTCTCGGCCGGCGTCGACAAGCTCGATGACGGCGTCAGCACCTTCGCCTCGGAACTGTCGAAGGGTGCCGACCAGGTGCCGACCTACTCGCAGGACGACCGCGAGAAGCTGTCGAAGGTCGTCTCCTCGCCGATCGAGCGCTCTGACTCGCTGATCTCGTCCGGCCAGATCCCGCTGGTGTCGCTGCTGCTGGTTGCCGGACTGTGGCTCGGCGCCCTCGCGAGCTTCATCTTCGCCCACCCCGTCCCGCGCGACATCGTCACCTCGCGGGCCTCGAGCCTCGCGATGTGGGCGCGGACGGTGTGGCTGCCCGCGGCGATCGTCGCAGGCCAGGGCCTCCTGCTCGGCCTCGTCGGGGGCATCGTGCTTGACCTCGGGGTCGGCCAGACCATCGCGTTGATGGCGCTGCTCGTGGCTTTTGCCGCGTCGTTCGTCCTGGCCAACCACGCGCTTGCGGGCTGGCTCGGAAATGTCGGTCGCGGGATCTCCATGCTCCTGCTCGTGGTCACCGTCGCGCTCGGCCTCTCGTCCGCGCTCGGCTGGCTCGCCCCGATCGGCGTGGTGTCGCCACTGCAGAACGGGTTCACCCTCGTGCGCACCTGGCTGGCGGGCGGAAGCGGTGAGGTCGGCATCGCGACGGTGTCGGTGCTGATGTTCGTGATCGCTGCGACAGCGTCGTATCTGGCGATCGCGCTTCGCCGCAGGATCACGGCCGACCAGTTCCGCCGCGCCGTCACGACGGCCGCTTAGGCGACGCAACACCCCTGGAAGGGACCCCATCGGCTGATTTAATGGCCGGGAATGACTGTTCCACTCCAGGGGGTGTTGATGTCGCACGGAGCGTTCGATCTGGACGACGAGGCGGTGCCTGCCGCGTCCTTCGCTGAAGGCGACGAGGTCGAGGCGGTCGAGGAGATCGCGCCTGCGCCGCCGCGTCGTTCCGCCGAGCCCGCCGCCGAGGAAGAGGACCCCCTCGCCGCTCCGGCCTACTCCTCCGGGCAGACCGAGGAGCCTGAGGAAGAGGATGAGGGCGACGGCGGGTTCTCCGACGAGGACCGGCTCGTCCGCGTCTGGCTCGAGGACGGCCGACTGGTGAAGAACCGGATCAGCCCGGTCTGGTTCACCAAACTCGGCCCGAAGGACAGCCTGCAGAACCACTTCCGCGAGGCCCTGATGATGGCGAGCCTCGACCGGGCGGCGCAGGAGCGTGATGCCGAACAGTCGGAACCGGCTGGTCCGATGGAGGACCTGGCCGCGCTCCCAGACGAGGTGCGCGCCATCTTCGAGTCGCTACCGTTCACCCTCGACACGATCGAGGCTGTCGGGGCGGTGGCAGAAGAGTTGGGCCAGCAGTACGAGGCGGCGGTCGAGGCAGAGCAGAGCGCATGGGCGCCGCGGAGTTTCTCCGGTCGCTCCCAGGGCGTCACGGTCACCGTCGACGAGTGGGGAAACACGTCGGAGGTCGACTTCGACGAGCAGTGGCTCGACCAGGCCCAGGTCGGCTCCCTCGTCACCCACGTCCAGCACGCTGCCGATCGCGCGCATGAGAAGTACGTGCCCAGGCAGCCGAACGAGGCCCTCGAAAGCCTCGACCAGGAGCAGAGGCTCCTCTCGACAGTCTTGACAGCAATCCTTAACCCGAGGAAGGACCAGCGATGAACGACGCCGAATCGGCATGGGAAGAACTTCAACGCCGAGCCGCGGAGAGCACCTTCAGCGGCATCCGCGCAGACAGCGACGACGAGGTGGATCCGAACGCGCTGCGTGAGGCGGCCATCCAGCCGAACGCCTCCGGATCCAAGGGCGGCAACAAGGGCGGCCAGGGAGGCATGATGCCTCCGATGATGGGTGGCGCAGGAGGCGCCGCCGGGAAGCCAGGGGTCGCTGGCGGCATGGCACCCGGCGTTGACCCGAATGCGGCATCTGCCCTCGGTGGGTCGGCCCTGCGGTCGGGCGCGGCCCCGGCCGCTGCCAATACCGCTGCGCTCGGCACGACCGGGGCGCTCGGTGGGCCGAACGGTCTCGGGACCGGCGGCCCGGGAGGGTCGACTGGCGGGCTCGGTGGGCTCGGTGGCCTTGGCGGCGGCCCGATGGCTGCAGGTGGATCGGATCTGCCGATGGTCGACACAGACGGTGACGGTATCCCCGACACCTACATGCGCAAGGACGTCGACTCTGACGGAGACGGGATCTCCGACTACGACGAGTGGCTCCGCGACAACGGCGGCCGCCTAGGAAGCGACCCCGGGGGGGACAACGGGGGCGGTCCCGGCGGCGACGACAACGGTCGCTACGGCACGGATCCGCTGCCGTGGGACAACGACGGCCCCGAGATTCCCCCGGGGTACCCCCCGGCGGAGCCGCCGACCAATCCGTGGACCCCTCCCACGTATCCGCCGACGAATCCGCCCACGTATCCGCCGACGAATCCGCCCACGTATCCGCCGACGAATCCGCCCACGTATCCGCCGACGAATCCGCCCACGAATCCGCCGACGAACCCACCCACGAACCCGCCGACCAACCCGCCCAAGGAGACTCCCACTGAGCCTTGGCTTCCCCAGGACCCGACGACAAACCCGATCGGTGACGACGGCTCCAGGGACCCTGGTGGCAGGGACACAGGTAACACGGGCGGGGACCGCACCGGCGGCAGTGACACCGACACCGGCGGAACGGGTGGTGGAGAAAAGGTCGGCTACACCGTCACCCCTGACCAGCTCCGTGAGATCGCCAAGCAGTGGGCATCGCTCAGTGACTCGGTCGGCAAGGTGTCCACCACCCAGGTGCCAACGGACATGGGTCTGATCAAGACCAACTCGGTCGCGAGCCTCGGCGGTGACGTGACCAGCCAGTCCACGTCGGCCAGCAGCGAGTTCGGGGTCATCTCGGACAAGCTCTACAGCATCGCCGACGGCTACACCGCTGCCGAAGACTTCAGTACCGCCGAAGCCAGGAAGGTATGACGATGAACCCGATCGAGGCCATCATCGCGATGGCGAAGCAGATCGTCGCAAAGGTCAAGGCGGCAAGCAAGGCGCGACAGAAGGCCAGCCGGAGCGAGTACAAGGTGATGCACCTGCACTACGCGCTGCAGGACGCCGTGCACAAGGCGTACCAGAAGGATGCCGCCGCGATGAAGCTGGCGCTCGCCATCGCGACCGTCACTCCGGCGCTCAAGGCCGCGCTGCAGATGGCCGAGGTGGTCGGCGAGCAGGCGCGTGAGCACAACCTCAAGACGCTCCAGTCCCAGGCGAGCACCCTGACCGAAGCCGAGCAGACCGCGAGCCGGGCCGTTCCCGAGTTGGAGGCAGGCGAGGGGACGTGGGTCGAGGTCAAGTCGGCCGTGTCCCAGGTCCCGGAACTCATCAGCCAGTTGAAGGCCATCCCGGGCTGGTCCGGGCAGGCCTCGTCAGGCTACGGCTCCATGACCCAGGTGCAGACGTCCGCCGCGACCAAGCTCAGCTCTGGCACCGAATCTATGCCCGGATCGATCCGGTTGGTGGCCGACCTGAACGAGCAGATCATGAAGCAGTTGGCCGACGAGATCCTCGCCACCAGGCTGCGGATCAAGGGTGCCCCGATCGGTCCGCCCGGGTCCTATGCCTGCACCTTCAGGGCGGCGCACGAACTCGCCGCGCTGACCAAGGCGATGAACGAACAACTGAACCTGCAGACTTCCCAGGCTGCGATCGACTCGCTGGAGGCCGACGTTCAGGCGGCCAGGAACCGGGTGAGCGAGTCCTGGCCGCACTCCTGATCTGTCACGGGTGTGCGGAGGCGATGGCGTCGGCGATGGCCTGAATGTCCTCAAGTGTGACCACGTCCCCGTCCGCGGTCGAGGCGGACAGGACTCCGAAGTCTGCGGTGTCCACGTAGCAGGCCTTGCCGGTGAGTTCGCTCTCGCCGCAGATGACCCGTCCGTCGGAGGATTCGTGTGGGTCGGTGAACTCGCTGGCCGCGAGCTCGAGGCTCGTCGAGAAGGCGCTGACACCGATCTGTGCTTCGCTTCCTCCCGAGGCCACGCCGTCCTTGAGGTAGTAGGTGCCCTTCATGCCTTCGAGGACCGGCTGGGCCTTCCACCCGTTGACGTCTTGTGGGGCGTCGTCGAAGGTGAACTCCCTGATGTCGCCGCCGTTCGGCTCGTCTGTCGGGCCGGTCGACTCGTCCGGCGAGGACGCTGTGGCCGAGGTGGTGGGTGTCCCGCTTGCAGTCGGCTCGTCACCGGGCCTGGTGAGGAAGAATGCGGCGACGGCCACGATGGCGGCCACCAGGATGATGGCGCCGATGACAAGTGGAAGCTTGCTGCCTCCCTGAGGCGGCTGCCCGCCCGGGCCGGAGAATCCCTGCGGTTGAACGGGGTGCTGCTGCCAGCCGGGCTGCGGAGGGCCGGGGCTCTGAGGCTGGCTCTGCTGCCAGCCGGGCTGCCCCTGAGGCTGGCCGCTGTTCCACGGTTGGTTCGTCATGGTCACCTCTTTCTTCGTGGTCAGCTTACGAGACTACGGCCGACCTGCAGCGAGTTCACCGCTGGCGGCTACGGGTGAAGCTCCGCGATGGCCTCTGCGACAGCTGACACGTCCTCGTCCGGTGCCTCAGCGGTCGGCGAGACGGCCAGGACCCCGAACTGGTTGGTCTCCACGTAACACACCTGGCCGAGGACCCCCTCGACTCCGCACCTGACCCGGCCCGCTGCCGACTCCCTGACAGCCTCGAGGTCCGAGACGGCCACATCGAACGGGAGGTCAGCATTGATGACGTTGATCATGAGGTCCAGCCCGGCCTCGTCCATCGCCCCGTCCTTCGCGTAGAACATGCCCGAGTGGCCCTCTGGCACAGATTGGGCAGCCCAGCCGTTGACCTCTTGCGGGGCGTCGTCGAAGGTGAACTCCCTGATGTCGCCGCCGTTCGGCTCATCTGTCGGGCCCGTCGACTCCTCGGGAGACGCAGCTGTGGCCGACGTGGACGGGGATACGCTGGCCGTCGGCCCCTCACCGGGCCTGGTGAGGAAGAATGCGGCGACGGCCACGCTGGCGGCCAGCAGGACGATGGCGCCGATGACAAGTGGAAGCTTGCTGCCTCCGCGAGGCGGCTGCCCGCCCGGGCCGGAGAATCCCTGGGTTTGGCCGGGGGCCTGCTGCCAGCGGGGCTGCGGAGGGCCGGGGTTGGGAGACTGGCCCTGCCGCCAGCCGGGTTGCCCCTGAGGCTGGCCGCTGCTCCATGGTTGGTTCGTCATGGTCACCTCTTTCTTCCGCTGTCAGCTCGCGGATACGTGCCGACCGCTACCGGCTCGCAAGGCCGGACGGACGGATCTGCCGCTTCCCCGTGACAGCGTAGGCGCTCGACCGGCTTCAGGACATGGGATCGCCTCTGACTGTGGATAACGATCGCCAGGCATGGGGAGGCTGACCCTTCCGTTTGCTTAACTGTTGGTCGGCGAAGGGTGATCATGACGCACGGAGCATTCGACATCGACGACGAGTCGGTACCGCCCGCTGGGCACGTCGCGGCAGATGCCGACGAGTTCGATCCGCTCGCCGCGCCCAGGTACAGCGCGGAAGAGGCCGGCGATGAGGCGGCTGACGAACACGCGGGCGGTTTCGCGGACAGCGACCGGATCGTTCGGGTGTGGGTCGAGAACGACCGCATCACAAGGGTCAGGGTGAGCCCGGTCTGGTTCCACAAGATCACGGGCGAGGACACCCTTGAGAATCACTTCCGTGAGGCGCTGGCGCCGTCGACGGTGCGGCTCGCCTCGCTCGACGACCCGGTCGACACCGGGCCCGATGTGGCCGAGACGCTGCGTACGCTCGACCGCGAGGCCCTGGTGGAGTTCAACCAGCTCCCTCGACTGTCCAACCGCACCCTGATCGCGTTCTCCCAGCTCTTCGACGAACAGAACGGGCGCATCGAACGCGCCATCGCGCGCGCCGAGAACGACGACCCCGAGTCTCGGCCCCTCGTCACCGGCCGTTCCCAAGGAGTCACCGTCACGCTGAACGACGAGGGCCTTGCCGAGTCGGTCGACTTCGATGAGGACTGGCTTGACGACAACCACGTCGGCGCGATCTCCACCCACGTGGTCGCGGCGGCGGCAGACGCCTACGCGCGCTACCTCCCCGTCGACCGCACCAACGCAGAACTCGATGACCTGATGGAGGAGCGTGCCCTGCTGCACGCCGCCTACCGGGCGATGATCAACCCACGGAGGGACTACCGATGAGCGAGTCAGAACAGGCCTGGGCCGAACTGGAGCGTCGGGCGGCCGAGAGCCGCTTCAGCGGAATCCGCGAGGACAGTGAGGACGAGCTGGGCGACGCCGACCTGCGCGAGGCGATGATCAACCCCAACGCCTCGGGCGGTAAGGGCGGCGCCGGCGCGGGCCAGGGAGGCATGATGCCTCCGATGATGGGAATGGGCGGCGGCCAGGGCGGCGGCTCCGCAGGCGCTGGCGCCGGAGGCGGCCTCGGGGCCGGTGCGGCCGCAGGCGGTCCGGGCGGTCCGGCGGCAGCAGGCATCGGGGGAGGCATGCCGCTCGGCGCAGCACCGATGGCTCCGGCGGGAGGCGCCCCGGCGGTGCCGACGGGAGCTGGAGCAGGCGTCCCCGGCGGGCTCGGCGGCGGACTGGGCGGTGGTGGCCTGGGCGGCGGCCTCGGCGGCGGGGGTCTCGGTGGTGGCGGCCTCGGTGGCGGAGGGCTCGGTGGCCCCGCCGCGGCGGGACTGGGCACCCCGACATCCGGATCGGGCACCGATCTCGACGGCGACGGCGTCCCCGATTACGTGCCCGGCAGCGAGGAGGAGTTGCGCAGCCGTGGCGCGGACGGTGACGGCATCTCCGGCTGGGACGAGATCAACGGGGCCGGTGGTGACAAGGGCGGCAATCCGGGTGGCCCGACCAATCCTGGCGATCCGACCAATCCGGGTGACCCGACCAATCCTGGCGATCCTCTCGACCCGATCAACCCGGTGCAGCCTCCGACGACCCCCACGGAACCCCCGACGATCCCCACGGATCCTCCGGGCGAACCGACCGATCCCCCTGGACCCACGGACCCCCCTGGTCCCACGGATCCCCCTGGACCCACCGATCCGCCGGGACCCGCGGATCCTCCGGGCGAACAGAGCGACCCTCCGGGCGAGCCACCCACGGAACCTCCTGGCGAGAAGCAGGAACCCCCCGGCGAGAAGCCGGAGCCGCCCGGCGACTACGAAGTCACACCCGAGCAACTCACCAAGGCGGCACAGACCTGGTACGCGCTGAGCGGGGAGGCCACGAAGACCTCATCTGCCGCCCCCGTCGCCCAGGACTACGGGCTCATCCCGGATCTCGGGGTCACCGAGTTGTCGACCATGAGCGCCGAATGGTCGTCGAAGGCCGGCACCGAGTTCACCGCCGTCGGTGATCGGCTGACGAGTGCGGCCAAGGA
>RRZU012340935.1_pt1 | contig 13655 bp, 12 predicted proteins | sample 2165561 | NCBI WGS metagenome assembly RRZU01 (sample SAMN10456909, study PRJNA506462) | wastewater metagenome | isolation source: wastewater sludge | place: USA: Moscow, Idaho
GACCACCTTGGAACCGCCGGATTCAACGGTGATTCGTGGCTGGTCGGCGTCGGCAGGTTGGTTGACGGTGACCGTCACGGTGGTCACATCGGGCTGCTCGAGCAGCAGCGGCGCGGTGCGGATCAGCTGGCCGATCACCGCTGGGTCGATCACTGTCTGATCGAACGGCAGGGTCGAGGGTGTCTCGCGGCGTTGGGTGATGAACATCGGCACGGTGGCGGTCCGGATGCGCCGCTCGACCACGCCAGGCGTGTCCAGTACATCGACCCACACCTGGTCGGCACTGCTCATGACATCGGCGCTGTCCACGGTCACGCTGACCGTCAGCACAAAGCGTCGGTGGTAATAGACGTCGTTCAGCCCGATGGCCAGATCCTTGTCGACGGTGAGATCGAGTCGCGGAATCGGGTTACCGTCCCGGTCGAAGAAAACCGTCGAGGATTCGGGACTGGTGGTGACGGTCATCAGGATCTGCCGGTGGTCGTACTCATTGATCTGCAGTTCCTGCCGTTCGGCCGACCCTGACACCTGGGCCGCGATGGTGAACAGGCTCGCCACATCCGAAAGATTGAAGGTGTTCGGGTCGAAGCTGGTAGCCGCCACGAGATCGGTGCCGTCATCGCTGGGTGTGATCACACCGGCCAGCCAGACCATGGAACGGGGCCGGTCGCCGTCGCCGATGTAGGTCAGTCGCGCCTGGGTGCGATTGATCACCACCCGGACGACGGGCTTGCCGGCAGCGGCCGTCACGAGCTCGGAGACCACCTGTTGGGCCAGCCCCGGCGCGAACAGATCGTGGCTGGCGGGGATGGCCGAGGCGGACGGCGTGGCCGACATCGAGGGAGAAGGCGAGCGGGACGTGGTCTGTGCCGGCAGCGTCGCCGCGCATGACGACAGCGCGAGCATCGCCGCCAGCGCGAGGGCTGTCGCGCCCATGAACCTGCATGCCGTCACATAGTGCAGGCTACCGTGGCCACATGTGCTCAATCGACTTCAACCGCCGCGCCGACGAGGTGGCCCCGCTGGTGTTGGGCTCGATCTTGTGGCGTGGGCCGGTGGGATTGCGGCTCACCGAGGTCGAGGCATATCTGGGCCCGGACGATCCGGCCTCGCACGCCTACCGCGGTCCCCGCGGGCGAGCGGTGACCATGTTCGGCGCCCCCGGCTGCCTGTATGTCTACCTCAGCTACGGCGTCCACCGGGCGGCGAATCTGGTCTGTTCGCCGGCGGGATCGGCCTCCGCGGTGCTGCTGCGCGCCGGCGAGCTGGTGGCGGGACGAGACCTCGCCCGGCAGCGCAGGGGATGGGATGCCGATGACGTGGTGCGTCCCGATCACCGGTTGGCCAGCGGTCCGGGAAACCTGGGCACCGTGCTCGGACTGAAGCTCACCGACGACGGTGCCCGGCTGGGCGACGATTTCGTCCTGGAGCCCAGCGATACCCCTAGCCGGAACGTACTGAAGGGCCCGCGCACCGGGATCACCAAAGCCGTCGACTGGCCGCTGCGATTCTGGCTCGCCGGCGAGCCGAGTGTGAGTCCCTACCGGAGGTCACCCAAGGCCCCCCGGGTGGCTGAAGATCGGCTGTGATCAATCGTCTGATACCTACCCACGAGGGGTGCTGTGGCACTAAGGTGGCAGCCAACCCGAACCAAGGCGTACGGGGGATCACAACTCAACGAAGAAGTGAGAAGCCCATGGAACAGACAAGTGAGGTCACTGCCGAGACCGAGGGTTCGACGGTGGTCGTGAGCCGGACCGTGAAGCAACCTGTCAAGGTCGTCTGGGATGTACTCATGACCGATGATGGAGCCGAGGCGCTGTTGGGCCCGGGCGCCAAGCTGGGCTCCAAAGGACACACCTGGCACTCACACAACGGACGCGAGGGCGTCATTCGAAGCTTCCACCCACTGGAACAGATCCGCTTCTCGTATCGTTCAAACGCCGCCAGAACGCCGTCAGTGGTGGCGGTGAACCTCAAGCCTGCCAGTGACAACGCCACCACGATCGAGATCGAGCATTCGAACCTGAGCTCCGATATCGACCGGGGCTGGGCCCTCGACCGCTGGTCGGCTGCGCTGGAGCGCATCGAGAGCGACTGCCTGTAAGACCTAGTCCGAGCCCGGCTAGGCCGGTCGTCCGATTTCGGCCTGGCCTCCGACGGCGCTCGATCACGTTGTCACTACCCCGGCGAGTGAACGCCTCGCCGGGGTAGTGTCATTGCCATGATGCGGTTTTCGAAGAACCTGATGCTCGTTCTGGGCAGTGTGGCTGGTATCGCCTTCGTGGCCTTGATGGTGTACAACGTCGTCCAGATCAACCAGCTGCATGCTGTGGCCATCGCCAACCGCAGTGCTGGCTTCGCCAACCCTCGCAACTGGGTGATGATCGCCGCCGCCCTCGGCCTGGTCGCTGGTCTGCTGCTCGGGATGGGGATCGCGCTGCCCGACAAGACGTTCAAGGCCCGGTATGCCGAGGCCCGCAGGCTCGAAGCAGGCCTGGATGCCGGCGCAGATCTCCGCGCGACGACCACCGACAAGCACGTCGCAGATGCCCGTGAGCCGCAGCCCGGTCCCACCGAGCAGGCCCCGCGCGAACGTCCCGAACAGACTAAGTAGCCGACCGGATCACCAGGTAGTCGGCTTGGGCCGGCTACCCGCCATCGGCTGCGGGGCGCGCATTACCGGCCGTTGTCAGCGACCGGTGTTGGTTACCGGCCGTTGTTGCCCGATCCGTTTCCGGGCCGGGAGGTGAAGTCTCCCCAGCTGCCCTGAGCCCACGGATTCGCGCTCGCCCGTGACTCGGTGGATCCTTCGCTCGGCTGAGGACGCTCGCTGTCTTCATCGTCCGAAGGCGTGGCCGTCGGGGTCTCCGGTTCGGGACTGCCCTTCTGCGGGACGCCGATGATGATCGGTTCCGGTGTCCAGCGTGTGCCTGTCGGCGTCGGCGAGGCATAGCTGGTGGACGGGGCCGGGGCCTGGAGTTGCGTTTCGACCGTTGCGGCGACCTGCTGGGCATCGTGCAACTGCGGTGCGCGGCCGATGGCAATGACCAACGTCATCGAGGCCACGGCCAGCGCGATGGAGCCGACGATCAACGCCCCGACGAATCCGCCGCTGGACTCCTTGGCGGAGGTGTTATGTCCGAAGAAATGCAGCAGCGGCAACTTCTCGGGTTTATCGGTGGCGGTCGGCTGCTCGCCGGGCATTTGTTCGGGAGTGTGTTCAGCCATCGCGCCTCCTTCGGGTCGCTATATCGTGTTCGGAAGCCAATCCTACGGTCTGACCGTTGATCGAACCAGCCCGACCGCCCCGGTGAGCCAGCGTCGGCTTTGACAGTGCCGGTGCAAGGCGGTTGGCTGGGAACCATGACGAATGCCATTGAAGCCGCGCGTCTGATCGGGTTGGACTGGGGCACCACGCATGCCCGTAGCTATCTGCTGGCTCCCGGAACCGGTGCGCCGCGGCTGCTGGATCAGCGGGCCGGTGACGGCATCTTGTCGGTTTCACCCGATGATCCCGACCGGGACGCAGCCTTCAATGCGATCCTGCGCACCCTCGTGGCCGACTGGCAGCAGGCGAGCCCGGGGCTGCCGATGATCGCCTGCGGCATGGTGGGTGCTGCGCAGGGCTGGCGCGAGGCCAGCTACCGGTCCTTGCCGACACCCCTGGCCGGCGATGGCGGTATGACTACGGTGGATACCGATTTCGGAGCGTTGCCGATCATCGCCGGGGTGAAGAAGAGCCGTCCGAACGCCGATGTGATCCGCGGCGAGGAGACCCAGCTCGCCGGCTTGGTGCCCGAGCTGGCGGCGGGCCGGACGACGCTGGTCGTGATGCCGGGCACCCACACCAAGTGGGCCCAGGTGCGCGACGGCGTGCTGCTCGATTTCGACACCGCGATGTCCGGCGAGCTCTTCGCGTTGCTGGCCGACCGTTCGATGGTCGGACGCGCCGGCGCCCCGCCCGAACCCGGACAGGATTGGCGGACCGGATTCGACTGGGGCCTGGACCGGGCCGGGCACACCGATGCGTTGGCATTCGCGGCATTCGTGATCCGCAGTTCCGTGCTGGACGCCCAACTGCCCGCATCCCAGGTACGTGATGCGATCTCCGGATTGTTGATCGGCTCCGAGGTCGCCGACCGGGCAGCGAAGCTCGACCTGGCGTCCATGCCGATCGTCCTGGTCGGGGGTGCGGAACTGACCGAGCGCTACCAGCGCGCGCTGGCTCGGCACGGGGTGAGCGCGACACTGGCACCCGACGACGTGACCATCCGCGGCCTCTGGCGCTCGGCGGTGGGCGCAGGGCTGGTCGGCGAGTAGCGAGAAAGCGCCGGCAGCAACGGCCGGCACAAACGAGGAGAAGCAATGGGTACTGAGGGTCTGATCGCGATTCTGCGCGGGCTGCGTCCGGACGAGGCCGCCGAGATCGGTGAGGCGGTGCTGGCCGGTGGCATCACGACGCTGGAGGTACCGCTCAATTCGCCGTCCCCGCTCGCATCGATCGCCATCTTGCGCGAGCAGCTGGGAGATCGTGCGACGGTCGGCGCCGGCACGGTGCTGACTCCCGACGATGTGGTCGCCTGCCGCCGGGCCGGGGCGCAGATCATCGTGTCTCCCAACTGCGAGCCGTCGGTCATCGCGCGCGCGGTAGATCTGGGCATGACTCCTTTTCCGGGCGTAGCGACGGTCAGTGAGGCCTTCACGGCGATCAACGCGGGGGCACGCCATCTGAAGCTCTTCCCGGCCAATGTGCTGGGAGTGGCGTCCATGAAGGCCTGGCTCGACGTCTTGCCCGCCGCCATCTCGATGCTGCCGGTCGGCGGCATGGATGCCTCGACAGTGGGCGAGTGGGCAGCGGCCGGTGCGGCCGGAGCAGGTTTCGGAAGTTCGCTCTACAAGGCCGGACGCAGCGCCGAGGAGGTCACCGCCCGAACTGCGGAGCTGGTGAGAGCCTGGCTGGGGTAGTGCCGGTGGCGTAGCCGAGGCCACCCGAGCGAATCTCGGACGAGCAGACCCGTCCGGCATCTTGGCAACAAGCTGGTGGCCGTCTCTGCGGCCGGGTTACTGTCGGGTGCAGAGCAACGAAAGGCTTCGACAACATGGAGAACCGTCATTCGGTCAGCATGGCCGAAACGTCCCGCATGAACACCGAGGAACTGCGAGCCAACTTCCTCGTCCCGAATCTGTTCGTCGACGACGAGATCATCTTGGTTCACAGTCATGAGGATCGCGTGATTCTGGGCGGCGCCGCCCCGATCGACGAGCCGCTGTGGCTGCAGGCCCCCGAGGAAGTGCGGGCCGACTACTTCTTGCAGGGCCGCGAAATGGGCGTGTTCGTCATTCGTGGCACCGGCGTGGTCACCACCGACGGCGACCGGCACGAACTGCCCAAGGGCGGCTGCCTGTACATCGGACGCGGTGTCCGCGACATCAGCTTCGCCTCCGAGCATGACGAGAAGGCGCTCTTCTACTTCTTCAGTGCGCCGGCGCACACCAGCTATCCGACCGCGTCGGTGCTGCCGGGTCAGGGTGACATCCGCGAGCTGGGCGATCAGGAGCACGCCAATCGCCGCACCCTGAACCGCTATATCCACGAGGACGGCATCCAGTCGTGCCAGATCGTCATGGGCCTGACCCAGCTGCACTCCGGCAGCATGTGGAACACCATGCCCGCCCACACCCACGATCGCCGCACCGAGTGCTATCTGTATCTCGACGTTCCCGACGATGCTCGCGTGGTGCACCTGATGGGTGACCCGAACGAGACCCGCCACCTGATCGTCGCCAACAATGAGGCCATCATCTCGCCGAGCTGGTCGATCCACTCCGGTGTCGGCACTCAGGCCTACAGCTTCATCTGGGCGATGGCCGGCGAGAACAAGAGCTTCGACGACATGGATCATCAGCCGATCGACACGCTGCTCTGACCTCGGGCGCTCGTCGCCCACACATCGGCGCGAAACCAGCGCCAGCCCCGGGGTCCCGGTAGCTGGCACTGGTCTCGGCGACTGCCGTGCCGGGTCCGTGAGGCGGGCCCCGGCACCACGGCCGCGGTTGAGCCTAGAGAGCCGCGGTTGGGCCTAGAGGCAGGCTCCGTTGGACGCGATGATCTCCTGGTAGTCGTAGAACGACTTCTTGCGGTACCGCTCCAAAGTGCCGGAGCCATCGTCGTTGCGGTCGACGTAGATGAATCCGTAGCGCTTCGACAGCTGCGCCGTGGACGCGCTGACCAGGTCGATCGGGCCCCACCAGGTGTAGCCGAGCAGGTCCACGCCATCGGCGATCGCCTCGCGTACCTGCACCAGATGCTCGCGTAGATAGGCCGTGCGATAACCGTCGTCCACCGTCGGAACGCCGTCGATCTCGGTCAACACATCGGCCGCGCCCAGCCCGTTCTCCACGATGAACAACGGCAGCTGCCAGCGCTCCCAGAAGTCATTGAGGACGATCCGAAGGCCGACCGGGTCGATCGCCCAGCCCCATTCCGACACCGGCAGCGTGGGATTCTTCGCACCGCCCAGCAGGTTGCCCTCGCCGACGATCCTCTTGGCGGGGTCGGCGGTCTCGCAGACGCTCATGTAGTAGCTGAACGAGACGAAGTCGACGGTATTGGTCAGGACCTCCCGGTCGGCATCGGTGATCTCGAGTTCGATCCCTTCCTCGCGCAGCTTGCGCAGGTAGTAGCCGGGATAGGCGCCGCGGACGTGGATGTCCCCGAAGGCGTAGCTGTCGTGTTCGGCCAGCCGGGCAGCCCAGACATCATCCGGATCGGGGGTCAGCGGGTAGGTCGGCATCGCCAAGATCATGCAGCCGATCTTCGCCTGCGGGGCCACCTCACGCGCGATCTTCGTAGCCGACGCCGAGGCCACCAACTCGTTGTGAATCGCCTGATACAGCTGAGTCTTGGTCAGCTGCTCCTTGGGAGTCCAGATACCACCGGACATCAGGGGCGCATGCAGCACCGAGTTGATCTCATTGAACGTCAGCCAATACTTCACCCGTCGGCCATAGCGCTCGAAGACGGTGCGCGCAAAGCGCTCGTAGCAGCCGATCAGCTTGCGATTCGTCCAGCCGTCGTAGGCCTTGGCCAGATGCAGCGGGGTCTCGTAGTGGGAGATGGTCACCAGCGGCTCCATGCCGTGCTTCTCGCACTCGTCGAGCACCCGGTCGTAGAACGCCAGACCGGCCTCGTTGGGCTCGGTCTCGTCCCCCTGCGGGAAGATGCGGCTCCAGGCGATCGAGAAGCGGAAGACCGTGAAGCCCATCTCGGCGAACAGCGCGATGTCGTCGCGATAGCGATGGTAGAAATCGATGCCCTCGAGTTTGAGGTTGTCGGGGGTCGGTTCATCGGTGGGCGGGGTCATGATGCCGTGCGGCATCACGTCCTGGATGGACGGGCCCTTGCCGTCGACGTTCCAGGCGCCCTCCAACTGGTTGGCGGCGGTCGCGCCGCCCCACAGGAATCCCTCGGGGAACGGCTGGGCGGTGAGCGTGGTCGGGGTCATCTGGGGTCCTTTCTCAGATTCCCGGTGAGCCGGGCAATATGCAGGATGAGATATGTGGCTTCGTCTTCGGTCAGCGTGGTGCCGAGCCTCAGCTCCAGCACCGCGCGAACCTTCTGCGCCGCTTGGGCTGCCTCGGGGAACGAGTCGCGGACGCTGGTGTTGAACGCGTGCGGCTGTTCCGACAGTTGCTGCCCGCTGGCGGCGCGGGCGAAGAAATAACGTAGATGGGTGATGAAGCGGGCGGTGTTCACGTCCTCGGTCGCAAAGTCGCGGTCGTAGGCCGATTCGAGCACGTCGAAGACCTGTGCGAGGATCTCGGTCATCGCGAAGGTCTTCGACAGGTCACTGGTGGCGAAGGCAAGCGCATTCACGAAATGCAGAGTGATCGCCACCGCGTCCTCGTCGCTGAGTGGCAGGTGACCCTGTTCGCGGGCCATCGCCACCGAGCGCTGTGCGAGTTGGTATTCGTTGGGGAACAGGTGCGAGACCTCGGCCTTCAACGGGTGCGCGGTGACCGTCCCGGTCTCCGCGCGCTTGACGGCGAAGACCAGGTGATCGGCCAGCGCGACGATGAGGGCCTGCGGAAAGGTGGTCTGCCAGGCAGCCTCAGCGGCGTCCACGATCATGCGTGCCAATCCGACATACTCCGGTGAGATGTCGACCAGGAAGTCACGCAGCGTCACGTAGTCCTCACGGCTCGTGGGAGTGAAGACCTGGACGATCTTGGACGCGTCCACCTGCTGGCCGGCCGACTTCTGGAAGCCGAGGCCTCGCCCGGTGAGGATGACCTGAGAACCATCCGAGTCGGTGGCAAGAACAACATTGTTGTTCAGTACCTTGCGGATCTCCATGCGATGTCCCTTGTCAGACTGTCGCCAGATTAATCGATCGCCGAACGCTCCGCGCCCGCAAGCAGCCCTCGGGAAGCGCGGAGAGTTCGCAGCAGCACATCGGACTCAGGCCTCCACGGCCAGCACGGCATCGCCGGCGGCAACCTGACCGGGCTGCTCGGCCGTGATGGCGCCGAGCGACTTCGTGTTGGTCACCACCACGATGGTCGTCGGGTCGAACCCGGCCTCGGAGATCTTCGCCAGATCCGCCGTGGCCAGCGCGTCGCCGGCGTTTACCCGCTGTCCCTTGGTCACCTCGGAGGTGAAGCCGTCGCCCTTCATCGCGACCGTGTCGATGCCGATGTGGACGAGTAGGTCGATGCCGTCGTCCGACTTGATGCCGTAGGCATGACCGGTCGGGAAGACGGTCACCACGGTGCCGGCGATCGGAGCCACGAAATGGCCGTCGGATGGGACGATGCCCACGCCTGCGCCGAGCGCGCCGGACGCGAAGACCTTGTCCGGGACATCGGCCAAAGCGATCAGCCGGCCGTTGACCGGGCTGACGATGCTGCGGGTGATGCCGGTCAGCGCGCGCGCCGAGGCTTCTTCGGTCTCGGCTTCCTCGACCGGAAGGGCCTCGTCGGGGCCGGCGTCGGGGGAGTCGTTCTGGCTGGTCACACCGAACAGGAGCGTCAGCACGAAGGCGATGGTCACGGCGGCTGCGATGCCGAGCAGCTGCATGACGAAGCTCCCCTGGCCCAGGTAGGCAGGCAGCGACAGCAGCGAGGGGACGACGAATGTCGTGGTGGCGGAGCCGCCGATCGCGGCAATCATGCCGCCCACGGCGCCACCGGCCAGACCGAAGTAGAACGGCCGTCGCATCGGGAGATTGACACCGTAGATGATCGGCTCGGTCACACCGGCGAGGAAGCCCGAAGCGGCGCCCGGCAGAGCAACCTCACGGCGGGCCTTCGACTTCGTCCGGATGGCGACCGCAACGGCCGCCGCGGCCTGGGCGAGCACGGCCGGCGGCAGCGGGCCGGCCAGCAGGGAGTAGCCGAGGGTGCCGAGGTCATTGATGATCACCGGAACCAGACCCCAGTGCAGACCGAAGATCACCAGCACCTGCCACAGGCCACCGACGATCGCGCCGGCAGCCCACGGGGCGTGGACGAAGAGGAACTGAACACCGGCCGAAATACCGCTGGCGACCACCGTGGTGATGGGTCCGACAACGATGAGCGTGAGCGGCACCATCACCAGCACGGTGATCAACGGGACGGTGAAGTTGCGGATCATGGCCGGCAGAGCCTTGGTCAGTATCCGCTCCAGATGCCCTTGAATCCATACCGCGAAGATGATCGGGATGACCGACGATGTGTAGTTCATCATGACCACCGGGATGCCGAAGAAGGTCACGGGGTCGGCGCTCGCGGTGAGGGCCACGATCGTGGGGTAGACCAGCGCGCCCGCGATGGCCAACGAGGTGAACTGGTTGGCCTTGAAACGCTTGGCCGCGGTGATGGCGAGGAACATCGGCAGGAAATAGAAGACCGAATCCGCGGTGGCATTGAGGATCGCGTAGGTGCTGGCCGCGGTGTCTATCCAGCCGAATTGCGCCGCCATCGACAAGAAGGCCTTGAGCAGCGCAATACCGGCCAGCGGCCACAAGATCGGCAAGAAGATGGACGAAATCAACTCGATGAACCGGTCGAGCAGATTGCCCTTGGGAGCATCATCATCGGGCGGAACCTCGCCGCTGCCCGAGATACCGGCCGCCTTGGTGAAGTAGTCGTAGACCACCGGTACCTCATCACCGATGACCACCTGATACTGCCCGCCTGCTTCGACGACCGACAAGACTCCGTTGATCGACTCGATCTTGGCCTTGTCGGCCTTGCCGACGTCCTTGAGCTTGAGCCGAAGCCGCGTGATGCAATGGGAGGCGCTGGCGACGTTCTCGGTTCCGCCAACGCCGGCAAGCACCTGGTCGGCTACCAGTTGGTAGTCAGGCTTAGCCAGCTATTCCTCCTTGAATCTGCCCGGAAAACAAAAAAAGACCTGAGACTGCACCGCGCGACTATTGCGCGATAGCGTCTCAGGTCTTGCCTCGAAAGTAACAACCCTGATGAAGGCTTTTACACCTTCGAAAGGAGCATAAGCGTGCGCCGCAATGTCAATCGCGTGGCCGGCGGTCGACCGTTCTGCTCCGAGCGAACCTCGAGGCTGGGGGTTCGTCCCCGGTGATGGCGTCCCTAGATCGTCGTGCCGTCGGGAATGCGCTGCGGAGTATCGGTCGTCAGCACCGCGTCGCCGCGCGCCACGATGTCCTTGCCGAAGGTGAAGTCCCCGGTGACATGAAGCGAGCGGGCCTGCGCCAGTGAGGGCGGGCCATCGGGGAACCGCGCCTCAAAGTCGTCTATGAGCTTGTAGTAGTCGGGATCCAAGCGGACGGTCGGGCTGATCTCGCGTCCCACCAGGAGGGCATCGTCGGTGAACTCGTAGACGTCGCTGCGCAGCACCAGCAGATCGGCGGTCGCCTTGACCGGCAGGAAGCGGCTGCGTGGCACCCCGATCGCCTGGGCGCCGTCGAAGACCTCGACCGCTGCGCCGATGGCTCCCTCCAGCTGCACCACGGCAGGGGAAGTCGCATCGGCAGGGTCGAGCGTCTTCTTGTTGATGATCAACGGCAGCGAGAGAGTGCCCTGATTGGCGTCCAGAACCTTCACGACCTGCTGCAGATCGAGCCACAGGTTGTTGGTGTGCGTCCAGGGGTGCTTTACGATGTCGATGAAGGAGTCCATCTCGCCCGGGCTGACCTGCGCGGTATCGCGCAGCACCAGGCGTCCGTCGGAGATCCGGTGGGCCAGATGGCCGCCCTTGCGGTCCATCTCGGTGCGTTCGGTGACTTCGGCCGCATACGGCGCGCCGCTGGCGGCGAACCACCCCGCCAGCCGCGGGTCGGGCACCGCGCCGAGGTTGTCGATGTTCGCCACGAACAGGTAGCGGAAGCCCTCGTCCAGCAGTCTGGTGATCAGGCCGCTGGCATACAGCGAGGGGTAGAAGTCGCCGTGGCCGGGTGGGCACCATTCGAGGTTGGGATTGGCCGGCCAGCTGGCGGGCATCCGGGTGTCGGCCAGCAGTTTGGGTTCGCGGCTCTGGACGAATTCCAGCGGCAGCGAGCCGACCGCGAGGTCGGGGTAGGCCTCGAGCGCCGCCAGTGAGGCCGCCGACGTGTTGTAGCTGTTCATGAGTAGCAGCGGCAGCCGCACCCCGTGGGCTTCGCGCACCGCGAGGATCTGCCGCACCACGATGTCGAGGAAGCTCAGCCCATCGCGCACCGGAATGAGGCACTTTGGTCCGGCCAGCCCCATCGAGGTGCCGAGCCCTCCGTTGAGGCGCACCACCGCGGTCTGGGCGAGCGCCTGGGTCGCAGCGTCACCGAGTTCTTGGTCGGCAAGCATCGGCGGATTGGTGAGCGGCTCGAGATCGGCTTCGTACACATAGCCGGTCTCCCCGCTGGCCAGCCGGTTGTAGCGGTCGATGAAGGCGGCGATCACCGAGGGGGCGGCGCCGTCGGCGGTGAGCTTGGCTGTCGCGGCGTCGAGCGCTGGATCTGTCATGAATGCACTCCTTCGTAAGTCGGTCAGGACATCCGGAAGGGTTGGGCTGGTGGCCTCGGGGACGTCCACAGCCATGAGCTTAGGGCCTCACGGCGAGGGAATCTGGGATCATGGAGGAGGCGATGCCGCCTGCGGAAGGAGATCGCACTCGTGAGCTATTCGATGGTTGCCAGTGATTGGGATGACACTCTAGTGCCGCTCGGTGCGACGATTCCCGACCGCACCCGCGCCGCGTTGGAGCGCGTGCGGGCGCAGGGCACGGTGCTGGCGGTCGCGTCCGGACGAAGCGTGCACGGTCTGCAAGTGCAGCTGAAGCGCAACGCCATCGATCTGGGTGGGCTGTACTTCATCGCATACAACGGGGCATTGGCCGTACAGGCCTGGGACGAGGAAGTCCTGTTCGGTCATCCGCTGGGGCTCGACCTGGCTGCCCGCGCGGCCCGGATGTGCGCCGATGCCGGGGCAGCGGTCATGATTCACCACGGTCGTCGGCTGCTGAGCGACCAGCCCGATCACTTCGCGGTGCGTTTCGAGGCGGACTCGAACGATCTGGACGTGGTCAAGGTGCACGACTTCTCCGCTCTCGACTTCGTGCCGGTGAAACTGCTGGTGGGCGGCGACAAGGAGCAACTCACCAAGCTCTGCCGGGCGATGCGAACCGAGTTCGCTCACGAGGGGGAGGCGATGCTGTCGGCCGACTTCCTGATGGAGTTCACCGCCAGGCATGTCAACAAGGGCAGCGCGCTGCGCGGGCTGTGCGAGGCGATCGACATTCCGCTCGGCGAGGTCGTGGCGTTCGGAGATAACTACAACGACATCCCGATGATGAAGGTCGCCGGCTACTCGGTCGCGGTCGCCGATGGAGTGCCCGAGCTGCTGAGCATCGTCGACGAGGTGACCGCCCCGAGTAGCGAATCGGGCGTTGCGGACGTGCTCGACGAGTTGCTGCCCGCCTGAGCCGGTGCCCGGTGGAACGGATCAGCGACCACTGCTGGACCGCGACCAGCCGCTTCTGCCGCATGAACACGGTAGTGGTGGCCGGTTCTGACGGTTGTCTGCTGGTCGATCCCGGAGTTCACACCGATGAGCTCGCGACACTGGCCACCGAGATTCGTGAGCGGTTCGGACGATGCGCGCTGGCCGTGTCGAGCCATCCGCATTGGGATCATCTGTTGTGGTCGACGGGGCTGGGGGAGGTGCCCCGGTTTGCCTCGGGGCGCGGTTGTGAGTTCTTGGCCGAGCCTGGACGATTGTCCGCCTGCCGTGCGGAGGCCGTGGCCGAGGTGCCGGATTGTGAGGCTGCGCTGCTCGGGGTGGTGTCGTCGCTGCGTGATGAGGGCCGGTCGGGTCGGATCGAGTGGGATGGCCCTCAGGTGGAGTTCGTCGTCCACGACGGGCATGCGCCCGGGCATCTCGGTTTGTTCGTGCCTGAGGAGGGGGTCTTGATCGCCGGCGATATGTGTTCGGACGATGAGGTGCCGCTGCTCGATCTGGCCGCGCGTGATCCTCTCGGAGACTACTGGGATGGCCTCAATAAGCTTGCCCGGCTGGCGGGTGATCGCTGCGAGGTGCTGGTTCCCGGGCACGGGGGAGTGGCCTGCGGGGGCGCTGAGGTCCGGGCGCGATTCGAGCGGGACCGGGCCTATCTCGACTCGCTGGCGGCGGGTGGCCCGGTGGCCGATGCCCGGCTC
>RRZU011904994.1_pt1 | contig 13654 bp, 15 predicted proteins | sample 2165561 | NCBI WGS metagenome assembly RRZU01 (sample SAMN10456909, study PRJNA506462) | wastewater metagenome | isolation source: wastewater sludge | place: USA: Moscow, Idaho
CGTGGTCGGCATGGGCCGATTCTAGGGCTGCGGCTCTGGAATGTGCAAATGCAATGTTATAACATTGCAATCTACTCCGATCGGCCATGCCCCGTTCCGCCCCGGGCACGCGCGGGCGCACCGTCCGGACTCCACGCAAGCGCGGTGGGCGGATCGACGCAGCGGCTACCCTCTGGAAGACACGACTATGAACGCACCTCTCCCCTCAACGATCACCCGCTGTGCCAGCATTGCCGACGATGCCCTCGGCCTGACCCGGATCTTCGACCCCGAGACCCAGATCAGCCAGTGGCGGCGTCCGGCGGACCCGCGGATCGCCGGCTGGCTGGACGCCAACCTTGGCGCGCTGGGCGGCGGTTTCCGCCAGACGCTGGCGCCGGGCGAGGCGCCAGACATGGGCCACCTGCCGGCGGGGCCGGGCCGTGATGCGCTGGCGGACGATCTGCGGCTGCTGGCCGAGATGCTCGGGGAGCTGCTGGATGCGCCGGCCGTCGGCCTGCGCCTTGAGGTCGTCCGGGGGGCGATGTGCCCGCGCCTGCATGTGGACCGGGTCGGCATCCGGATGCTGTGCACCTATCGGGGGCCCGGCACCGAGTGGGTGGACGATGCCGCAGTGGATCGCCGCTTCCTCGGGGCCGCTGCGGGAGGAAAGCCGGACGAGGTTTCCGGCCTGCTGCGGCCGGGCCATCGCATCGAGCGCGTGCCGCCGTTCGCGGTGGCTCTGCTCAAGGGCAGCCTGTGGCAGGGCAATGGCGGGCGAGGCATCGTGCATCGTTCGCCGGGCGTGGGCGAGGGGCTGCGCGTGCTGGTGGCCCTCGATGCCGGGTGGGCCGATTGAAACTACCCGGTGATCCGCCCGGGGGGCAGGAATGAGTCTGCTGCCCGCCATCCTCGCCGCCACTCTGGCCGGCGGGCTGCTGAGTGTGTGTCTGGCGGCCCTCGTCAGCGTCCGCCTGGGCGAGCGGATGAACCATCCGTCGCTCGCCTTTGCGGCCGGCGTCATGCTGTCGGCGGCCTGTCTGGACATCCTGCCTGAGGCGCTGGGGGGCTTCGCCAGCCTCGCGCCGACGGAGCCGCCGGGGTTTCATGCCAGGCAGTTGTTCGTCACCCTGCTGGCCGGCATCCTGATGTTCTTCGCGCTGGAGCGCCTGGCGCTGTGGCGGCATGCCCACCCGGGCTGTTCCCGTGGGCATGGGCGGCAGCCCGATGGGCGGGCGCGCAGCGCCGCGGTGCTGATCCTGATCGGCGATGCCTTCCACAATTTCGTGGATGGGGTGCTGATTGCCGCCGCCTTCCTGGCGGATCCGGCTCTCGGCTGGGCGACGACCGCCGCCATCGTCGCCCACGAGCTACCGCAGGAGCTGGGGGATTTCGTGATCCTGCTCAGCGCCGGCTGGAGCAGGCGTCACGCCCTGCTGGCCAATGCCCTGGGCAGTCTGACGGCGGTCGTTGGCGGGGTCGTGGGCTACTTCTTCCTGCTGGCCGGCAGCGTCGCTGTACCCTATGTGCTCACGCTGGCGGCGGCGAGTTTCATCTACATCGCGGTGGCCGACCTGTTGCCCATCCTGCACCGGCAGCTGGAAAGCCGGTTTGCGCGCCAGGCGGCCTGGCTGCTGGCGGGCATTGCGATCATCCCGGGCATCGCCCGGGCGCTGCACCCCGGCTGAGTGGACGCGCTCACCACATCAGGTCGTCGGGCAGCTGGAAGGCGGCGTAGGGATCGTCCGCGTCGATCTCGGTGCTGGCCTTCTTTATCTGCACCACCAGCGCCGGGTCGCGTTCGGCGATCTTGTCGGCGATCACCTTGGGGATCAGCTCGGTGGCTTCGCCGAGGCACACGATGGCCAGGTGCCCGGCGATCAGGTGCTCGCGCACCTTGGCCGAGACGTGGATCCGCTTGATCTTGTTGTCGTGGGTGAAGTTGTAGGCGATGTCGCCGTTGCCCTTGCTCTGGCGGTTCTGCTGCACCATCTGGACGATCTGCGCCATGATCGCCTTCTGCGTGGCGGCGGCGTCGCGCTGGGCGTTGAGCTCGCGGGCCCGCTCGGCGTTCTTGCGCTGGATCTCGAGGGCCGCGAGGCGGGCTTCGTCGACGCTCTGGGTGCCGGTGCGGCGTTCGTCCTTCTTCTGCTTGGCCTTTTCCTGGTGCACCTGTTTGGCCTTGTTCTTGTTGACCAGGCCGGCTTTCAAAAACTGCTCTTGCAAGGAGGCCATCTCTGCCACTCCGTAAATGGGTTCGGGCGGCCGGGCTGGGCGGCCGGCCGGTGCGGAAGGCGGGAGGATAGCAAAGTTGGCGACGCCGGGTGGTGTCAGCCCTTTGGTGCGTCCTTGGTGGAGCGGATCAGGCCGATCAGGTCGTGGGGCTGGCCGCGCATGAGCTTCAGCAGCTCGGCCCGGGCCAGGCCGAATTCGACGCCGTCCGCCACCAGCTTGTCGAGCATCTCGCCGAAGCGCTTGCGCCGCAGCAGCCCGTTGGGCGACTGGTCGCGCCGGTCCGAGAAGCTCTCGAGCAGGGTCGAGCCGCAGGTGCAGTTGCGGAACACCTCGACGATCGCGCCGCCGCCTTCGTCGATGCTCTCCTTCAGCCCCGTGTGGTCGGGCCGTACCTGCCGGGTGGCGGCCAGGAATTCCGCGGCGTCTTCGTACTTGCGCCCGCAGTTGCGGCATACCTTGGGGAAGCTTGCCTCTTCCAGGGCCTGCAGGCTGCGGAACAGGTCTTCGTGGGAGTAGCGGAGGCTCATGGGGCCAGGCTTGGAGCTCAAAAAGATATTAACGGCCGGACAAACGCCCGTTTGAGTGGCGGCGCCGGGGCGATGGCGGGGGGGCGGCCCGGCTCAGCCGGCGGTGAAGGCGAGCGTGCCCCGCATTGTCAGGCGCCCGGCGCAGTCGGTCCACAGTTCGGCGTGCCCGGGCGCGGTGACGGCGCCGCAGACATCAAAGTCGGCGTCGTCGAAGAGCGTGCCGACCACCCGGTAATCGAAGCGCCGGGCCACGGCGCCCGGGTGGGCGGCGCGGAAGGCTTCGAGCAGCAGCGTCGCGACGAGGGGGCCATGCACCACGAGGCCGGGGTAGCCCTCCCGCTGCGTGGCGTAGGGGTGGTCGTAGTGGATGCGGTGGCCGTTGAAGGTGAGGGCCGAGTAGCGGAACAGCAGCGGCGCGTCGGGATGCACGCGGCGGCGGAAGTCCGCCTGCGCGGGGGGCGTCTCGCCGGCGAGGGGCGTGCCGCCGGGCTGCCCGGCGCGGTAGACGATGTCGTGCTCTTCCACCAGCGCCAGGCCCGCCGGCCCGTGCAGGCTGTGCCGTACGGTGACGAAGACCAGCTCCCCGCTGCGGCCGTCCTTGCGCTCGCAGCGCAGGATGCGCGACTCGCGCTTCGCCGCGTCGCCGATGCGGAGGGGCTGCCGGAAGTCGACGCGCCCGCCGGCCCACATGCGCCGGGGCAGGGTCACCGGCGGCAGGAAGCCGCCGCGCTCCGGGTGGCCGTCGGGGCCCAGCCCGGACTGGCGCGTGGTGGGCGTGAAGTACACCCAGTGCCAGAGGGGCGGCAGGGCGTCGCCGGGCTGCAGGTGCTGCGGATCGAGGTCGAGGGTGGCGGCCAGGGCCCGGGCGCTGCGCAGGTCGATCTGGTCGTCGCTGCGCTCTTCGCGGCCGATCCAGGCGGCGTAGTCGGGTGTCTGCGGCATGGCGGTATCCTTTGTGGATGCGCCCGTCGAGTCTGCGCCGCCGGCGGGGGCGGGGCAAGGCGGTGGTGCCGTTGCGGCGTCAGCGGCCCTCGGGCAGGGTGAGCCACGCCTCCAGGCCGCCGCCCGGGCGGGGCCTGAGGTCAATCTGCCAGCCGTGGGCCCTGGCCAACTGGCGGACGATGGGCAAGCCGAGCCCGGCACCACCGGTGGCCGGGCTGCGGGAGGCGTCCAGCCGGACGAAGGGGGCGAACACGACTTCGAGCTTGTCGGCGGGAATGCCCGGCCCCCGGTCGGCGATACAGATGCGGGCGCCGCCGCCGGCCCGCTCGAGGCGGAGGTCCACCATCGCGTCGCCGCTGTAGCGCAGGGCGTTTTCGAGGAGGTTGCCGAGGGCCCGGCGCAGGGCGAGCCGGGGCGCGCGAATCGACAGGGGCTGGCAGTCGGCGCGCACCCGCCCGGGGCTGCGGGATTCGCCGGCCAGTTCGCCCAGCAGCTCGCCCAGCGCGATGGGCACGGCGGCTTCGCCCTCCAGGCCGCGGGCGAGATCGAGCACGTTGCCGATCAGCCGGTCCATTTCGGTGACGTCGCGCTCGATCTGGGTCAGTGCGCGGGGCGAGGCCTGGGTCTCGAGCAGGCTCACCGCCAGCCGCATGCGGGCCAGCGGGGTGCGCAGGTCGTGGGACAGCCCGGCCAGCAGGGTGGTGCGCGCGGTGAGCAGGTCCCTCACCTGGCGGGCCATGGCGTTGAAGCAGCGGGCGAGGGTGGCGAGCTCGGCTGGGCCGGTTTCGTCGAGCAGCTCGGGGGTTTCGCCGCGCCCGAGCCGGGAGGCGGCCCGCTCGAGGCGCTGCAGCGGGGCCACCGTGCGGCTGGCCAGCCAGCGTGCGGTCAGCAGCGCCAGCGCGAGGCCCACGCCGAGGGACACCAGCAGGGTGATGAGCGGGTGCGTGTCGATCCGCCGCATCGGAAACCCCACCGAGATGTCGCGTGGGCCGGAGGGCAGGGCGATCCACAACCAACCCTCGCCGTCGATCTCCTCCCGCGACAGGTGCTGCATGCGGCCGGTGCGGGCGGCCAGGGAGGTCTCGACGAAATGCAGGTAGGGGCCGTGCCATGTCTGGAGGTGGGCGGCGGCCGGTGCCTCGGCCCGCAGGGCCAGCTGGTGGGTTGCGGCGAGCTCGTGCTCGAAGGCGGGCCGCGTCTCCGGCGGCAGTTCGCTCCAGGTCTGGGCCGACAGCAGCATCAGGCTGGCCAGGTCGGCCGCCGAGCTGCGGGCCATCGGCAGCATCAGGCAGAACACCACGGCCGCGGCGACCAGCAGCTCGAAGAGCAGGAAGACCCCCACCAGCAGGCGGGCGTTCTGGCTGGCGAGGCTGCGCGTCATTGCCGGACCTGGGCGCCGAGGGGCGTGAACAGGTAGCCCTCGCCGCGCACGGTGCGGATGTAGGTGGGGTGCGACGGGTTGGCCTCGATCCGGCGCCGCAGCCGCGTGACGCGGATGTCCACGGTGCGGTCGAAGGGGTCGCGGTCGTAGCCCTTGAGGAGGTCGATGATGTCGTCCCGGTTCAGGACGCGGTTGGGTCGTTCGACGAAGACCCGCAGCAGCTCGAACTCGGCGGTGGTGATGTGGACTTCGAGGCCATCGCGCAGCAGGCGGTGGGCGGCGATGTCGAGGGCGAAGGGGCCGAAGCAGTACCGCTCGGGGATCGCGACGGGCGTTGCGGCGGTCGTGGCGGCCCGGGTCCGGCGCAGCAGCGCCCGCACGCGGGCGAGGAGTTCCCGCGGGCTGAAGGGCTTGGCCACGTAGTCGTCGGCGCCGACTTCGAGGCCGATCACGCGGTCCATCTCTTCGCCCCGGGCCGACAGCATCAGGATGCCCACCTCGGAGCGGGCGCGCAGTTCGCGGGCCAGGCTGAGGCCGTCTTCGCCCGGCAGCATGAGGTCGAGGACGACCACGTCGGGCATCTGCCGGGCCATCGCCTGGCGCATCGCCGCGCCGTCGCCCGCGGCGGCGACCGTCAGCCCGTTGGCGGCCAGGTATTCGGACAGCAGGTCGCACAGGTCGGGGTCGTCATCGACTATCAGCACGCGGGGAGCAGGGCAGGCCGTCATGCTTTCAGCTTAGCACCGCCACGCCCGCCGGGTCGTGCCGTGATGCAGCCTGAAACCAAGTGATACCGGGCGTTACCGCCACGACATCGTCCGGCTACGGGCGGCGGCGATGATGAAGCGGCTCCATTGACCTGAGCGGGAGTTTTCGATGTCGCGGTCCGCCCGCCGGCTGTTCCTGGCTTGCATGTTCGTCGCGGTGTGCGTGGGCGCCGCACGGGCGGTGCCGGCCCCGGAGCGGCCCCTCAACCTCTCGATGCCCCGGGATGTCACCCCGCGGGGGGGCTTCGGCGCGGCGGCAGCCGAGCGCTTCGCCCCGGAGGGGGTGCGCGCCGCGGTGGGCGATGCCGCCGAGCCCCGGGGCGGGATGCCCTTCGGGAGCGGCTACGAGGCCCGGCGCAGCCGGGGGGAGGGCTTCGGGGGCGCCCCGGGTGGGCATCCGGGGGGCATGGGGCAGGGCCGGCGCTGAGTTCCGGCGTCGCAGTGGTTCATTCCATGGGGAGCTGATCATGAAGATGGGGCAAAGGATGGCCTGGGTGTTCGTCGGACTGCTGGCTGTCGCGGGTGCTGTGGATGCCCGTGGCCCGGGCGGCGGCATGGCTGGCGGCATGGGCGGCGGTGCCGGCCAGGCGCCGCAGTCGGGTGCGGTGCAGGCCCGCGATCAGGACCGCGTCCAGCGCCGTGACCCGGCGCCCGCCGCCGGGCAGGACGCGCAGCAGGCGCGGAGCCGCCTGCGGGACCGGGATTCCGTCGGCACCCAGGAGCGCCTGCGCGACCGGGAGCGGATTCACGCCCCGGCCCCGGGCCCGGCCGCGAATTGATGTGCAAGGCGCCCTCCGCCCGCTGGGGGAGGGCATCCGTCATGCAAGCCAGGAGTATCGATGATGAAACGTTCCATGCAACCCCGGATCCTCTCGTGCGCGCTCGTATTGGCGCTGGCCGCCTGCGGTGGCAGCGGAGGTGGAGGCGACCCGCTGGCCCAGCCGACGGAGCTCGTCGACGGCATCGCGACGATCAGCAGCGTCCGCCTCGGCAGCGCGCTGCGGACCCTGCCCGCCGAGCCCCTGAGCACGGCCGAGCAGGCCTCGCTGACCTTCATGCGCGAAGAGGAGAAGCTGGCCCGGGACGTCTATCTCTATCTCGCCAGCCTGTGGGGGGCGAGTGTCCCGACCTTCACGAACATCGCGTCGAGCGAGGCGACCCACATGGCGGCGGTGCTCACCCTGCTCCAGCGCTACGGGCTGCCCGACCCGGCGGCGGCCTCCGGGACGGGGCAGTTCACCGACCCGAAGCTGCAGGTGCTCTACGACCAACTGGTGGCGAGCGGTTCCGGGTCGCTGGTGGAGGCGTTGAAGGTTGGCGCGGCCATCGAGGAGATCGACATCCTCGATCTGCAGGCGGCCCTGTCCTTCGTCGATAACCGGGACATCCGGCTGGTGTACGACAGCCTGCTGAGCGGCTCGCGCAATCATCTGCAGGCCTTCGTGCGTGCGCTGCAGTTGCAGGGCGTGACCTATGTGCCCCAGTACCTCGCGCCGGCCGACTACGCGGCGATCGTCGGCCGCTAGCGGGGGGCGGGGCTCACCAGCTGCGCACGCGGCCGGTGTCGAGGTGCACGAACTGTTCCTTCGGGTAGTAGCCGACGCCGCCGGCCTGCAGGGTGAGGGCGGCGTCGCGCAGCCCGGCGAGGGGGATGCCGGGCAGCCGCACGTCGATGGCCTTGCCGTCCATGTGCAGGCTGCGCCGGGCCACGCCGCCGCCGCGGGTGTCGCGCAGGGTGGCGTTGGTGGCCGGGCAGCGGTAGCCGGAGATCACCTCGAAGGGGCCGCCTGCGCCAAGGGCGAGCTGAAGCTGGTGGAGCAGGTCGAAGAGCTGCGGGTCGATGCGGCCGACCTCGCCGGTGTAATGGTCGCGCAGCAGCAGGTTGAAGGCGGCGAGGCTGTCCGGCAGGTAGCGGGCGTCGATGGCGTAGGTGAGGGCGAGCTGCTCGCCGGTGTGGGTGTGGCTGAAGGCCAGGCTGCGGGTCGCGGGCAGGTTGGCCAGCGCGGGCCGGGCCGCCGACAGCGCGGCACCGGCCACCAGCAGGCCGCCGGTATGGCGCAGGAAGTGGCGGCGTGGGGGGCTGGAGGTCGTCATCGGCGGGGTGGGTGGCTGCGGGACGATCGCCCGCCGTGAATGGAATGGCCAGCGGAAAGGCTAAGGGAAAAGCCGGTTTCGTCGCAAGTGTCGGCGGCAAAGCCGCGCTGGAATGGTGATGATCCCGGTGCGCGCCGGCCGCGGCCTGCGCTTTAAGCGTCGGTCTTGCCCCGGGTGGGCTTGCGCTTCTTGTCCCGCTCGCCGAGCACGACGTTGCGCGGGGCAGGCTTGGCGCCGCCGTCGGCCTGCTCCAGCCACAGCAGGGTGTCGGCGTAGTCCATGAAGCGCTTCAGGTAGGCCGGCGAGGTCTGGTGCATCTGGCGCAGCGCACGCAGCACCAGCAGGTGGGAGTTGAGCGGCCCGGCGTTCTCGGGTTCGTCGGCGAGCACCTCATGGAGCTGCCGTTCGAGGCGCAGCGTGTCCCAGGTGTCGCGGAAGCAGGCGACGGCCTTCAGCTCGTCCGGCGCGGTGATGGCGCCGTCGGCCACTGCGGGGCCGAAGCCGCTGCGGTTTTCCCGCGCGAGGTGGTCGAGGAGCTCGGCCAGCGGGCCGGGGGCCGCGGGGCGGGCTGCGGCCGGGGGCGGGGCGGCGGCGCAGCGGGCGGTGCAGTCGTCGAGGGCCCGGGCCAGCCGGTTTTCCAGCAGCGGCCGGGCCGGGCCGCCGGTGGCGGCGGTGCGCCGGGCGAGGGCCTCGATGAAGTGGAAGCGCAGCGGGTCGAGGCGCTCGGCGCCCCGGGCGCGCAGCGCGGCGATCCGCTCGGCGGGGGTGTTCATCGGGCGGCGTCGGCCTTGGCCGAGCGGGGCACCGGGGCCATCTCGACGCGGCGGTTCCTGGCGCGGCCGGCTTCGTCGGTGTTGGCGGCCACCGGCTGCTCGGGGCCGAAGGCGGCGGCGAACACCGACGACGACGGCACCCCCTCGTCGATCAGCGCCCGGGTGACGGTGAGGGCGCGTTGGGCCGACAGCTCCCAGTTGTCGGCGAACTGCCGGTTGCTGTCGCGCACCGGGCGATCGTCGGTGAAGCCGCTGACCATCAGCATCTCGTCGCGCCCGGCCAGGTAGGCGGCCAGCGGCGCGGCGAGGCTCTTCAGCACCTGGCGGCCCTCGGGCTGCAGCTGGTCGGAGTTGAGGGCGAAGAGCACGCTGCCGCTGATGCCGATGCGCCCGTCGGCCAGCGTGACGCGGCCGGAGGCGAGGGGAACGGCGAGGGCCTTTTCGAGGGCCTGGCGGCGCTGCTCCTCGGCCTGGCGTTTCTGCACTTCGGCTTCGAGGCTGCTGACCAGCTCGAGCTGCACGCCGAGCACGCCCACCAGGATCAGCACGAAGGCCCCCAGCAGGCCCGACATGAGGTCGCCGAAAACGGCCCAGACCGTGGAGTGTTCGAGGCCGGCGTCGCTGTCGTCCATGGATCAGGCCTCGCTGGAGAGGGCCGCTTGCCGGGCCGGCAGGCGCTGCAGGTCTTCGACGACCTGCCGCTGGGACATGATGGAGAGGTCGATGATCTCCCGTGCCTGGGCCACGTAGTAGGCGAGCTGCTCGTCGCTGCGGGCCAGCGACTGGGCGAGGGCGGCCTCGATGCGGCCGAGGGCCTCGGTGAGCTGCTGGTTGGAGGCGCCGAACTGCTCCACCGCGAGGCCGAAGGCTTCGCCGAGGCTGGCGACCTCGACGGCGCCGCCGGCGATCAGCGTGGCGGCCTCGGCGAGCTTGGTGGATTCGCTCTCGGTGCGCGCCTCGAAGCGGCTGCCGACCCGCTCCAGCAGGCTGGCGGAGGCGCTCACCAGGGCGTCGATGGCGCCCTTCTGCTCGGTGGAGGCGTGGTTGATGGCGTCGAGCAGGCCGGCCAGGGTTTCCATGATGCGGCTGCGTTCTTCGAGCAGGCTGTTGTCGCGGGCGATGCTGGCGGACAGCTCCTGGCGCAGCTGGCCGATGACCTCGGCGGCGGCGCGGGGCGCCTCGGCGGCGCTGGCCATCAGGCGCTCGACCTCGGCGATGGTGTGGCGGGCTTCGGCCTGCGTGCTGGCGGAGAGGGCGCGGGCGGTCTCGTCGAGGGTCCGGCAGAGCTGCTCCTGGCGGGCCTGGGCCGCGTCGCCGGCGTCCTGCCAGCGCTGGTGCAGCGAGGCGGCGAGGCCGTCGAGGGCCTGGGTGGTTTCGGCGAGGCGGCGGGCGTCGCGGCTGGCGAGTTCGGCCTGCAGCGTGGCATGGGCGGCGTGGAGGGCGTCGAGCTGCGCCGCGCTGCCCTGGCGGAAGTCGGCGACGAAGGCGGCGAGGGCGTCGCGGGTGTCGCGGGCGAGGGCCTCGCTGGTGGCTTCGTGGCGGGCGAGGGCGGCGGTCCAGCCGTCGGCGACGGTGGTGACGGCGCTGCCGAAGCGCCCGGAGAGGCCGTCGAGCTGGGCTTCGACCCGCTCGGCGAGGCCGCTGTGCAGGCGGCGGGTTTCGGCGCCGAGCTCGGCGAGGGCCTGGGCGGTGGTGGCCTGCAGGCTGGCGTGGGTGCCGCCGACGGTGGCGAGCAGGCTGGCGCTGCCCTGCTGGAAGCCGTCGATGAAGGCCGTGAGGGCTGCGCGGGTGTCGTGGGCGAGGGCCTCGCTGGTGCGCTCGTGGCGGGCGAGGGCGCGGGTCCAGCCGTCGGTGACGGTGGTGACGCTGTGGCCGAAGCGCTCGGCGAGGCCGTCGAGCTGGGCCTCGACCCGCCCGGCCAGGCCGGTGTGGAGTGCCCGGGTCTCCTCGCCGATGCTGGCGAGGCTGCCGGCCAGCTCGGCCTGCAGCGCGGCGTGGGTGCTGCCGACGCTGGCCAGCAGGGCGGCGGTGCGCTGCTCGAAGGTGTCGGCGAAGCGGCCCAGGGTGGTGTCGAGGCCGGAGGTGAGGGCGTCGCTGGCGGCCTCGTGGCGGGCCAGGGCGCGGGTCCAGGTGTCGGAGACGGTGGTGACGCTACGCTCGAAGCGCCCGGCGAGGCCGTCGAGCTGGGCGCTGACGGTGTCGGTGAGGGCTTCGCGCAGGGTGGTGGTCTCGCGGGCGATGTCGCCCATGGTGGCCTCGACCGCCGGCCGGATCACCTCGCCGGCCATCCGGGCGCTCTGCACGAGGCCCTCGCGGAGGGAGGCGTCCACCGACGCGGCCAGCTCGGCATGGAGGCCGCGGGCTTCGCGGTAGTGGGCTTCCTGGCCGGCGAGCAGGCGCTCGCCCAGCTGCTGGTTGTGGCGTTCGAGCTGGGCCATCATGGCCTGCAGGGCATTCACCACCTCGGGCATGGCCTGGGCCTGGGCGTGGATGGCCTTGAAGGCCTCCTGGCGCTGGTGGCCGAGGGAGAAGCCCCGCAGCGGGCCGGCGATCCGGCGGTCGAGCTGCTGGCCGACCTGCAGCCGCTGGCGGCGGCACAGGGTGGACACCAGGCCCAGCATCGCCGAGGCGGCGACGCCGGCCACCGAGGTGCCGAAGGCCACCCCCAGGCCCTTGACCGGGGCGGCCAGCGCGGCGCGGATGGCGTGCAGGTCGGTGGTGCTCTCCAGGGCCAGCACCGCGCCGTTGAGGGTGACCACCATGCCGAGGAAGGTGCCGAGCATGCCCAGCAGCACCAGCAGCCCCACCAGGTAGGGCGTCACGGCGGGGCCGGGCAGGCCGGCGCGCTCGCCCTCGACGCGCAGGCGCACGGCGGTCTGCAGCGAGGGGTGGACCTGGCCCAGCCAGTCGGCCAGGTTGTCCGGCGGGTCGGGGATGTTCTCCAGCGCCTGGCCGAGGGACGCCGTGGCCTGCTGGAAGCGCAGCAGCTCGAGGCCGCCGGCCAGATAGGCCACGCCGATCAGCGCGGTCATCGTGAGGGCCAGCGGGCTGTGGCCGATGTAGTTGAAGCCGGCCCAGCCGACGGCCAGCAGGCCCAGCAGGTAAGCCGTCACGGCAAGCTTGCGGTTCATGGTTGTGTCGTTACCTCGTTGAGTGCTTCCAGCAGGCCCGCCACCGGCTGCAGGCGCAGGTCGAGTTCGGCCTGCAGCACGGCCTTCATGTCGTGGCAGAAGCGGGTGAGCCAGGTGCCGGGCTGCAGCCACCCGGCCGGGTCGTCGGCCCCGTCGGCGGGCAGCGTGCCGCGGTGGGCCTGGTGGAGTTGTTCGAAACGCCGCCCCAGCAGCTGGGGCACGGTGGCGAGCAGGCTGCGTTCCCGCGGGGCCAGGGCCTGGTCGAGCACGCCGTCCAGGGTGGCCAGCTGGCGCAGCGCGGCGGATTGCCGGGCCAGTTCGGTGCGCACGCTGGCCCGCAGGGGCGTGATGGCGGCCGCCATGTCGCGCTGGTGGGCCAGGTAGTAGCGGTGGTAGGGCAGGTAGTCGGCCGCGCCGTCGATGCTGGCGTGCCAGCCGGGGGCGGGCAGCTTGATGCGCGCCTTGCCCGGGCCGAGCACACCGTCGACGTGGATCGAGTCGGCCAGGGTGGCGCGCACGCGGGCAAATTCCGCCTGCAGGGCCTGGGCCCCGACCGGGGTGCCGCCGCGCGGGGCGCCCGTCGAACTGCCGAGGGCCGAGAACAGCGCGATGGCGTCCGAGAAGTCCAGCCAGTGGCCGAGGCGGTCGGCGAAGGAGCCCCGGGTATCGGCGGGGTCGGTGCTGACCAGATCGGAGAGGGCGCGAATCAGCCTGGAACTATCGAAACCGGTACGCGGGGAGGCTGGCGCCATAAAAACAGCCGTTCAACAGCAAAAACGGCGCCAAGGCTACTACAAACCGGCAGGCAGGTCAGCGTTGCCGATAGTCGTCCCGGCGCCGTTGCCCGGAGAGCGGCGCGCCGCGGGCCGCCCCGCCGCAGGCCGGGGCGGCCGAGTGGGCGCGGGGCTTACCGGGTCTGGATCCGGTTGAGGTAGTCGATGAGGGCGAGGATGCGGGCGCGCACGTACATCTCCATGGTGTAGGGCATGTCGCCGTAGTACTCGCCGGCGCGGGTGGTTTCGGCGCCGTAGGCCCGGCCCCAGATCGGCATGTCCCGCGGGCCGTGGCCCTTGACCGCCTGCCGGCCGTCGATCACCGCATACACGTGCTCGAAGGGGAAGACCCCGCCGTTGTTGCGGGACAGGGTGGTGAGGTCGGTGGGCGCCGTGCGGAGGATGTCTATCATGCCGCCGTCGCCCTTGCCGCTCTGGCCGTGGCAGACGGCGCAGTGCTCCAGGTATTCCCGCTTGCCGGCGTCGTGGCGCTCAGCGGCCTGGGTGCCGGCGGACAGGGCCAGCAGTGACAACGCCAGCCAGTGCAGCAGTCTGGAGGTCTTCATGGTGGTCTCCCCTCGATGTGTGGCGGTTTTTGGCTGAAATCGCCGTAGTGCCGGATTTTTTCGGCGGATGGGCCTGCACTTTCCAGCATAGGCCGGAATCATCGGGGAGCAAGGGCGCCGCCCGGACGCAACAAGCCCCGCCGGGCTGAGCTTCCGCCGGGCGGGGCCTGGAGGGGAGGCGGGGGCCTCAGATGCCGCTCGGGCGCGGATCAGGTGGTCGAAGGCGCTGAGGGCGGCGGTGGCGCCGGCGCCCATCGCGATGATGATCTGCTTGTAGGGCACGGTGGTGCAGTCGCCGGCGGCGAACACGCCCGGCACCGAGGTCTGGCCCCTGGCGTCGATGATGATCTCGCCGTGCTTCGACAGCTCGACGGTGCCCTTCAGCCAGTCGGTGTTGGGCAGCAGGCCGATCTGCACGAAGATGCCTTCGAGCTCGACCACCTGCTCGCTGCCGCTCACCCGGTCCTTGTAGCGGATGCCGGTCAC
>RRZU011595850.1_pt1 | contig 13651 bp, 12 predicted proteins | sample 2165561 | NCBI WGS metagenome assembly RRZU01 (sample SAMN10456909, study PRJNA506462) | wastewater metagenome | isolation source: wastewater sludge | place: USA: Moscow, Idaho
CCAACTTCCAGCTATTTTAATTACGTGGACGATAGACGCTCCAACTTCCAGCTATTTTAATTACGTGGACGATAGGTATCCGACATATATATAATTATTTTTCTTCTAAGTTCGTGTCCAATAAAAAAAGGAAGGTGCTATTTTCACAGCATCTTCCTTCTACTTCAACACTATTTTGTTGAAAGTTTATTAAATTCATTTGATAATCGCTATTCCACTTCCTGCAACAATTCCGTCTCTTCTTCATCTACGTTTTCCACATTTGGAAAATCAATTTGTATCGTATCTGTTAAAACATCTGTATAGTTATATGAGACGCGCTCATAAGATTCTTGACTTCTTTCATCTAACTCCACCACAAAAATTGCGGGGTAAGTTTCTGTAAGTACTCCTTCATGCGTGACTGTCTTACTACGACCCATCTCAACGGTAACAACAATATCTTCGCCAACCAACTCGTTAAATCTATCTTTAATATTATTGATAGTTGCTGTCATTATATCGACACTCCTTATTTATCTTCTTAATTGTAGCATAAATTCTCATTAAAATCAAATTAACAAAAATCCTACTAAAATGAGTGTCTATTCATTAAGAAAATTAAGGCCTGATTCCGAAATCGCATCTGCTAATTGCGCAAATTCTTGAATCGTTAAACTCTCTCCTCTTCGAGAAGGATCGATACCCGAATGAACAAAAGCTTCTCTTAGCCCCTCTTCTTGTTCTTTAAATTCTAATGATTTTCTAAGATTATTCCAAATCGTTTTACGTCTTTGTTGGAAAGAGGCACGGACTAGCTTCATGAAAAGTGCTTGATCCTTCACTTTTACAATTGGCTCAGGTCGAATATCTAAGCGAATAATTGCTGACTCCACATTGGGTTGTGGCATAAAGACCGTTCGAGGGACTGTAAAAGCGACTTCTACTTCTGTGTAATATTGTAAAGCAATCGAAAGAGAACCGTATGCTTTCGTACTCGGCTTAGCTTCTAAACGGCTAGCTACTTCCTTTTGCATCATTAAAACCATCGTTTGGACAGGCAAAGCACTTTCTAACAATGCCATAACAATTGGCGTTGTAATATAATATGGAAGATTCGCGATGACAACGATACGAGAAGCGTCAGATAAATGCTCTTCTTCGAATTGCTTAAAATCAACTTGTAAAATATCTTGATGAAATATTGTAATATTGTCATAAGGCGATAGCGTATCATCCAACACTGGAAGCAAGCGGTCATCAATTTCAAAGGCAAAGACTTCTTTTGCCTGTTTCGCAATCTGTTCAGTCAATGCGCCAATACCCGGTCCAATCTCAATAACCGTTGTATCCTTATCAACATCTCCAGCATCTACAATGTTACGCAAAATATTCGTATCAATAATAAAATTCTGACCGAGACTCTTTTTCGCTTTCAAATCGTACTTCGCCAAAATTTCTTTCGTGCGAGTTGGTGTTGCTATGTCGATATGATTATTCATCGAAACCCTCCTTTTTAATTTTGTTCAATGTTTCTTCGACTTCTTTTTCTGTAATCCCAAACATCGAAAGACGCTTTTCTAGTTGCTTACTGTTTGTATAGCCTATTCGTAGCTCTTCACCTAAACGAATACGCCATCTTTTCGCATGCTTTCCACCCGTCAAACCAATATCACGTAAAAACTTTGCCGACACAGTTGATTCCTCTTCTTCTGCCACACTGTACAATCCTTTTAACGCTTCGCGAATCGTTTCAATCGAGGCATGTTCAATTCCTAGAGAACCTTTAAATTTTGGGACTCCTTCTTGAGTTGTAATAAAGGCATGTTTAACGCCCGGTACCTGTTGAGTAATCTTTTTCCGAATCGTCTCACCTGGATAGTCCGGATCGGTAAAGACGATAACTCCTTTAGTTTCTTGAGCATGCGCAATTAATTCTAAAATTTCAGGTTCTAAAGCCAACCCTTGTGTCTCAATTGTTTCGGCATCTACGGCTAATTTAATTTTCTTTGTGTCACTTTTTCCTTCAACAACAATCACTTCTTTTGTTTTTGGTTTCATTTTATTCATCCGTTAATCTAAAAATTTGAAGCGCATTATTTGTGGTAATTTTTGCGATTTCTTCATAAGGCATTTCACGAAGTGCAGCTAACTCTTCTGCAACAAAACGAACATGGCTTGGTTCATTTCGCTTGCCACGATTGGGCTCTGGGCTTAAATAAGGTGCATCTGTTTCAATCAACATCTTATCTAAAGGCACAAGCTTCGCACTTTCTTTCACTTCTTTCGCATTTTTGAACGTTAATACCCCGCTAAAGGAAATGTGCATACCCAAATCAAGAAAATGTGCCAGCCATTCTTTATCTAAATTAAAACTATGCATAATCCCACCAACGTCACCAATCTGCTCTTCTTTAAGCACTTGATAGACATCTTCCGTACTGTCACGATTATGGACAGTAATAGGAATATTCAGTTCTTTTGCGACACGAATTTGTCGGCGAAAGGCTTCTTTTTGGACCTCTTTTGGATCTTCCATCCAATGGTAGTCGAGTCCCATTTCACCCATCGCGACGATCTCTTCTGTTTTAAGAAGATGAATTAGCTTTTCTTCTACTGCATCACTATAACTACCGGCTTCGGTTGGATGCCAACCAATAATTGGGTAAATATTTTCATGTACTCTACTAAGTTCTAAAGCTTTTTCAATTGTCGCATCATCAAAGCCAACGACAGCAATTTTCGTTACATCATGAGCTTTAGCTCGCTCAATGACTTCATCAACATCTTTTGCAAATTGTTTTACATTTAAATGGGCGTGTGTATCAAATAGCATACGTTCATTCCTTTTTATCAAATAAAAAGGGCAAGAATCTCTCGCCCTTTTGTCTTCTCTTTAATTAACCAACAATCGCACCGTTTGGCATTCCAGCTGGTGCTTCTAATAACTCTAAGTTTCCATCCGCATCTTCTGCAGATAAAATCATTCCCTGGCTAATTTCACCACGCATTTTCATTGGCTTTAAGTTCGCCACGATAATGACTTTTTTACCAATCAACTCTTCTGGATTTGGATAAAATTCGGCTACTCCCGAAATTATTTGACGGTCGCCACCTTCATCCGCAGCATCTAGGCGGAATTTTAGTAACTTATCAGCTTTTTCGACCTTGGCACAGTCAATAACCTCTGCTACTTTCAACTCAACAGCATCAAAGTGCGGAAAAGTAACTTCTTTCTCTTTCACTGAAGTGAGTTCTGTCGTTTCAGGGTCCCATATTTGGTCCTCTTCTGCATCTTCAAGAACGGGTGTCATATGGTCTTGAATAATCGCCGTTTCTTCTTCAACATCAAGTCGTGGGAAGATTGGTTCACCCTTTTCAATCACTTTCAGACCTTCAGGAAGGTTTCCAAACGCCATACGGTCAAAGCTCATGTCCGTTTCAAAATCTAAACCTAATTGTTCAGCCATTTTCTCAGGTGTTTCCACTAAGAATGGACGTAGAATCGTACTGATGACTCGTAAGCTTTCCACTAAATGAGCCATGACATTTGAAAGTTCTTCAGTGCGTTCTTCTTTTGCGAGAACCCATGGTGCTGTCTCATCAATGTATTTATTGGTACGTGAAATTAATTTCCAAATTTCTTGTAAAACAACGTTGAATTGTAAGTGATCAAGTGAATCATGATATTTCTCAATTGTTTCTGCCGCTAAAGCTTCTAACTCGCGGTCAAAATCATTTTGCGCTTTTGATAGAGAGGGTACATTTCCATCAAAATATTTATTAATCATCGCAATCGTACGGTTTAGAAGGTTCCCTAAATCATTCGATAAATCCGTATTTGTACGAACCACATAATCTTCCGGTGTAAATACACCATCCGAACCAAATGGAATTTCACGCATTAAATAATAACGTAGACTATCTAGACCGTAACGCTCCACTAAGAAATCAGGATAAATGACATTTCCTTTAGACTTAGACATTTTTCCGTCTTTCATCAGTAACCAACCATGACCAAAGACTTGTTTTGGTAACGGCAAGTCAAGTGCCATCAGTAAGATTGGCCAGTAAATCGTATGGAATCGAACGATTTCTTTTCCAACCATATGCACGTTTGCAGGCCAGAATTTTTGGAATAATTCTGGTTGGTTTTCAAACTCTCCTAAATCAGGGTCATAACCTAAAGCGGTAATGTAGTTTGTCAACGCATCAATCCAAACATAAACCACGTGTTTAGGATTCGACGGAACTTTTACTCCCCAATCAAAGGTTGTACGAGAAACCGCTAAGTCCTCAAGTCCTGGTTTAATAAAGTTATTGACCATTTCATTTTTACGCGATTCCGGCTGAATGAAATCCGGATGTTCTTGGTAGTAAGCAAGTAAACGATCTGCATACTTACTCATTTTGAAGAAATAAGATTCCTCACTGACCCATTCCACTTCATGACCACTAGGTGCTTTCCCACCAGTCACTTTGCCGTCTTCATCACGGTAAACTTCGTCTAACTGAGATTCAGTGAAAAATTCTTCATCTGATACAGAGTACCACCCTGAATATTCGTCTAAATAAATATCGCCTTGCTCTAGTAGCTTTTCAAAAATTTTTGCGACAACCTCTTTATGTTGCGTATCGGTTGTTCGAATAAATTGATCATTTGTGATTTTCAATTTTTCCCAAAGGACTTTAATATCTGCGACTTGATCATCTACGAATTGTTGAGGCGTCTTTCCTTCCTCTTCTGCTTTATCTTGGATTTTTTGACCATGTTCATCTGTTCCTGTTAAATAGTAAACATCATAACCTTGTAATCGTTTATAGCGCGCTAAAATATCACATGCAATTGTTGTATAAGCACTTCCGATGTGTAATTTGCCACTTGGATAATAAATTGGCGTTGTTATATAATAACTCTTCTTTTCTGACACGAAACCAATCCTTTTCTTATATTCATAATCTGTCAAATACGTGTATGATTATAACACAAAAATTCTTAGCATTATAGCTAAGAATCCATGTGTGCCTTGTTTTATTTTTAACTGTCTAAATTAATCCCAATTTTTGAAGGCCTTTTAAAATGCCATCATTAAAAACGGAGTCTGTTACAAAATCAGCTCGTGCTTTTAACTCTTCAAAACCATTCGCCATCGCAATTCCCGTTCCTACAAATTGGAGCATTTCTAAGTCATTTAACCCGTCACCGAAAGCGAAAGTATTTTTTGAAGAGACGCCTAAAGCATCCATCATCTGCTGGACGCCAGTTGCCTTAGAGACCCCTTTATTAATAATATCCATAGACAATTGATTCGCACGCGTGAAAGTTAATACATCACCAAATGCTTTTTCGTAGATTACTTGTTCTTTTTGGTTGGCATTGATATTCATCATATAAATATTTTTATGCTCATAATCTTCTCTTTCAGGTGCTTTTTTCATCATTCGTTTCCACATCGAGACTTGAATTCGTCGTGGGATTAGACCAACGATACTTTTCATTAAAGCAAATAAAGTTCCGCGGTTCACTAAAGAAATTGCGGAATTTGCAATGAGTTCATTTTCTGTCGACAGCAAAATCCCATCTCGATGTTCTCTTGCATACTCGACCACTTTATGGACTAAATTCATATCAATCGGGTTTGAATAAATGACTTCCCCTTCATGTACGATAAATTGGCCATTCATTGCAATGTAACTATCAATGCCTAATTTTTCTGCAATTTCCCAAATTAAAATAGGGGCCCGTCCGGTTGCGATGACTGGAATAATGCCATTATTTTTCAAACGTTCTACGGCTTCTATTGTCGTTTTGGGAATATGATTGTTTCGAGTCACTAACGTTCCATCTATATCGAAAAACACAATTTTTTTCATATTTCCCCTCTTCTCTATAATTTTTAAACTCTTATTTATTATACCGTGAAGTGGGTTATTATTACACTGGGAGCACTTAAAAACTACCATTTACAATTGACATTCCAACACTGCTTCCATATAATGAAAGACAAGTATCATTTCATATCGATAGCTTTGAAAAGACGAAGTAGTCAATGTTATCCCTTTTTTAGAGAGCTAATACTGGTGGAACTTAGCATACATAACATTTACGAATTACATCTTGGAGCTTCCTACACTTGTAGCGTTTCGCCTTGCGTTAAAAGGCAGAGTGGAATAATGCATCACGTTATTCAATTTGGGTGGTAACACGGAGAATTCGTCCCGGCAAAAACTATATGTTTTTGTCGGGATTTTTTATTTAAAGAGAAAAAAACAAATAAGAAAATTTTTGGAGGTAGAAAAAGTGAATATTATTGATGAATTAGAATGGCGTGGCGCCATCAACCAACAAACGGATGAAGAAGGCCTTCGCAAATTAACAGAAGAAGAAAGTATTGCTTTATACTGCGGGATTGATCCTACAGGTGACAGCATGCATATTGGTCATTTGATTCCTTTCATGATTTTGAAAAGATTCCAACTCGCTGGTCACCAACCAGTCGTTTTAATCGGCGGAGGAACAGGTTCAATTGGTGACCCGAGTGGACGTACTTCAGAGCGTTCGCTACAAACAATGGAGCAAATTCAAGATAATGCGGATAAATTAAGCGCGCAAATGCGCAAATTATTCCAAGCCGGAGAAGCTGAATCAGGCATTCGTTTAACAAACAATATTGACTGGTTGGGTGACATGACTTTCTTAGACTTCCTACGGGATTTCGGAAAAGAATTCAGTATTAACACAATGCTTGCAAAAGATGTTGTTGCAAGTCGGTTAGATACTGGAATTTCCTTTACAGAATTTAGTTACCAAATCATCCAATCGATTGATTTTTTACACTTATACAAAAATGAAAAAGTCCAACTTCAAGTCGGGGGATCGGATCAATGGGGAAATATTACTTCTGGTTTAGACCTCATTCGTAAAAAAGAAGGTTCGGAAGCTGAAGCATATGGTTTAACCATCCCCCTTCTTTTAAAAGCAGATGGGACAAAATTTGGGAAGACAGCGGATGGTGCTGTTTGGTTAGACCCTGAGAAAACAACCCCTTACGAGTTCTACCAATTCTGGTTTAACCAAGATGATCGGGATATTGATAAATACTTGAAATACTTTACGTTCTTATCAAAAGAAGAAATCGAAGACTTAGCCGAACAAACAGAAAAAGAACCACACAAACGTGCGGCTCAAAAAGTATTAGCTGAAGAGATGACACGTTTTGTTCATGGACAAGATGCCTTAGACGAAGCGATTGAGATTTCAGAAGCTCTCTTTTCAGGGAATGTTCAAAACTTAAGTGCTGATCAAATTGAAATGTCATTTAACGACGTGCCTGCAATGGAAGCACCTCGTGAAGAAGTGGATATTATTTCTTTCTTAGTTGATGTAACTGAAATTTCGCCATCGAGACGTCAAGCGCGAGAAGACGTGAAGAACGGAGCAATTTACTTAAAAGGTGAACGCATTCAAGATGTCGGGCATACTGTATCTGAAGCAGATAGTTATGATGGGCGCTTTATCTTAGTTCGTCGTGGCAAGAAAAGATACTTCATGGTTCATTTAATCAATTAATTACTCTCTAGGAGGGCATTCATTGTTCACAAAACAAGATTTACTGAAGCAATTAAAAGCCATGCCGATTGACGAAAAAGGAACAATTATCGTCCACTCCTCTATGAAAAGTATTGGTCATGTAAAGGGTGGTGCAGAGACTGTTTTAGATTCTTTTACAGAGTTTATGAAGGATGGATTACTTGTTTTTCCGACCCATACTTGGGCAACCATGAATGAAGAGAACCCAGTCTTTTCTGTAAATGACACACCTTCTCATATTGGTATTTTAACGGAAATTTTCAGAAAGCGACCAGGTGTCTTGCGTTCCTACCATCCGACCCATTCTGTAGGTGCTTTAGGAGACGATGCAGATGATTTTATCAATCGCGACGAGCAATTTAACACGCCGGCCGCAAGAGAATCAGTTTGGGGAAAACTACTCGACCGTCAAGCTAAAATTCTGTTGGTTGGCGTCGATTTAAAGCGAAATACTTTCATCCACGGCATCGAGGAATGGCTGGATATACCGGATCGAATGAATGAGCAGCCACAAGACTTAGTCAGTGTTCTGCCCGATGGTACGGAAATTCCTTCTCCGCAAATCAGACACATTTCCGGGATTTCTAACAATTATTGGAAAGTGGAAGAATGGTTAGCTAACAAGGGAGCTATTGAATACACTCAGTTTAGCGATGCGAAAGTTTTGGTTTGTGATACTGTTCAACTGGCTGAGTATATTACTGAAATGCTAAAAATTGATCCGGCGCTCTTTTCTGATGGGGAGCCTCTTACTGAAGAACAAATCGAAGCTTTTAACAAAATTTAACTCATTAGCATACAAAAATCCTATCCCCATTTTTGGGTGATAGGATTTTTTCTACTTAACTTTTGCCGTTTCTAATACGCATTCAAAAATCAGGCCACGCCCGAAAGACTTTCTACTGGTTGTATTATTGTTTTTTATAACCAGTAGACCTCCTTTTCATGGCTTCTGCCTCATATCAAGGTTCTGTATTAACATTTATTTTGCTACCTCTTAAACTACGGAAAAGCAGACAGTGTGTTTCAACTGTCTGCTTTTATCTCATATTTTATAAATTTTCGCTCCAAATGGAAGTAAGGCTAGTTTTGCATGTTTAAAATGTTGTATCCCAAATGGTATACCGACAATAGCTAAACAAAAGATTGCACCTAATGTCACTTCTTCCACTACCATCACAAAGCCACCTAAAAATAACCAAATAATATTCAGTAAAAGTGAGCCGCCGTTTTCACTAAATTGAATATCTTTTCCAAAGGGAGCAGCTGACATTTTTGCAAATTTAAAACACTGTTTACCAATCGGTAATCCAATAATCGTAATTGACCAGAGGATCCCGATAACAATCCATGAGAACCAACTAATGAATCCACCTAACACAAACCATAAAATATTTCCTAATATTCTCAAAATTGATTTATCCTCTCTCTAATAATGTACCCTTAGTATAGAGGATATAAATCTCTTAAACATCGGTCTCTGTACTGATTAATTAGCTAACTTGTGGTGGTCGTTCCATTTTATTATCTGGTTCTTTGAAATCAGGATGTATCCATTCTTTCAAATAAGTCATATCCTCTTCATTGATTTCAAAATCAAAAATTTCGAAGTTTTCTTTTATACGAGACTCATGTACAGACTTTGTTAAAGGTACGACACCTAATTGCAAATCAAAACGTAATAAAATCTGCGCAATAGTTTTATCGTATTTATCAACCATCCCTTGCACACGTTTATCGTTTTTTAAAACATTTAGTGGGCTCAATGGCGAATACGCTTGAACAACAATATTATGTTCTTTACAGTATTCACGTGTTTCTTCTTGAATGACACCCGGATGAACAAGTAGTTGATTTACCATCGGCTTGATACGTGCATTTTCAACTAAATTTTCTAAATGTTCTACTGAGAAATTACTGACGCCAATTGCTTTTAATATTCCTTCATCGTATAGCTCCTCGAAAGCTCGCCAAGTATCTAGATTGGATTCTTTCCATTTATCACCATGTCCTTTTACAATAGGCCAATGGATTAAATATAGGTCTAAATAATCGGTCCCTAACTTTTCAAGTGTCTCTTCAACTTCACGCCGAACATTTTCATACCCATGTGCTTCATTCATTAACTTACTTGTTAAAAATAAGTCTTCACGCGCGATATTACTTTCTTGAAGTCCTTTTCCGACTAATTCTTCGTTTTGATACGCACCTGCCCCATCGATATGACGATAGCCCACTTCAATCGCAGTTTGGATCCCTTGAATCGCTTCTTCTGGATTCGTATTTTGCCACATCCCAAATCCTAAAACAGGCATTTTCATTCCGTTACTTAATATATAAGTTTTCAATTTGTTTCCTCCTTCTATTTTATCTGCTTCTTTATTTTATCAAAAATAAAGCAAAAATCCTCTAAACAGGTTTCAAAATCTGTTTAGAGGATTAATATAATCAGTTAAATAAGTTAGTGATAGAATTGATAATATCTCTAAAGAAATTAGCTATACGATCAAGCAAACCACTTTCTTCGGCTTGTTGCCAAGCATCACCTAGTCGGTCGCCCAAGTTATTGGCGAATTCATTCAATTGTTGTCTGACTTGCTCCGAATCAATTGCACTTGTTTGTTGGTAGTTTTCAAAATAGTTAATTAAAATATTGACATTTTCTACCGAAATCACATTGCGTAAGTCGTAGCGATCAAGCGCATCGTTAATGATTTGCTCAATTTCTTCACGGGTCGCTAATTCATCGGTACGATCTTTAATCTCTCCAAGTTGCTGTTTAATTTCAACAATTACTCCGTCAAGGCGTGAAGATTCTTCCTCATCTAAGTTTTCATTTACTACAATATCACTTGTCGTTTCTAGCTCTTCTTGCGCAACTTCCATTCGCTCCTGGTCTAGCTCTTCACCGTTCACATCTAATGCTTTATATACACCGGTTAGAGCACTCTCACCTGTGACCGGACGAATACTAGCTACCTCAATATTTACATCTTCTACTCCGGCTGTAATGGCAGCGTTTGTGTATTGCTGTTCCGTGATTGTCGTAATATTTTCAGGTGTTAGAATTTCAACGTTCACACCACTATTGTTGTCTTTTTGAACTAATACAGATGAAATCATGCTTGCAGTATTACCTGAACCATAGCCTAAATAAGTGACTAAATCTTCCCCTAAAGCTGGTGTGTGGGCCACATTATCCAGACTTTCAATTTCAAATAAGTCAGCCGTGCTTGATACTTCTGATTCACTTAAGCCCCCACCATAAACAAAAGTAGGTTTCCCCCATGCTTCATCGACTACATTCGGGTCGATAGCATGTACGCTTTGTGCACCTGTTGTAGCGAATAGAACAGTTGCTCCTAATCCTAAAATGAATTTCGTTATTTTTTTCATTATTATTCACTCCTTTAAATGAATTACTTACACATAAATTATAGCATAGTCTGATTTAAAGCAAAAACAGACCAAAGTCTGAATTCGTCCGAATCTCATCTCACTTTAATTATTAATAGCATTATTTTCACGTATCGACTATAATTGATATATATCCAAAAAAACTAGAAAAATAAGGATTGGGTGATAGGGATGTTTGACAAAGAACTATTTAATGCCATTGCTAAAGAGAACGACCGTCAAGAACATGGAATTGAATTAATCGCGTCTGAAAACTTTGTTTCACAAGACGTCATGCGTGCACAGGGAAGTATTTTAACGAATAAATATGCTGAAGGTTACCCTGGCCGCCGTTACTATGGGGGATGTGAATTTGTCGACGTTGTAGAAAATCTCGCGATTGACCGTACCAAGGAATTGTTTGGTGCGGAATATGCAAACGTCCAACCTCATTCAGGCAGTCAAGCTAATATGGCTGTCTATAATTCTTTACTGGAACCCGGAGATAAGATTCTTGGAATGAATTTAAGCCATGGGGGCCATTTAACCCATGGATCGCCTGTTAACTTTAGTGGTAAAATGTATAATTTTGTTGCTTACGGTGTAACTAAAGACGAAGAAGTCATTGATTATGATGAAGTTCTTCGTGTAGCTAAAAAAGAACAGCCTAAATTAATTGTTGCTGGAGCGAGTGCTTATTCACGCACCATCGACTTTAAAAAGTTTAGTGAAATTGCGGAAGAAGTCGGAGCGAAATTTATGGTGGATATGGCGCACATTGCTGGACTTGTGGCGACCGGACATCATCCGAATCCTGTGCCTTATGCGGATGTTGTAACAACAACTACTCATAAAACCTTACGTGGACCTCGAGGCGGATTAATCTTAGCGAAAAAAGAATACGCTAGAAAATTAAATAGTGCTATTTTCCCAGGAATTCAAGGTGGCCCATTAATGCATGTGATTGCAGCTAAAGCAGTAGCATTATATGAAGCGATGCAACCAGAATTTAAAGAGTACATCGAACAAGTCGTATTGAATGCACAGGCCATGGCGGATACATTTAAAAATTCAAAATTCCATTTGGTCAGTGGCGGAACAGATAATCATATGTTCTTACTCGGTGTCGCAAGTTACGGGTTAAATGGTCATGAGTTTGAGACATTGCTTGATAGTGTAGGAATTACAGTAAATAAAAATGGTATTCCTTTTGATAAATTGCCTCCTACAAAAACAAGTGGGGTTCGTATAGGTACACCTGCCGTTACAACTCGAGGCTTTAAAGAAGAAGAAATCAAACAAGTGGCAGAATGGATTATTAAGGTTGCCGAAAATCAAGACAATGAAGAGGTATTAGATGGAATTCAACAAGAAGTCCGTGAGCTGACCGATAGATTTCCATTATATTCAGACGTGTAGTAGTTATCTATGAGATAGACGCTCTAGCTCGTCTATAATTTTATTACGTACGAGTTAGACGCTCTATCTCATCTATAATTAGAAAATCCCTGTGCTCAATATCGAGTACAGGGATTTTCTATCTATTTAGACGTATATTTTTTCACTTTCGGTAAAATTTCAGTACCTATTAACTCTATATTTTTTACTAACTTCTCAAAAGGTACTCCTCCAAAATCCATTTGAGCAATATATCGTTGATGCCCAAACATTTCATATTGGTATAAAATCTTTTCAACAATTTGATCTGGACTTCTAATATTCATGACATTTCTTGGGTCCATCCCTTGAGCAAACTGGCGTTTAGGGTAGCCACGGCCATTTGACAACTTCATACCTTCATTAATATGTGGATAATATTCTTGGAATGCTTCTTGGGTCGTCTCAGCTGTATAAAAGAATCCAGCTGTTGCTACCGACAATTCCTCAGGATTATGCCCCGATTGTCTAGCTGCTTTACGATACACATCAATTGAATATTTAAATGACTCGGCCGGTCCACCTAAAGTTGCGATAAACATTGGAACTCCTGCTTGTCCAGCCTTGACTGCACTTGCAGCAGGTCCACCAACCGCTCGCCATATTGGCATCGTTCCATTTTTAGGGCGTGGGAGGATCTTCGCATCGCGAAGAGGCGCTCGGAACTTCGCTTCCCAATTGACAGTTTCATTTTCATTAATTTGAAGCAGTAAATCAAACTTCTCTTCGAATAACTCCTCATAATCTTGAAGTTCATAACCCAATAATTCAAAAACACCTACGCACGATGCTCGTCCCGCAATGATTTCAGCACGCCCATCTGATAATAAATCAAGCGTCGCAAAGTCCTCGTAAACTCGCACGGGATCAAGCGTACTTACAATAGTCGATGAACTACCAATTTTTATTTTCTCGGTCGCTTGCGCAATGGCTCCTAAAACAACGGAGTGTGCTTGAGTCGTAAAGTATTCTTGATGACTCTCACCCACACTAAAAAAGTCAAGCCCTGCCTCTTCAGCTAGTTTAGCCAATTCTATAATCTCATTAAGTCGTTGTTGAGCTGAAATTCTCTGACCTGAATGAGGATTGGTCATGTGATCACCTAGTGTATACAGACCAAACTCTAGACCTTTATCTGGATTAAATCGATATTTTTTCATTAACAAAATAACTCCTTTTCCAATAACTCTAATTCGAGATAACTTCATTATGCCAAAAAATCTGTAGAACGAAGAATAAAAACGCCTA
>RRZU010484390.1_pt1 | contig 13650 bp, 16 predicted proteins | sample 2165561 | NCBI WGS metagenome assembly RRZU01 (sample SAMN10456909, study PRJNA506462) | wastewater metagenome | isolation source: wastewater sludge | place: USA: Moscow, Idaho
AGGACGGCCACCGCTTCGACGTGGTGGGTCATGGGAAACAGGTCGTAACCGGTGACCGATCGCAACTCCCACCCCTGCGCACGCAAGTAGGCCACATCGCGCCCGAGCGCCGCCGGGTCACAGGCGACGTAGACCAGGCGCTGGGCGCCCGCTGACGTCAGACCCGCGACGACGTCGCGACCCACACCGCTGCGTGGGGGGTCCAGCACGATCGTGTCGGGAGACTCCACGGGCTGGGCGCGGGACAGCCACTGGCCGACATCCGCGGTGTGAACCCGTACGTCCGGGAGATCAGCCAGATTCTTGCGCGCCAGCCCTGCGGCCCGGCGATCACCCTCGACTGCCGTGATCCGCGCCCCGGGACGGGCCAGCGCCCCAGCGAACAACCCGACGCCGCAGTACAGGTCCCACCACGTCTGCGCCTCGGAGACGTACGGGGCAACCGCTGCGACCAGGACATCCGGAGCCTGCCGGTGGGCCTGCCAGAAACCGGTCATGCCCACCTGCCATTGCCGGCCGCCGGCCACTTCGGTGACCGTCCCGGGAGCCTGACCGGGTCGCACGCACGCGACGATCTCGTCGGCCGCCTCCGCGATCACCAACTCCGAGCCCACTTCGGCGTCCGTGGCGTCCGCCAATGCGTGGTTCACGCCCTCGGTCGCGATGGGACACGACGTCAGACCCACCACTTCATGACTGTTGTGACGACGTAGGCCCCACCTGCCGTCGGCGCCGGCGGCGAACCTCATCCGGGTGCGCCAGCCGAGCGCATCCGGGTCGGCGGCGACGACCGGCACATCTACCGTGACGCCGCCCAGCCGCTCCAACTGCTCGGCGAGCACCTGACTCTTCAGGCCGCGCTGGCGGGCTGGCGTGATGTGCTGGAAGTCGCACCCGCCGCACACGCCGGCCACGGGACACGGCGCCGTGACGCGGTCGGGCGAAGGATCGAGAACGGCAACAGTCTCAGCGTTCAGGAAGCGGCCCTTTCGACCTTCCCCCGTAACCTCCGCTGTCACGGTCTCGCCGGGGATGGCGCCACGGACGAACACGACCTGGCCATCGACGCGACCCACAGCGCTGCCGCCGTGGGCGATGCCCGTCAGGGTGACTGTGATCAACTGCGCGCGCCCGGGTCGAGGTCCGCCTCGGTCGGCTCAGAGCTGCCTGCACGGATCGCGGCAGCGATCTCGTTCTGCGGCAGATCTCCTCGGTCCACCGCCGAGGACAACTGCCACGGCACCGTCACCAGCACGACGTTCTTGGAGAACATGAGGCGGGCGCGCAACCGCAGTGCCGACTGGTTGTGCAGCAGATGCTCGTACCAGTGCCCGACCACGTATTGCGGGATGTAGACCGCCACCAGGTCCCGGGGGGACTCACGACGAAGTCCCTTGACGTAGCTCACCACGGGCCGCGTGATCTCGCGGTAGGGGGAATCCAGGATCCGCAGGGCCACCGGGATCTCGCGACGTTCCCACTCCGCCATCAGCGCGGCCGTGTCTGCGGGATCCACGCTGACGGTGATCGCCTCGAGTACGGCGGGCCGGCTGCCTCGGGCGTAGGACAGCGCTCGCAGGGTCGGTTTGTGGATCTTGGACACCAGCACCAGGGCCACCACCCGGGAGGGCAGGGTCACGCGTTCGTCGCCTTCGTCGAGCGCGAGTTCCTCGCTGACCTTGTCGTAGTGGTTCCTGATGGCGCGCATCAGCAGGTACAGCAGGGGAATCAGGATGCACACGATCCAGGCGCCGCGGGTGAACTTGGTCGCGACGACGATGACGAGCACGGTGCCGGTGAGGATGGCGCCGATGAAGTTGATGACCCGTGACCGCAACATGGACCTGCGCCGGTCAGGCGCTCCCGCGCCCTTGAGCAAGCGGGTCCAGTGAATGACCATGCCGGTCTGGCTCATCGTGAACGCGATGAACACACCCACGATGTACAGCTGGATCAGGGCGCTGACGTTGGCTTTGAAAATGAACACCAGCGCTGCGGCCGTCAACGCCAGTGCCAGGATTCCGTTGCTGTAGGCCAGCCGGTCACCACGCGTGTGCAGTTGCCGGGGCAGGTGGCCGTCGCGCCCCAGCACCGACCCCAGCACTGGGAACCCGTTGAAGGCGGTGTTGGCCGCGAGTACCAGGATGAGCGCCGTCGACACCGACACCACAGCCACGGCCCACACGGCGTCGCCGAACACGGCATCGGCGATCTGGACGATCACCGTCTTCTGGTTCTCGCCAGGCGGGAGCCCGATGAGTTCGGAGTTGGACTCGGTGACTTTGACGCCGGTCTTCAACGCCAGAGCGGTGATGGCGGCGAACATCGTCGTCGCGATCAGACCCAGCGCCAGCAGCGTGTTCGCGGCGTTCTTGCTCTTGGGCGGACGGAACGCAGGCACCCCGTTCGCGATCGCCTCGATACCGGTCAATGCCGTGGTGCCCGACGAGAACGCCCGAGCCAGCAGGAACAACAAGGCCAGCCCGGCATAGCTGTGCTCACTCACGATCTCGTAGCTTGCGCTCTCCGCCTGGAGGTCCTGGCCGGAGATGATCTTGAATCCTGCGGTCGCGACCATCACCGCGATGCTGAACATGAAGAAGTACGTCGGGATCGCGAACAACGAGCCGGACTCCCGCACCCCTCGCAGGTTCAGGAACGTGATCGCCGCGATGGCCAGCAAGGCGATGACCACCGTGTGCTCTGCGACGAACTCCGAGATGGACGCCAGGCTTGCCACGCCCGCCGAGATGCTGACGGCGACGGTCAGGACATAGTCGACGAGTAGCGCGGAGGCGACGAGCACCCCGGCGCGCGGCCCGATGTTCTCTGTGACGACCTCGTAGTCGCCGCCGCCTGACGGGTATGCGTGGACGTTCTGCCGGTACGAGGCGACGACCACGAAGTAGACCACGATGACCATGGCGGCGATCCAGCCGCCATAGGCGTACAACGAAGCCCCACCCAGGGCCAGGACCACCAGGATCTCCTGGGTGGCGTAGGCGTTGGACGACAGCGCATCCGAGGCGAACACCGGTAGGGCGATCCGCTTGGGCAGCAAGGTCTCGTCGAGCTTGTCGCTGCGGAGCGCACGACCGACGAGGATGCGTTTCGCGTACTCGGAGAGGGCCACGAGGCACCATGCTATGACCGCGGGACGTCCGCGGACGAATCCCGGCGTGTAGCGTTGAGCACGGTTTCATCCAGGAGGGATCGCCGACGTGCACATCGTCATCATGGGCTGCGGCCGCGTCGGGTCCGCGCTTGCGCTCAAACTCGAGGAGGAAGGCCACTCCGTGTCGGTCGTCGACCGGACAGCCACATCCTTCCGCCGACTGGGACCCAACTTCCGTGGCCAGACCGTGACCGGGGTCGGGTTCGACCGTGACCGGCTGCGTGAGGCCGGAATCGAGCGGGCCCATGCGTTCGCAGCGGTCAGCAGCGGCGACAACTCCAACATCCTGGCTGCGCGCGTCGCGCGCGAGACGTTCGGCGTCGAGAATGTGGTGGCCCGCATCTACGACCCCAAGCGTGCCGAGATCTACGAGCGCCTGGGCATCCCCACCGTCGCCACGGTCGCCTGGTCGACCGGCCAGATGCTGCGTCGGCTACTGCCCGAGGGCGCCTCGGAGGAATGGCGCGACCCCTCCGGAACGGTGATCCTCGCGCAGGTGTCCCTGCATCCGGCTTGGATCGGGCATCGGATCCGCTGGATCGGCGAGTTGACGGGGTCCCGTATCGCCTTCGTGACCCGCTACGGGGCGGGCATCCTCCCCGAACCCGACACCGTCCTGCAGGAGGGCGACCTGCTGCATGTGGTGATGAAGGTGGACGAAAAAGCGGCCGTCGAAGCCGCGCTGAGCCAGCCGCCCAAGGAGAACAAGTGAGAGTCGCTATCGCCGGCGCCGGCAAGGTCGGCCGAAGCATCGCCCGCGAACTCATCGCCAACGGCCACGACGTACTCCTGATCGACCGTGACCCCGAAATCGTGTCCGGCAGCGTGGTCAAGGGTGCTGAGATCCTGCTGGCCGATGCCTGCGAGATCGCCTCGCTGAACGAGGCTGATCTGCCCAACTGCCAGGTGGTGGTGGCGGCGACCGGCGACGACAAGGCCAACCTGGTGGTGTCCCTGCTGGCGAAGACCGAGTACGGGGTGCCTCGCGTCGTGGCGCGCGTCAACCACCCCAAGAACGAGTGGATGTTCGACGAATCCTGGGGTGTGGACGTCGCTGTCTCCACCCCTCGCATGCTGTCGGCCCTGGTCGAGGAGGCCGTCACTGTCGGGGATCTGGTGCGCCTCTTCACGTTCCGCCAGGGCGAGGCCAATCTGGTCGAGCTGACGCTGCCCGCCGATTCCACGATCTCCGGGTCCCGGGTGGGTGACGTGGCGTGGCCCGCCGACACGGCGCTGGTGGCCATCGTCCGGGGCACCCATGTCCTCGCACCGTCGCCTGACGACCCCTTGGAGTCCGGTGACGAGTTGCTGTTCGTCTGCAGCCCGTCGCAGGAGGAGACGTTGCAGGAACTGCTGTCCCCCGGTCACATCCACCGGTCCGCCGACCCCGACGAGGAATGACGCCGACAGTCAGCGTCACGTCTCACAGCGAGCGATCGCCCTCAGCGGTCTCCGGATCGACGTCAGGGCCTGGCCGATCGGGCTCCGCCGCGATCTGGCCGGAACCGCTGTCCCCGTCCGGGGTGGGTTCGTCCGATGCCTCGGCGACGGTGCGCAGCACGGGAGCCATCAGTCGGTACGACAGGTATGCCACCAACAGGAAAAGCGGCCAGCCCAGGACGATCTTGGTGATCCCCAGAGCCCCGACGGCGCCGGCGAAGTACAGCGGCACCTGGACCATGACGCGGAACGTGAACATGCCGGCCCACAGCCAGGTGGCCAAGGTGGCGGCCCGCCGTGCAGCGGGATCCCGGTACCAGGACGTGAGATCGCCGCTGACAGCGCCGGCCGCGTATCCGACCAGAGGTCGACGGATGAGCGCTGACACCGCGAAGCCTGCGGCGTAGGCGAGGTTGATCAGGATCCCCGGCAGGAAGAAGTCTTCGGCCTTGCCGGTGCGAGCAGCGAGGAAGGCGGCGATTCCGACCCCGATGAGTCCGGCGAACACCTGCTGCAGCGGTTCCCCCCGGATCTTGCGCAGGACCGCCACGAGCAGCCCACCCGCGACCGCGGCCCACACCGCGGGCATGAGTTGTGATCCGGTGACCAGGTAGACGACCAAGAAGATCGCCGTGGGCAGGCTGGAGTCGATCAGGCCGCGGCTACCACCGATCCCACTGGCCAGCGCCTGGGACATCTCAGCAGAGCTGACGGACGGTTTCGGCTCTTTCTCGCTCACGTGGTCTTGCTCACGTGGTGCCGCGCGGCCGCAACTCGTAGCGGGGGTTGAAGATCGTGGTCCCCTTGGCGTCACACGTCATGCGGCCGGTGATCACCACGGCCCGACCTGCTTCGATCCCCGAGATCTGTCGGCGACCCAGCCACACCAAGGTCATATGACCGGTGCCGTCGTACAGATCCGCTTCGAGTGCCGGGACACCCGCGATCGGTCGCACCATCACGCTGCTCAGCACCCCGCACGCGGTGATCTGCGAGCCACGGCTGCATTGGTTGATGGGAGTGGCGCCGGCATCCTCGGCCACCTGCTGCAGGTCGCGCTCCTCGCCCGCGCTGCGGGAAAGCCCGGAACGGAACCGTGTGCGCGCGGTGTCGATGAGACCCATGGGTCAACGGTATCCCGGCTCCCGGGGGGCTGCCCACACAAGCGACCGGATGGGCAACGATAGGAGCGTGACATCGGTCATCTCGCCCAATTCCCGCCTCGTCATGGCACACGGGGCAGGCTCGAGCTCTGATTTCCTGAGACGGGCGTTCCCGGTGCAGGACCTGGGCGTGGCGCAGTGCAGCGCGGTCGACGACCGGACCGGCACCGTCACCGCCGTCATGAACCTGCTGGCGTCCGCCGCCACCCCGGACCGGCCCACGATCCTGGGTGGGGTGTCGCTGGGAGCGCACGCCGCAGCGGCCTTGTTGGGGCGACGCGATCTGCCTGCCCATGTGGTGGGAGGTCTGTTGGTGATGCCGGCGTGGACCGGTGCTCCCGATCGGATCGCAGGTCTGACCGCTGCGGCCGCAGACGCGCTGGCAGCGCTGGGTCCCGACGAGGTCCTGGCCGAGCTCGACCCGCACGATTGGGTCACTCCGCTGCTGGCTCAGGCCTGGGCACTGCGCACCCGTGAGGAGTTGGTGTCGGAGTTGCGCGCCGCATCGCACTCCCCCGGACCCACCGAGGACCAGTTGCGCGCCATCGAGGTACCCGTGGCCGTGGTGGCGTTGCGCGACGATCCACTGCACCCCTTGTCGGTCGCCACCGCCTGGGCCGGGCTCATCCCCCGCGCTGAACTCGTCGTGTTGGACCGGGCCCAACCGGGTGAGGGATTGCCGGTGTTCGCCCGCAGCGCGGCCCGGGCGTTCGACGCGCTCAGCGACTACGACTCACTGTCCTGATCCGCCTCCGGGGGGGCCTCGCCGTCTTCGGTGCCCTGCTCGACCTGGCCGGGGACCTGCTCGGGCAGGCTCAACGGCAATGCGGCCCCCACGGGCATGGCGGTCTCGCCGCGCACCACCACCAGTGACCGGAATACCGACTCCAGGCCGCCGGCCGTCTGTGGGTCTGCGCCCTCGCCGAACATGACCCCTTGCAGCAGCCAGCGCGGGCCGTCAACGCCCACAAAACGGATAGGCTGCACGACCTCGTTGCCCTGCTCATCCTCGCCTTGGACCGCAGCGGCAATCTCGACCCCGAACGGCCCGGTCGACTCATCGACTGCCCCGCCGTCGCCACCGATCTGCTCGCGCAGGTCGGCAAGCACCAGTTCCCAGGCGCCCCCGGTACGGGGCCCGGCGAACGCGCGGACCTGCACCGCTCCATCCCCCTGCACCAAGGTGATGGCCATCGGCTCATTGGACTCCTGGTCGAGCTCGACCCGGATCTCCAGACCGTCGATCAGCGGCACCTGAACGGCCCCGAAATCGATGCGCTCGGCGGACATGGCGTCCGACTCCTCGACCTCGGTGATGTCGAACGGCCCGTCGGTACGTTCAGCCACGACCGCGGCTGCCAGCGCATCGCCGGCGTCGACCTCGAGGGCGCCCTCAGGATCCGTGTCCATGTCGTGCGATCCCGTGGCGTCGGCCGCCGTGTCGTCGACACCAGCGACGAAGTCGTCACCCGTGCCGTCGCTGTTCTTGCGGCGCTTGAAGATCATGCGTCTCGTCCTTCCCTGCCGGCCACGCCGGTCGACCCGAATCCCGCTTCGCCCCGGTCACTGCCGGGCAACTGCTCAACCTCATGCAACCGCACCGTGGGCACTTGTTGCACGATCATCTGTGCGATCCGGTCGCCCCTGCGGAAACTCACCGGATCGACGGCATCGTGGTTGACCACGATGACCTGGATCTCGCCCCGGTATCCGGCGTCCACCGTACCCGGGGCGTTGACCAGGCTGACCCCGTGGCGGACCGCCAGGCCGCTACGCGGCACCACCCACGCCACATGTCCGGGCGGCAGGGCGATGGCGAGACCGGTCGGCAACAGGGCGCGGGCGCCGGGCTCGATCGTGGCGTCGCGAGTCGTCACCAGGTCCAGGCCCGCGTCTCCCGGGTGCGCATAGGACGGCAGCGGGATGCCAGGATCCAGTCGCTGGATCAGGACGTCGACGTGCGTCATGGGTTGATCTCCAGACCTGATCCGAGTTCACGCGCCAACTCGGTCACGTCCCTTCGCCGACCATGCTCGGCAAAATGCTCCAACGGCACCTGGATGAACAGGCCCTCGGCGTGGGCCACCACCGTGCCGTCGTCGAAACGTCCCAGGCCTGAGGTGTACACCTTGCGGCCATCCACCGAGTCGATCCGGGCCTCGATCTGGACGGTGCGTCCGACCGGGACGGGCGTGCGGAAATCCACCTCGAGATGAGCGGTTACCGCGGGCGTCAGCAGCAACCAGTTACTGGCACCAAGCACCTCGTCGAACGCCGCCGCGAGGACGCCTCCGTGGACCAGTCCCGGCGCGCCCTGATGCTCCTCGGCGACGGTGAAACTGCCATACATCGTCAAGCCGGCGCCCGCCGTGATCGTCAGGTGCAGCCCGCTCGCGTGGTCGGTCCCACATCCGAAGCAGTACGGGAAATGGCTGGGGAGCACGGTTCCGGGGGCAGGTGCCCGATCGTGCCGGTGCAGATCGTCGCTCACCCTTGGACCCTACTGGCCCGACCTGCGGCGTTCCCCGCCGACGGGGCGATGCCGGTCGTGGGACCATCGAGCATGGCGTGTGTCGAGGGACAGGACGGTACCCACCGCTCCTACCACGAGCGATTGATGGCGCCGTGGTGGATCTGGCTGCTGGCCGCGGTGTTCACCTTGTCGGTGGCGGTCGCCTACGACTTCGCGCTCGGGCTGGCCGCAGGGGCCCTGGCGGCGACCCTGGTGGGCGGTGGCCTCGCCGCGCTGCTGCTGGCCACCTCATCGACGCTTTCGGTGGACGACTGCGTCGTTCGGGTGGGGCGCGCCCGGCTGCCGTTGCGCTTCGTCGGGGCCGTCGAGCCCTTGGACAAGGACGCCAGCGCCCGGGCCCGGACCCGGGACTTCAACCCGTCGGCCCATCTGGTCCTGAGGACCTGGGCGTCGAGTCGCAGCGTGCGCATCGACGTCTCGGATCCCCGAGACCCTCACCCCTACTGGCTGGTGAGCACCCGTCATCCGGAGCGGTTCGCGGCTGCCATCCGCTCCGCCGCGCACACTGCGATAGGTTCTGGCCAAGTCCTCCCCGAACAGGCAGGGTAGGACCGACACACGATCTGAGGAGTTCCCGTGACCGGTGCCGATGTGCTGAAGATCAGTGCCCCCATCATCGCCATGGGTGGCGTCTGGGTCGCCCGCAAGGCGCTCTCCGGTGGGTACCAGGCGGCAACGGGCAATCAGCCACCGAGCGCGGACGACCTGGATGCCCCGCTGTCGCAGGTGCTGATGTTCGCCGCAGGCGCCGCAGTTGTGGCGGCATTGGTGAACACCATCGTGACCCGCGAGGTGACGCGGGCGACGGTGAAAGCGGAAGCCCACCAGGACCTCACCAGCCTCGAAGCCGTCTGAGCGAGGTCGCGCCGGTCCGGGCTGCTGGTCAGCCCAGGCAGTCGGAGCAGATGCGGTTCTTCTCGTCGGCCAACTGGCTGATGTGGTGCACCAGGAAGCACTCCGTGCAGGTGAACTCGTCGGACTGCTTGGGCAGTACCCGCACCTCAAGGCTCTTGTCGGAAAGGTCGGCCCCCGGAAGCTCGAGGTTCTCGGCGAGTTCGGTCTCGTCGACATCGACATTGGAGGCGGCCCGGTCGCCACGTCGGGCTTTCAGTTCCTCGATGCTCTCGTCGGTGACGTCGTCGTCTGTCTTGCGTGGGGCGTCGTAGTCGGTGGCCATGCGGTGCCGTTCACTCCTGCCGTGTCGAAATCCTGAGGCGGCGCAGGCATTCTGCCTCACATCGCGCCTGATGGCACACCCGACTGGCCGGAAGTGACGTGCGCGACACTGAACGTGACCGATAGCGTCCGCTGTGGGGCGCTGGCGGCACGTGCCCGTGGCATCCTCAGCAGCATCAGCACCGAAAGGACCCCCGTTATGCCCCTGTACGCCATCGGCGAACGTGAACCGGTCATCGCTGACTCCGCCTTCATCCACCCGGATGCCGTGATCATCGGCGATGTGACCATCGGGCCCGAATCCACCGTATGGCCCACGGCCGTGCTGCGCGCAGACCACGGTGCGGTGCGGGTGGGGGCACGCACGTCGGTCCAGGACGGCGCCGTCGTGCATTGCACAGCGACGTTGGACACCGTGATCGGCGACGACTGCACCATCGGCCACCGCGTGCATCTGGAGGGCTGTGTGATCGAGGACGACTGCCTGATCGGGTCCGGCTCGGTGGTGCTGCATCGCGCGGTCATACGCACCGGCGCGCTCGTCGGCGCTCAGGCCCTGGTGACCAACGACACCGAGGTCCCCTCGCACGCCATGGCGCTCGGGGTGCCCGCCAAGATCTTCCCCGACCGGGTACCCGCGGGCGCCAACCGGGAGGCAGCGGACGTCTACGTCCGCAATGCGCATTGGTACGCCGCGGAACTGCGTCGCCTGGACTGAGCCTGGACCCAGCAGCCTTGGACGCAGCGTCCTTGGCTGCCGGCAATCAGATCAAGGGCCCGCCACCACGTCCAGTTCCAACAGGGCTGCAGCGAGTTGCTCATACAAGGCCGGGTTGGCCCCGATCAGGAGCTCATTCGAATGGGGCTGCCCCGGCAGGCCTGCCACGATCGCCCCCGCCTCCTGAGCGATCAGCCCGCCCGCGGCGCGGTCCCACTCCTGCAGTCCGCGCTCGTAGTGGGCGTCGAAACGCCCGCGGGCCAGCCAGCACAGGTCGACGGCCGCGGCCCCTACGCGGCGGATGTCGCGGATCTGCGGGATCAAGCCCGCCACGACCTGCGCCTGATGCCGCCGCCGCGCCACGATGTAGCCGAATCCCGTTGCCACCACAGCATCAGCCAGGTCGCTCACCTGCGACACGGCCAGCCGATGACGCTCGTCCCCGCCCAACCACCAGCTGCCTTCACCGGCAACCGCGAGGTACTCCTCCCCGAGGGCCGGGGCCACCACCACACCCGCAGCCGGCCGACCATCGACCTCGATGCCGATGGACACCGCCCATGACGGCTGCCCGTAGAAGTAGTTCACGGTCCCGTCCAGCGGGTCCACGATCCAGCGGACCGGCCCGTCACCACCCTCCTCGCCGCCTTCTTCGCCCAACACCCGGTCGCCGGGCCGGGCGGCCTGGATCCGATCTCGGATCAAGGCCTCGGCGGCGCGGTCCATCTGGGTCACCAGATCGTGAGAGGACGACTTGGTGGCCACCGCTTCGACGTCGTGAGCTCCCGCCAGCAGCAGCTCACCGGCTTCGCGCCCGATCTGCAAGGCGGTCTCGGCAAGGTCCTGCGCGATCGCGGTCATGCTTGGCCCACTGCCGGGCGACTGGCTCGCGGGTTCGGACAGCACCCGACCTGACACGAGATACCGCTGCCTGTGCGGAACAACTCCCAGACCATGTCCACGAACCGCGGATCCGACTGGGGCGGGTCAAGCCGCTCCATTGCCACACCGAGCTCTGCCGCCGTCTGGGCCGCCACGGTATCCAGGTCCCACCGGATCTCGAGGTTGTCGGCGCAGAAACCGATCGGCGCCACCACCACCCGATCCACACCTGCTCCTGCGGCGTCGGCGATCGCCTCGCTGATGTCGGGCTCCAACCATGGCTGCTGCGGCGGACCTGACCTCGATTGGAACGCCAGCGTCCAGTCCGGTACCACCCCGTTACGCACCGACACACCCTCCATGACGCGGGCGGCCAAGGCCTCGTGCTGGGGCAGGTACCCGGTCACCCCGGGGACGACGCCCAACGACTGCGACAGCGGCAACGAGTGCGTGACGAAGATGACCCGCGTCCGGCCGGTCAGATCCGCGGCACTTACGCGGTCGGTCCAGATGTCGGTCAGGAGCGGATGGTCGTGGAACCGGGGCAGGACCTTGACGTCGATCCCGCCCGCTTCGGCCCCCAGTGCCAGGTTCTCGCGGTACTGGCGACACCCCGAGTACGACGAGAAGGCGCTGGTGACGAATGCCGCCACACGCCGGATCCCGGCGCGTTCCATGGCGACGAAAGCGTCCTGAGGGAAGGGGGCGGAGTTGCGGTTGACCAGATAAACCCGGTCGCCCAGCCAGCCCTGCGGGGCCCCGGAACGCAACCGGTCCACGAGGTCCCGGTTGTGCCCGTTGAGTGGAGAGACACCGGCGAACGACCGGTACTGTTCCGCGACCGCGGCGAGGCGGGCGTCGGGGATGTCCCGGCCGGCCACCACGTGCCGCAAGAAGGGCATCACCTCGGGCATGGACTCCGGCCCCCCGAACGACATGACCACCAAAGCATCGACATCGTCTGGGCGCACATGACCACGCTAGTGCGCCCGGCCTCGACCCGCGCGGCGGGCTGTGACCCCCGCTAAGGTCGGCGTCGATGCCGAATCCCTACGCCGCCGTGCTGCGCCGCCCGGGGGCCGCGCAGTTCGTGTCCGCTGGATTCGTCGGCCGCCTCCCCATGTCGATGATCCCGCTCGGCGTCGTGCTGCTCGTCACCGACCTGGGCGGCAACTACGCGGCCGCCGGGGCACTCGCGGCGGTCTACGCCCTGTCCCATGCGGCCATCGCACCCCTAGGCGCCCGCCTGATCGATCGGGTGGGGCAGGCTCGCGTGGTTCCGGTCCTGCTTGCGGTCCAATTGGCCGGCCTGTTGGGGTTCGTGGCCGTAGCCGACGATGCTCACCCGTTGGCGGTCATGGCGATCCCACTGGGGGTCGCGGGCGCGGCCGCCCCCGACATCGGCGCCCTGGTCCGAGCGCGCTGGGCCGCCATGTTGTCCGGTGAGCCGGGGTTGCGGTCGGCGTTCGCGATCGAGGGCTTGGTGGACGAGGTCGTCTTCATCATCGGCCCACCCTTGGTGACGGCGACAGCCGTCAGCGTCGGCCCGGTGGCGGGGCTGCTGCTGTGTGTGGTGTTGCTCGCCGTCGGCGGGATATGGCTCGCGTCGCAACGGCGCACCCAGCCGTCCCCTCACGCACCGGGTCGGGCCGGGCCGCGAACCCCCTACGTGGGACCCGCGTTCGCCGTGGTGACAGTCTCACTGACCGCCATGGGCGCCATGTTCGGAGCCTTCGAGGTCACCACTGTGGCCTTCTGCTCGGAGGTCGGCCAGGAAGGACTGACCGGGGTGGTGTTGGCGCTGTACGCCGTGGGGAGCCTGATCGCAGGGGTCGTCTACGGAGCACGCCATGTGTCGTGGCCGCCCCACCGACAGTTCGTCATCGGTTCCGCCGTTCTCGTCGTGGTCTGCGCCCCCCTGCCGTTCGTGGGATCGGTCGGCTTCTTGATGGTGGCCGTATTCCTGGCCGGGCTGGCGGTGTCACCTCTGCTGATTCTGAACGTGGGCATGGTCGAGCGGCTGGTACCGGCCGTTCGACTCACCGAGGCACTCACACTGGGCACCTCGGGCATCGCCGTGGGCCTCGCCATCGGTTCGCCGCTGGCAGGGGTGCTCATCGACACCTACGGGGCGGCGGCGGGGTACTGGATCGTGGTTGCCGGCGCTCTCATGACCCTCCTGCTGGCCACCGTCGGATCCGCAACGCTGCGCCGCAGCCTGGTTCCTGACGACCACGTGAGCACGTAGGCTGGGACCTCACCTGGGAGCGAGGCACGGATGAATCACCTGACATTCGTAGGGCTGTCTGATGACGGCTCTGCGCTGATCCTGTCCAGCGGGGACGGTAACCGCTACCGGCTGCCCATCGACGAGCGGCTCCGGTCAGCGACGCGCGGCGGCCGTACCCACATGGACGTGTCGGACACCCCCGTGACGGCCCGCGACATCCAGGCCAGGCTCCGTGCGGGGGCCACCCCCACCGAGGTCGCGGAGTACTCCGGCTGGAACGTCGACCGGGTAGAAGCATTCGCGGCTCCGGTCTTGCAAGAACGCGGCTGGATC
>RRZU010008244.1_pt1 | contig 13649 bp, 8 predicted proteins | sample 2165561 | NCBI WGS metagenome assembly RRZU01 (sample SAMN10456909, study PRJNA506462) | wastewater metagenome | isolation source: wastewater sludge | place: USA: Moscow, Idaho
AGTACGGCGCATTCCGCACGCGCCGCGGAAACCGAGGCTGGTTTGTGCCGCGCCAACTCCGTCTTGAGCTCAGACGTCAGGGACAATCCGTCCTCCTTATTCACCAAAGTAAGATGAGTTGTTGCTTGTGCTGGACCGGCCCTCCTGTGCTGCTGAGTGGCTGGCTCGCCTAGTCTAGCCAGGCTTCAGTAGTTCCGACTTCCCCCAGGAACCCGTCGAATGCATCACGTAGCGCGGATGCTAGGCGTAGCGGGTCATGTACGGCCCCGTCAGTGCCGGACCTCACCTGACGGAGGAGGACGCGTGCCCCCAGAGATGCACTTGCTTCCATCAGGTCGTCGATATCTTCAACCGTTGTTGGATCAGCGATCACAACGTCGATCTTCAAATCCGGTGAAACCTTACTGATCTCCCGTACCAGGTCGGCCGACGACAGATGTGCGGTCTCCCCCGACTGGGGTGTCAGATTCAAAATGAGAGCCCGATGCGCTGGAGTCATGACAATTGCTTGATGAAGACGATCCAGTAGTAGATGCGGAATCACAGAGGTAAACCATGAGCCCGGCCCTAGAATCACCCATTCCGCATCCGCAACGGCTTCGAGAGTTTGGGGAGGTACCTGCGCATCTGCTGGTTCAACAGTCAGGTCCACCAGGTCAGCGCCCGCGACTGCCACGGTCGTCTGCCCGGAGATCCTCTTTGTGTGATCGCCCTCGCGAACGGTTGCTTCAATCCGCAATGGGACGGAACTCATCGGCAGGACACGACCGTGCGAGTCAAGAAGTCGCCCCATCCAGTCCAACCCGACAACAGGATCCTCGAACATTTGCCACAGTCCGACGATTAGAAGGTTGCCGAGGGCGTGGTCGTCAAGTGGACCGTCCGTATCCAAACGGAGTTGCATGAGGTCGCGCCATGTAAGCGACCACTCAGAGTTGTCGCACAGACTCACCAGCGCCATTCGCAGATCACCGGGCGGCAACACCGGGGTTTCCTGGCGGATACGCCCCGAAGACCCCCCGTCATCAGCAACCGTGACAACCGCCGAAATCTGGTGGGTAATGTGGCGCAGTGCCCGCAGGGTCACGGACAGGCCGTGTCCTCCACCGAATGCAACAACCTTCGGACCCATTTCTACGTTGAGAAGCTTGGCCGCCTCCATGTTCGGGGACCCCCACACATCATCGGGCAAGAACGCCTTGGGACCCTGCATTCACTTTCTCCCCATGTCACGGTGCATGATCTGGGTTGGAACACCCCGTTCACGCAGGTTTTCTGCAATATACTCACTAATTGCCACCGAGCGGTGACGACCACCTGTGCAACCGATTGCGACCGTCACGAATGGCTTGAGTTCGCGCTTGTAGCCTTCCAGAGTAGATGCAATCAACTCCGCGTAGGTGTCGGCGAGGTGGCGGACCCCAGGCTGGTCTAGTACGTAGTCGGATACCGGATGGTCCCGCCCGGTTAGCGACCTCAGTTCGTCAACCCAGTAGGGGTTTTGTAGGAAGCGCACATCCAACACCTGGTCGGCATCGAGAGGCAGACCATTCTTGAAGCCAAACGACATCAGGGAAACCCGCGTGTCCTGATCTCCCTCATCTGCCACAACATTGCGCATGTAGCGCGCCAAGTCGTGAACAGAGAGGTCGGACGTGTCGATTATTTCATCCGCGCGTTCCCGAAGCGGAGCGAGAAGCTCGGATTCCGCTTTCAACCCGTCAAGTAGCGTTCCATCACCCTGGAGAGGATGAGGGCGACGGTTGGACTCATAGCGCCGAATCAGCACCTGGTCTGTGGCGTCCATGTAAATAATCCGGTAGGCAATGCCGTGGTGGCGCAGTTCGTCGAGGACGTCCTCAAGCGAAGTGAAGAACTCCCGGGAACGCACGTCCACCACCGCCGCCAACCTGTGGACGCCACCTCCATCCGGAGTGAGCATTCCAACCATCGGGAGCAACAAAGTCGGAGGAAGGTTATCGATGACATACCAATCAAGATCTTCGAGGGCGTTTGCCGCCCTCGACCTTCCCGCACCGGACCGCCCTGTCACAATCAGCACTTCGCTGCCACGCTGGAGTGGCGGGATCGCTTCTGCTTTTCTCTCCAAAGACGGGATTCCACCGGGCGCGGTGAGAGGATTCTTCGGATCCCTGGCCTCCGGCCGCACGTGCGCGGGAACGGAGAACTGGCTACCCGTCGCGGGTCTTTGTTGGGATGTCATTGTCCCAGTGTGCCACTTTCCTGCGCCAAGTGAGAGTGGACTGTTCGGGCAAGTGATGGCCCAAAGCCATCAACTGCTGAGATCTCCTCAATGGTGGCGCCCCGAAGCTTCTTCACCGATCCGAATGTCTTCAGCAGTACCTTCTGCCTGGCGGGCCCAAGCCCGGGAATTGCGTCCAGAATCGAGACAGTCGCCGCTTTACCGCGCTTCTTACGATGGCCCCTAATGGCGAAGCGGTGCGACTCATCACGTAGGTGTTGCAACAAATAGAGCGCCGGGGACGACCTCGGCAAAATCACCGGGTAGGGCTGATTGGGAAGCCATACTTCCTCGAGACGCTTAGCCAGCCCGATCACAGGAAGTGAAACACCCGCATCTGCGAGAGCGTTCCGTGCCGCGTTGACCTGGGGCAACCCGCCGTCGACAACAAGCAGATCTGGCTTGTAGGCGAATCTGCGGGGTTTGCCCGTGTCCGGATCGATCGCCCCGGACACCATCGCGCTTTCCTCAACCTCTTCCGTGGCACCAGCAGTGCTGACCCGAGCAAAACGTCGCTGCAACACCTCAGACATTGCGGCAGTGTCGTCTTGGGTCTGTGCCTCATCGCCGCGGATGTTGAACGTCCGGTATGCGCCCTTGCGCGGGATCCCGTCCTCGAACACCACCATTGACGCCACCCTGTTGGTGCCGCCGGTGTGGGAAATGTCGAAACACTCGATACGCAATGGAGCTCGCTCCAAGTCGAGGGCGTCCCTAAGTTGCTCGAGGGCGATCGCGCGCTGCGTCAGGTCACCTGTTCGGCGCGTCTTATGCAGTTTCAGTCCCTCACTGGCATTGCGCGTCACAGTTTCCATCAGTTCCCTCTTGCGTCCACGCTGGGGAACTTTGATAGTCACTTTCGCGCCCCGCGCGCCCCGCAGCACTTCCTCGATACTGACCCGGTCCGAGGGCGCGACGGAGACCAGAATCTGGGGCGGAATTGCGTCCACCGGGGTGTGGGCAACATCGTCTATCGACACGGGAGCGGTCCGCCCTCGGCGTGCGCTTCGCCCGCCTCTCATCGGGGCGGTGTCCGCGGCTTCCCTCTGCGCCTCCGCAACTTTGGGGGCATAGACCTGCTCGAGCAGGTCCTGCATCAGCGCGGCCTCATCCCTGTCGTCACCACGTTCCAGAACCCAACCGCGCGTCCCGCGGATCCGCCCTCCGCGTACAAAGAACGCCTGGACGGAAGCATCAAGGTCATCAACGACAAGGGAGTACATGTCGGCATCGACATCGGAGGGCAACGCCAGTGTGTTCTTCTCTTGGACCTTCACAAGTGCTTCAAGTTCGTCGCGCTTCCGTGCTGCCTTCTCGAAGTCAAGGTCGTCTGCCGCCTGCGCCATTTCAGCTCGAAGTCGCGCCATGAACTGTGCGGTCTCACCGTCCATGAAAGCGCATAGCTCTTCTGCAAGAAGCCTGTGGTCTTCAGGCGATATCCTCCCCACGCACGGGGCTGAGCAGCGCCCGATGTATCCCAGAAGGCAGGGCCGATCTTGCGCTTGTGCCCGACGGAATACGCCCGGGGTACACGAGCGAACAGGAAAGGTGGGGAGAAGAAGATCAATGGTCTCCCGAATCGCCCACACCTTCGTGTATGGGCCAAAATACCGGGATCCGGCCCGATGCGCGTCCCGAGAGATCGAAACCCGGGGGAACTCCTCCCCCATCGACACCGACAGATAGGGGTAGGACTTATCGTCCTTATACATGACGTTGTAGCGTGGATCGAACTGTTTTATCCACTGGTACTCAAGGGTGAGCGCAGCAGCCTCGGTATCCACAACAGTCCACTGCACAGAGGATGCGTCCTGAACCATCCGTGCTGTGCGCGGGTGCAGAACTAGCGGATCCTGGAAATAGTTGGTGAGGCGGGCGCGAAGGTTCTTCGCCTTTCCAACGTAAATGACTCTTCCCTCGCCATCCCTGAACCTGTAGACGCCAGGTGACTTGGGGATCTCAGAGGTTTTTGGCCGCCAATAGGGGCCCGGATAGCGCTTCCTAGTGCTGTCCGAGGGCGTGCCTGGGTCCTCAAGTCCTGTCATCTCTTCGATATTGCACTCCCCACGCGTTCTGCGCAAATGTGAGACTGTTCCAACCCTGACGCCAAAGCCCCAAGGAAACTTCAAAGTTTATAGAATACAGGTTCAGTCTTGCCAAGATACGATCGCGGAAACCGCAGCGTAGCTGCGCGCAGAAAGCGCTGAACTCGCGCGCAACAGACCGGAGGATACCTTTCATGATGTACCAACTCGACGACGGGACATGGACAAATCCGGCAGAAATTCCCGTGAGCCCTGACCTGTCGATACCTCAGTTGCTCTTCGACCGTGAAGCTCGCGGCCCACACCAGGTGATGGTGGAACGGCTAATCCGCGGTGAATGGTATGAGGTCACGGCAGAAGAGTTCATGAATCACATCCTCAAGATTGCTCGCGGTCTCTATGGTTTGGGGATCCGCCCCGGGGATCGTGTCGCAATCCTTGCTGCCACCTCCTACGAGTGGGCAGCATTCGACATGGCAATCCTCTCCCTTGGTGCCATAACAATCCCCATCTACGAATCTGACTCGGCAGCCCAGATCTCCCACATCCTTCAGGACGCGGAAGTCTCCCTGGTGGTCACCTACTCGGTTCAGCAGGCTGAGCTGGTCGAGTCGGTCGCAGATGCACAGGTCAAAGAAATCTTTGCCCTCGAACGCGGTGATGAACGCAAGATCATTCAGGCAGGGCAAGATGTTCCAGAACAAGCGGTGCGTGACATCGCATCCGCGTTGAACCTGGAGACAGTGGCCACCATCGTCTACACCTCTGGCACAACCGGACTACCCAAGGGTGTCGTCCTCACCCACGGCAATTTTGTGCGCGGTCTGATCCAGGCATACGACATTCTGCCCGACCTGATTTCTAACCCCAAGAACCGCACGCTACTGTTCCTTCCGGTCGCGCACGTACTTGCGCGCTTTGTCATGGTGGCAATCCTGGTCGGTGAAGGCCAGTTGGGTATGAGCCCGGATATTCGTCACCTCGTCCACGACATCCAGACCTTCAAGCCGACCTTCCTGCTGGCAGTGCCGCGCGTCCTTGAGAAGGTCTACGGCACCGCCTCGCAAACCGCTGGCAAAGGTATCAAGAAGACACTATTTGGCTGGTCCGCCAAACAGTCCCGCAAGATGTCACAGGCAACGGCATATCCCATCGACAAGTCTTCCAAGAAGCACCCTAAGAAGAACGAGGCCGAGGGCGCCCTCGAACAAGAGAACCTCGGCGCGACAACGTACTTTTCGGAGGGTCCAAGCCTGCCCCTCAAGGTGACACACAGGGTTGCCGACGCCCTCGTCCTCCGCAAGATCCGCGCCATTCTGGGACCAAATCTGACGACAATTATCTGCGGTGGCGCCCCACTATCCCCTGAACTTGCTGACTTCTACCGAGGTATTGGCATTACGCTCCTGCAGGGTTATGGCCTGACGGAAACAACGGGACCCGTCACCGTGCAGCTGCCCACGGACTTCCCTCCGGATTCGGTCGGCTACTTGTGGCCCGGCAACTTCTTGAAGATTGCGGACGACGGAGAACTGCTTCTCTCAGGGGTATCAGTCACGCGCGGCTACCACAACCTTCCAGAAGAGACCGCCGAAGCATTCACAGATGGATGGTTCCACTCCGGGGACCTCGGAGAAGTCGATGAGAACGGCAGGTTGCGGATTACCGGGCGGAAGAAAGAACTGATTGTTACAGCCGGAGGCAAGAATGTCTCTCCCGATGTGCTGCAGCAGTCGCTCAGTACGCACCCACTGATTAGCCAGTGCGTCATTGTCGGAGATGGGCGTCCCTACATTAGTGCGGTACTCACCCTGGACACCGAAATGCTTCCCATCTGGCTCCGCAATAAGGGTTTGAAAGTCGTCCAACCGGCGGAGGCCGCGCTGCTCCCAGAAGTCCGCGACTCCCTGGAACGTGCGCTCAAGAAAGCCAACCACGGAGTGTCTCGCGCTGAATCCATCCGGCGCTACCGGATCCTTGACACCGAGTTCTCGATCGAGAATGGCTATCTGACCCCCTCGCAGAAGCTGAAGCGCAGCCGCGTACTACGGGACTACGAAACGTTCATCTCGGGGATCTATGACCTCTCAGAAAACGAGTTGGCCACAACCGGCGGGTCGCTTTCAGACAGGTCTCACTAGCGTCAGGCTTGGCTCACTTCCCCGCGGAGGCGAGGGTGTGAGCCAAGTATTCACCGGTGAAGCTCCCGTCGACTTGGGCAACTTCTTCAGGGCTGCCCTGAGCGATCACGCGCCCACCGAACTTGCCACCGCCAGGACCCATGTCGATCACCCAGTCGGCGCTCTTGATTACGTCCAGATTGTGTTCGATGACAACCACGGTATTGCCCTTGTCGACAAGGCCTTGGAGCACAAGAAGCAACTTACGGATGTCTTCAAAATGTAAGCCCGTTGTCGGTTCGTCGAGGACGTAAATGCTACGTCCGTTGGAGCGTTTGTGCAGCTCTGAAGCGAGTTTGACACGTTGCGCCTCACCACCGGAAAGTGTCGTGGCTGACTGCCCGAGCCGGACGTAGCCCAATCCGACCTCGACCAACGTGTTCAAGTGGCGGGCGATACGCGGGATTGCGCCGAAAAACTCAGCAGCCTCCGAGATGGGCATTTCCAGCAGGTCGGCAACTGTCTTACCGCGATACGTCACCTCGAGGGTCTCCCGGTTGTACCGCTTGCCACCACACACTTCGCAGGGCACGTAAACATCGGGGAGGAAGTTCATTTCGATGCGGATGGTCCCGTCCCCCTTGCATGCCTCACAGCGTCCACCCTTGACGTTAAAGGAGAAACGCCCGGGACCGTAACCGCGGATCTTTGCCTCCTGCGTGTCCGCGAACAGTTTCCGAACGTGGTCCCACACTCCCGTGTACGTCGCCGGGTTGGAACGCGGGGTGCGACCAATTGGCGACTGGTCCACGTGAACCACCTTGTCGAGTTGTTCAACACCCTTCACGGATGAGTGCCGACCCGGAACAAGGCGCGCTCGATTCAAACGGTTCGCCAGTGTCCGGTAGAGGATCTGGTTCACCAACGTGGATTTGCCGGAGCCTGACACCCCCGTAACCGCGGTGAGCGTCCCCAGAGGGAATGACACCGTGACGTTGTCAAGGTTGTTCTCCTTGGCGCCGCGAACCGTCAGCACCCGCTCTTTGTCCAGGGAACGCCGCTGTTGAGGAACCTCGATTTCGCGCTTTCCCGACAAGTACTGCCCCGTCAAGGATGTAGGTTCCTCAAGAAGACCGGGAACCGGGCCGGAGTAGACGATCTCCCCACCGGCTTCACCCGCCCTCGGCCCAATGTCGACCACCCAGTCGGCCGCATCCATTGTCTCTTCGTCATGCTCGACAACAATCAGAGTGTTGCCAAGGTCGCGAAGGTGCTGGAGTGTGCCAATCAGGCGTCTGTTATCGCGTTGGTGCAGCCCGATCGAGGGTTCGTCGAGGACGTAGAGCACGCCAACCAGGCCGGAACCAATCTGCGTTGCCAAGCGGATTCTCTGGGCTTCACCACCTGACAGTGTTCCTGCTGGACGGGCCAACGTCAGGTAGTCAAGGCCTACATCCACAAGAAACTTCAGCCTCGCATTGATCTCCTGTAAGATCGGCCTGGAGATTTGCTGGGCGCGCCCATCAAGTTGCAGTGCTGCCAGGAACTCTTGGGCCTCTTGGATTGAAGCAGCCGACAGTTCCGCAATATTCTTGCCGCCCACGCGGACGGCCAACACCTCTGGGCGTAGTCTGGCGCCCTTACATGCTGGGCAAGGGACTTCGCGCAGGTACCCGGACATCTTGTCTTTGACGTAGTTCGAGTCAGACTCATCCATACGCCGCTCAATGAACCGCAGCGCTCCCTCAAACCCTGTTGAGTAGGCGCGTTCCCTGCCCCAGCGGTTGCGATATTTAACGTGCACCTGGTAGTCGAGGCCGAAGAGGATGGCGTGGCGAACCTCCTCAGACAGGTCCTTCCACGGGGTGTTGATGTCGAAGTCCATCTGACGAGCGAGTCCTTCGAGTAGGCGCTGGTAGTACTTGGCGCTACTGCGCCACACCACAACTGCGCCCTCTGCCAAGGACAGCTCCTCATCCGGAACGATTAGATCCGGGTCAACTTCTTGCTTGGCACCCAGGCCGGAGCACTCGGGACAGGAACCGTAGGGGGCATTGAAAGAAAATGTCCGCGGCTCGATTTCTTCGAGTGCCAGCGGGTGATCATTGGGGCAGGCGCGCTTCTCTGAGTAGCGCCTTTGGCGCGCCGGAGAGCCGTCTTCAACATCGACGAAGTCGATGGTTGCCAGTCCATCGGCAAGCTCCAACGCACTCTCAACCGAGTCCGTGAGGCGCCGCCGCATCCCTTCTTTGACAACCAACCTGTCGATGACAATGTCGATGTTGTGCTTGAGTTTCTTCTCTAGGCGGGGAGGGTTCTCTAGGCGAACCTGCTCGCCATCGACGATAGCGCGGACAAACCCCTTGGCCTGCAGTTCCGCGAAGAGCTCACCATACTCACCCTTACGCCCTCGCACGACTGGCGCGAGGATCTGGAAACGGGTTCCGTCCTCGTTCTCTAGGACTCTATCGACGATTTGCTCTGCAGACTGAGCCTGGATCTCCTCATCACAAACCGGGCAGTATGCAGTACCCGCACGGGCGTAGAGGAGCCGCAGATAGTCGTGCACCTCGGTGATGGTCCCAACCGTTGAACGAGGATTCTTGGAAGTTGACTTCTGGTCGATAGAAACGGCAGGCGAAAGCCCCTCAATGAAGTCGACGTCAGGCTTGTCCATCTGCCCCAAGAATTGCCGCGCGTAGGACGATAGCGACTCCACATACCTGCGCTGCCCTTCGGCAAAGATCGTGTCGAACGCCAAAGAGGACTTCCCCGACCCGGAAAGCCCCGTGAACACAATCATCTTGTCGCGTGGAAGTTCAAGATCAACATTTTTCAGGTTATGTTGCCTTGCTCCGCGAACAACCAGTTCTTCACTCACTCCACAGATCCTAGCTGTATGGAACCCCATTTAGTACAGGTGTTCGATCACAGCGAAGCATACAGAGGAGGAACGCACCGGACCTGATGCGTTGCGTGTGCGCCCAGGTGGGCGATAATGAGCCCATGGGCTTATACGTGATCCAGTACCGCTACCCGGCCGACCTCAAGTTTCTTGTGGAGGCTTACCGCCCCAGCCACCGCACCCACATGCGGCGGTTGGAAAGTGAAGGCAAGCTCGTCTCCGCTGGCTTCCTACAGGACGCCACGTTTGATGGCGGGATGTTGATGGTCCGGGCGCAGTCCGCCCAGGAAGCCCTGAGCTATCTTGAAGATGACCCGTTCCAGCAGCAGGGCCTGATGGATGAGCTCACCATTCGTGCGTGGGTGCCGACACTCGGTCCGGACGCCCCTGGGTTTTCGACCTCGTTCCCAGTTTCCTAGCCTGAGCGGACCCCACGGTTTGCCGCCAAAGTCCTAGACGGTCGCAACCATACTCTCAAGCGCGTTTGCGACCGGCCCTGGTTGTTCGACGGCGGTAAGGTGCCTCGCATCCTCCACGATCACCACTGGCAACGGCGACGCAAGATCTGTGGCCAGTTGCAGTGCCGCCGACGGAGGTGTCCCCTGGTCGTCCTCACCAGTTAGCACGAGGGCGGGCGCGGACACCAAGTCAACGCCCGTGGAGAGATCCGTGTTGGCTAAAACCCTGCAGCACTGCGCATAGCCAGCGGGATCGGTCTCTAAGAAGATATCGCGAATCTTCGCCACATGTGTCCGGCCACTACCCTCACTAAAGCCCGGGGTAAACCAGCGTTCCATCGTCCCGTCGACCAATCCCGACAGGCCGTTTTGCTCAACAAGATGTGCTCGGTCGAACCAGTTCTGGGCATGTGGGAGCGCGGGACCAGAGCCGAGAATCCCCAGGCTCAAAGTGTCCTCCGGGTACTCCTCCGCATAAGCCAGAGACACCATGCCCCCAAGGGAGAGACCGGCAATATGTGCTTCCGTGATTCCCAGGTCGACCAGTGCGCTGTTGAGAGCGGCTGCGATGTCTTGCGCGTTAGGACCAGTGACACTCAGCAGACCCGACTCACCATGGCCCGGCTGCTCCCAGAGGATCACCGGCAGCTCTTCACGCAGGAGTGGCAGGACTTCATCCCACATTTCCCGGCTGGAACCCAGAGCGTGTCCGAGGACGAGTGGGGCCTCTCCCTCCCCGAAGGTCAGATGCTCAGCTGCACGGTTCGCGGCGTAAAGCGCCAAGGGTGAAGATGGTGTCGCAAGTCGTCTCACTTCTCTGTATCCCTCCACCTGGACGTGATCACGTAACTACTGACAATCAGTATTGCCGCCACACCACCCGCAAGCAAGATTGTCCGCCAGCCATGTCCAGTCGGCGGTGCCAAAGCAAAGAAGTCCCGGACCATTGGGACCAGCATCCCTACAATAGCTCCCGAAATCATGAGGACCACAAGGGTGATTCTGCGCCAGTTCCACGGCCTTGCCAGAATGATCAGCAGGGCCATTGCGCCAATCATCAGGGAGATGGTTGCGGCGGTCTGCCCCAGTTCGGTGCCCTGCCCAAGTGTTAGGTAAGAAGTCAGCGTCGCAGCGGCAAGAATCACGCCGGTGGGGACCGCAACCAGCAGGGTGCGCTTCAAGAACCCGGGCCGGTAGCGTCGCCCGTTGGGCCCTAATGCCAAGAAGAAAGCGGGCGTCCCAATGGTGAAGGCACTGATGTAGGTGAGTTGGCGCGGCAGGAACGGGTATGACCATCCAAAGATCGCAACCACAACAGCTAGGAGCATGGCATACGTGGTCTTGGAAAGGAACAGCGCCGAGACCCTCTCCATGTTGGCGATAATTCTGCGCCCCTCAGCTACCACCCCTGGCAGATCGCTGAACTTGCCGTTGACTAGAACCAGTCGCGAGACCGCCTTTGTGGCCGGTGCCGCGTTCCCCATGGCAATTCCAAGGTCAGCGTCCTTGAGTGCGAGGGCGTCATTGACCCCGTCACCAGTCATCGCAACCGTATGGCCGGCGTGTTGGAGGGCGTGGACGAGGCCGCGCTTCTGTTCCGGCGTGACGCGCCCAAAGACGTCCGTTTCAAGTGCTGCTGCCTCAAACTCGGGCGTCCCGACCTCGGAAAGGGTTCGCGCATCAAGTGCGACCAGATCTGAGCCGCCCTCGTGTTCCAAACCCAAGTCGGAGGCTATCGAGGTGACGGTCTTCGGGGCATCGCCTGAGATCACCTTGATGGTCACTCCCTGCTGCCTGAAGTAGTCCAGAGTCTCCTTGGCGTCAGGACGCACGTCCTCCTCAAGGATTGCGACGAGGGCGGGCGTGAGGTCCTGTGGGAGGGCGTCCTCGACCAATGCTTCCATCGAGAAAGAAAGGCACACTGACCGACGCCCTGCGTCACCGGCTTGGGCGACTGCATCCTTCGCCCATGCGGTGTCCCCAGCGGCGTTTGCGAGCAGAATTTCAGGTGCGCCCATCACCCAAGTTTTGGGCAGGGGTTGCGCATCGGCGACACTGGCATCTCCGGAGTCCGCTCCGCCCTCGGCTTTCGCACCGTCAGTGAACTCGAGGGCGGACCATTTGCGAACAGAACTAAATGGTGTCAGGTGAGCCGAGTCTGTGAAAGGAAGGGCCCTGTCAGGAACCAGCTGCGCTACCGCTACCGCCGTCGCGTTCGCTTCGTCTGCGACCATGGCTGCAAGAATCGCGCGTGAGGCAGCATCGAAAGAGCAGTTCCCCTCGGGAAGTGTCAGTGTTTGTGCGGATCTCCCTGGGTTCGGGATGATCTCTCGACCTCGTATGTCACCGGTGGTTAGCGTGCCAGTCTTATCCAAACAGAGAACGTCAACGCGAGCCAGGACCTCCACGGCCGGCAACTCCTGGATCAGAACTCCCCTCCTGGCCAGGATGGCTGCCGCCAGCCCGAAGTTCATCGAAGTGAGCAGGACCAGTCCCTGTGGAATCATTCCCACGACGCCCGCAACTGTAAAGATTATGGCAGTGCGCCACGAGTTGTCCCCGGCGCGCATTTGGGACCAGAGAAGCAGGGCAATAATCCACGGTAGAACGATCGTGATCCACTTAAGAATCCTGTTGATCGAGTCTTGAATCTCTGAATGAACCTTAGAGAACTTCCGGGCCTCTGCCGTGATCTTTTGCGCCCAGGCATCCGCGCCGATCACCTCGACTAGCATCTTGCCAGTACCCGCAACAACTGCGGTGCCTGACATCATGGCATCCGCGCGGTTCTTACGCACCGAACGCGATTCACCTGTCAGGGCAGATTCGTCGATCTCTAGGCCCTTGACCTCTAGAGCCTGACCATCGGCAGGAATCTGGTCGCCTAACTTCAAGCGTATGACGTCGTGGGTCACCAGATGGGCATTATCAACTTCTACCCATGTTCCTTCACGCAGGGCCTCTGAGGTTGGAGCTTGGAGGACTGCTAGTGAGTCGAGCGCCTTCTTAGAGCGGAGCTCAGAAAAAACGCCGATCGCAAGGTTGAAGACGAGGACGAAACCAAAGACTGCATCGCGCCAGTCCCCCAGCGCCAACACCGCGGCGACGCAGACGAACAGTATTCCGTTGAAAATGGTGAAGAGGTTAGAACGCAGAATTGCGCTGACGGGACGGGAGGTCGAATCATCGACTTCGTTTGACTCGCCGTGGGCACGGCGCCGGTCAACTTCTTCCTGGGTTAGGCCGTCTTGAAACTGGGCCAGCTCGTCCTCGGAAAGCATTCCGAGCGTGCTAGAACCATTCCCGGCACTCCTACCTTGGCGGGCATCCACAGTCTGGTCGATCGTCGACGTCGATGATCGAGCCGGCTGCCCTGTACTCAACGCTGGCCTTCCGGACTACCCTTGGCCAGGTGTCGGCTCGCGATCAACGAAGCGATGACGGTGATGGTGATTGTCCCGACGATCACGCTAAGCGACACTGCAATGCCAATGTCAGGAACATTGAAGGGCTCTCCCCCATTTATGAAGGACAGAGTGTTCTCATGCATAGCGTGAAGAATCAGTTTGACGCCGATAAACCCAAGGATGATGGCGAGGCCCCAGTGTAGATAGACGAGGCGTCGCAGTAGGCCATCGATCAGGAAGTACAGCTGTCGCAGCCCAAGCAGCGCAAACGCGTTGGCAGCGAACACGAGGTAGGGTTCGGAAGTCAGCCCGAAAATGGCTGGAATGGAGTCGAGTGCGAACATGATGTCGGCCGAACCAAGAGCCACCACAACCAGAAGAAGCGGCGTAATAAAGGTCTTGCCTCCATGGCGATACAGGAACCGCTGGCCACGGAAGCCATCCGTTACAG
>RRZU010075231.1_pt1 | contig 13649 bp, 8 predicted proteins | sample 2165561 | NCBI WGS metagenome assembly RRZU01 (sample SAMN10456909, study PRJNA506462) | wastewater metagenome | isolation source: wastewater sludge | place: USA: Moscow, Idaho
AATTCCACGCGAGTTTGTCACGGAGAGCGTGGTGTAGCCGGTCGTTCGCCACAAGAGAAACGCGGCGCATGGCTGCTCGAGATTTTTGTTACGTCATGATGCAGAGGGGCATTTGCGATCGTCAGTCTTCAGTTGTGGGCGAACACGGTGGTATATCTCGCTGGCAGTTCTAGGGCTTCGCGCACTAGTCTGATACGAGAATCTATTTAGAAAGGTGGAGACGTCCATGTCTGAGACTCTCGATACCCAAACACACAACGTGATCCTGACTGATGAGGCCGCAGCCAAGGTGAAGGCCCTGCTTGAGCAGGAGGGTCGAGATGACCTCCGCCTGCGCATCGCCGTTCAGCCCGGCGGGTGCTCCGGCCTGATGTACCAGCTCTACTTCGATGAGCGCTACCTTGATGGTGATTACGTCCGTGATTTTGATGGTGTCGAGGTCATCGTTGACAAGATGTCCAAGCCATACCTCGATGGAGCGTCGATCGGCTTTGCCGACAGCATTGAGCGTCAGGGATTCACCATCGATAATCCAAACGCAGCGGGCTCCTGCGCCTGCGGTGAGTCGTTCCACTAAAAACGGAAGGCACTCATGCGCCAGCGTATGATCGCCACAATTGTGGCAGCGGGACTAGCTGTCACACTCTCGGGCTGTGGCAGGGACGATACCACGACACCAGACCCGAGTCAGTCACCTACGGCGGTAGCCAGCGTCACCGGATCAGATGAACCCACCCCGGGTGGGAACGGCGATCCGGAAGTTGTCGTTTCTTCGGATGGTATGCCAACCGTCAAGTTTGGCGACGACGGCGTCCCCGCCTTCAGTTTCCCGAAGTCCAGCGCGCCCGACACCATGCAGGTGAGTGTGCTTGACGAGGGAAGCGGGCGCGAACTCGGCCCCGAAGACTTCGTTCTCGTGAACTACGTGGGTCAAGTGTGGGGTGCGGACAAGCCGTTCGATTCCTCGTACAAGACCGCACAACCAGCTGCGTTCTCACTGCTCAAACTGGTGTCCGGATGGCGCCACACGCTGAGCGGACGCCATGTGGGAGATAAAGTCATCATCTCGCTCCCGCCGGAGTTTGGTTACGGGGCCAACGGTCAAGCAACGGCCGGTATCGGTGGCTCTGACACGATTGTTTTCTTTATTGAGATCGTTGACGGCTGGTCTGCCGAGAGTGCAGGACAAGCGGGTGCCACGGTGGAAACCGACGGTGCCGATCTTCCCGTCTCAATCACGGGTGATGTTGGTTCGCCTGTCACGGCGGTCAAGATCAAGAAGGACCAGCCGGTGCCCACGGAGCTGACCACCCGTACCATCGCGAAGGGCAACGGCTCAGCGGTGACGGGACAGGGCTCGCGAGTATTTATTGCTTACTCGGCGATTGTGTGGGAGACAGGAGAAATCCGAGAGAGCACCTGGACGGGTACTCCGCCCAGCATGTTGGGCCCACAGCCTGTTGAGATGGGCAGAGGAACGGTGTTTGATTCGCTTGACGGTGCAACCGTCGGTTCGCGAGTTCTCATCCTCGTTCCTGAATCCGATGGTTCGGATTCCCGCTCCTCGTCGCCCGCGATGGCGGTCGTGGTAGATATCCTCGGATTCCAGCCGGTCCCCGCGTCCGACGAACCGAGCCCGGCAGCGACGAGCTAAGCCCGCAGACCTCGCCCTCACGATATATCTCGCCACTGGTTGAGAGATTTTTAGACATGATGCCTGAATCTATCCGGATTCAGGCATCATGTCTTGAGAAGTTGCGCCAATAGGCCTTGACCTATTGGCGTGATCTCTTGCCCGTAATTGACTGACCTCTGCGAAAGATTCTTATGGCCCAGGACCAACCGCCTGAAGAAGGCAACAATTCTCTTAAGAGGGGTCTGCATAGCAGACACCTGACCATGATCTCCATTGGTGGAGCGATCGGCACCGGCTTATTCGTTGCCTCTGGCGAGACGATTTCTACCGCGGGACCGGCCGGTGCCCTCGTGGCCTACGCCGTTATTGGCCTGATGGTATATCTGCTTATGCAGTCACTCGGCGAGATGGCCACCTACCTTCCTGTTGCAGGTTCCTTTGGAGAGTACGGAACGCGTTTTATCAGCCCCAGTTTCGGTTTTGCGATTGGATGGAACTACTGGTTCAACTGGGCGATTACGGTGGCGGCGGAGCTGGCAGCCGCGGCCCTCGTGATGAAGTTCTGGTTCCCGGATACACCGGGTTGGCTGTGGTCAGCGCTCTTCCTCACCATCCTCGTCCTTTTCAATTCTCTCTCTGCTCGTGCCTACGGTGAGAGTGAGTTCTGGTTCGCCCTCATCAAGGTAGTCACCGTTGTCATCTTCCTGGCGCTGGGGCTTCTCATGATCGTCGGCGTGATGGGCGGAGAATCGCCAGGCTTCAGCAACTGGACCGAGGGTGAAGCTCCGTTCGTTGGGGGAGGCATGGGCATCCTTGCCATCTTCATGGTGGCAGGCTTCAGCTTCCAGGGAACCGAGATCGTGGGTGTGACCGCAGGCGAGGCCCGTGATCCCGAGCGCACTGTTCCCCGCGCCATCCGAACCATCTTCTGGCGTATCCTGCTCTTCTACATCGGTGCAATTGCGGTTATCGGATTCCTCATTCCCTACACCGATCCGAACCTGCTGCAGGCCGAAATCTCTGATATCTCGGTTTCTCCCTTTACCTTGGTCTTCCACCGAGCGGGAGTTGCCGCCGCAGCCGCCGTCATGAACGCTGTCATTCTCACCTCGGTGCTTTCGGCCGGAAACTCCGGCCTCTACGCTTCCACGCGTATGCTGTACGCCCTCGCTTGGCGTGGCAGCGCCCCGAAGTTCCTCCGCATTACCAACTCCCGTGGTGTGCCTATGTACGCACTGTTCATGACCACAGCAGTTGGTGCGCTCTGCTTTATCTCGTCGCTCATCGGTGACGGGCAGGCTTATGTGTGGTTGGTCAACGCCTCTGGCTTGGCCGGATTCATCACCTGGGCGGGCGTGGCCTGGTCTCATCTTCGCTTCCGTAAGGCTTTCGTGGCGCAGGGACATGATCCGTCTGAACTTCCCTACCGTGCCAAGTTCTACCCGCTGGGGCCAATCCTGGCACTGACGATGTGCCTGGTGGTCATCGCTGGTCAGAACTATGAGGCGTTCCTTGGCGATGGCAACATGCTGCATCTGCTTTCCAGCTACATCGGATTGCCGCTGTTCTTCGCCCTGTGGATTGGCCACAAGCTTGTCACCAAGTCCCAGCCGGTCAAGCCGGAGGAAGCCGATATATCCCGCATCAAGCGGTCGGAGTAAACGGATAGCTAGGGCCGTATTAGAGTCCGTGAGAGTAAAGATGTACGACGAATCTGGTTCTTACGATCAGCGAAGTACAGGGTTTGTACACGACACCCCGGCAAATTACTGCGACTTCGTGTCAAAACCCCTCACCTGGCGAAACCTATAGCTCCTCAATAAAAGTGACCGGGTGGCGGCAAGCTGTACAAGCTTGCCGCCACCCGGTCATATAAAGGTGGGGAGAAAGGAGGAACTCCCCTAGAAGGTCACGCCAATAGGTCATGGCCTACTTAAGAGCTTGCGCTGTGAGGCCGTCGCCCCTTGGCGCAATCTCTAACGCAGCGGTCGGATGTCAGCCGCTAGCGTTGTTCGTTCCGCCCGTGAGCCGTGGCTGTGGGTCCATAGCAACAGCCACAGCCCACGGGCGTATCTTTTTACTTGGTCCGATGCTTGAGCACGCGGCGTGTCACCATGAACGCACCGGCAGCCACCAGCACTCCAACAGCCACGCTCACACCGATCTGGATGTACACCCATGTCGGTGGGGTGTAATCCACCGTAGCTCCGGCAGCCATGCCGTTCATCGCGTTCGAGTTAGCCACCGTGTAGAGAATGTTGTGGGTGGCATTGCGGATGTCGGTCTGGGCCTTGGCAGAGGACGTGTCGTTGAAGGACTTCGACGGAGCAAAGGTCAGAGTGAGATCGGTACCTGCCGCGATGCCCTCGTTCGGATTCATGTACGGGTACAGGTTGAAGTCCGAGATAGCGAATCCGCGGAATCCCCACTCGCCGCGAAGCACGTTGGTCATGAGCGCTTCCGAACCGCCGGCCCAGGTGGTGCCGATACGGTTGAAGGAGCTCATCATCGCGGTAGCGCCAACGGTGCTTTCCTCGATCGTTCCCTTGTCATCAACGATGGAGGGGACGGTCATGGTGACGTTCTTGACGGCCATCTCGAATGGGCGGAGGTAGAGCTCGCGGATTGCTTGCTCGTTTGCCCAGGTAGCCACGCCGTTGTTGACGCGCTCGGTCTCCTGCTCGTTCAAAGCGAAATGCTTGAACGTGGTGTACACACCCTTGGTGGCAATGCCGTTCGAGACGGCGGTAGCCAGCGCTCCCGAAAGCACCGGATCCTCGGAGTAGTACTCGAAGTTACGTCCACCGAAGGGGGAACGGTGCAGGTTGATGGCGGGTGCGTACCAGCCGTTGATGTTCTTGAACAGTGCTTCGTTACCGAGAGCGGTGCCCATCTGCTCCAACAGATCGACGTTCCAGGTCTGGGCCAGCAAGTACTGTGACGGGAAAGCCACGCCGTTGATGTCCGAGTTGATGAACGAGGAGAATCCGGCGGGGCCGTCGGGTTCGAGGGTTACGGGCTTGGCGATAGCCGGAATGGCCGGAGTCTGGTATGCACCGTTGAGGAGCATGTCAGTCATCTCGTGGATCTTGAGGGAGTTGAGCAGTTCGTCCCACTTGGGATCGTCGTAGTCAAGTCCGCGCAACTCCACCAGGGTGAGATCGGTGTCCGCACCTGTGGTTGGGGCATCACCCTCGAACTCATCGGCGGCGGCCTCATGATCATAGGGCGTGAAGCCCGCTGCCACGGCGTCATTGGCCACGAAGAGGTCATCGGTGGGTGCCGCGGGGAAGGTGCCGGCGAAGTCCGCGCGAGACAGGTTGACGACCTTGCCCTCTTCCTTCTTGTCGCTGAACTGGACGGAGACGTCGTCGAACTGGTTGGTCACTTCGGACTTATCGGAAGCCCGGTGGTTGTCACCCGTGTATACGATCTCGGAGGAGACAGTGTAGGTGAGGGGATCGACTCCCGGGGCGGGAGTGTGCGAGTTGGTACGCAGCGACAGCTTGTAGTCGCCCGCTTCCAGCACGTACGCCTTGGCCTTCTCGTAGTCGTAGGAGGCCATGTCCTCCACCGCGAGTTCAATGGTGACGGTTTCGGAAGCACCCGGCGCAATGACACCGGTCTTGGCGAATCCGCCGAGTACGACTTCCGACTTCTCGATGCCACCGCGGGTGTAGGGAGCCGTGTAGTACAGCTCGACGACGTCCTTGCCGGCCGCCGAACCAGTGTTGGTCACTTCGACGTCGAGGGAGATCGTGCCGTCAACCTCGCCCAGCGTGGAGTTCGCCAGCTTCCACTCGAAGGTGGTGTAGCTGAGGCCGTAGCCGAACGGGTACACGACGGCGTCGTCGTAATTGATGAAGCCCTCGGCGGCCGCGGTCTCGTAGTAGCGGTAACCAACGTAGATTCCCTCGGCGTAGTTAACGAAGGGGGCTTCGGGGGTGATTGCGGCGTTCGAGGTTGCGGACTCGATGGTCGACTGCGGGAACGAGACGCTGAGGTTGTTGTAGATGAAACGGCCGAAGTTGTTCCAGGTGGGATCCTTGGTGAAGTCGGCTGCCCAGGTATCCACGGTGCGTCCGGAAGGATTGACATCTCCACTGAGGATGCCACCCAAGCCCTCGAAGCCGGTCAGGCCCGGGGAACCGGCGAGAATGACGGCGTCGACGTCCGCGTTGGACTGTACCGGTCCCATTTCCAGGGTGGTCGAGGCATTGACGACGACGACAACCTTGTCGAAGTTGGCGACAGCCAGATCAATGAGGTCGAGTTCGTCCTTGTTCAGCTCCAGCTGGTGCTGGCCGGATGCGTAGTTGTCGTCCCAACCTTCGATGTCCTGGGAGAGGTCTCCACCCTCGCCACCGGGACGTCCAATGAAGATGAGAGCGGCATCGTTGTAGCTGGCGAACGTGGATGACTGTGCCTGGTAGTCAGCCACGGGCATCTCTCCGATGTTGTAACTGGAGACGTCCGGCTTATCCATCTCGATGTAGCCGCGTGGGTTGTCTGATGCGAAAGCAGCAATGGCGTCGAATACTTCGCCATTGACTTCAAAGCCCGCATTCTCGAGTCCCTGACGTGCCGTGACGGCCGTGGTGACATCGATCGAGCCAGATCCCGAACCTCCGTAGACGGGATCTGCGGCAGCGCGTCCCAGCATCGTGATCTTGGATCCCTTGGCCAGCGGAAGAACACCGTTCTCGGACTTGGCCAGAACCATACCTTCGGCGCCGACCTCGGCGACCAGTGCCTTGGATGCCTCGTCGGCCTCTTCAGCGGTGTCGTAATCCGCAGTGTAGTAGTCGAGGTCCCAATCGGCGGCCTTCTCGGCGTTCGTGAAGGTGTAGGTTCCCGTACCAAACTGTGAGGCGACCCAGTTGCCTGCCATGATGAGGGCCATGTTGGCGACGATGAGGATTGTTGTCACCAAGGCCAGAATAGGCACCCAGATCGCGAGGTACTTCTTGTTCGACATCGGTGCTTTTGCCCGCGTGTCTTTTCCGGTGGTAGTCAAACCGGTCCTCCTTAACCAGTTAGGCGGTGCGCGCTCGCGCTCCTGTTCACACCCTGCTGCGGACGTTCCTTAGCTGCGGTGGCGTAGCCACTGCCGCGTCTGGTTCGTCGCGTGTACACCCTGCCTCCTTTGGCTATCACCGGGCATACCGTCAGGTGATCACAGCATATGGTGAGATGCGCCGCACTCGGTGATGACGTGCATATTCAGTCGAATTGGCGGCACGGACGGCTGCCACGGGGAGCTTCTGAGGGATGCGACGATCCCCAATTCGCCCATTATTAGACAGACTGTGCGCGAGAAACGACCAGTTGTGCAGCGCCGTCGTCGTCGCTGGTAAGGACGCGTATCCCAGGGTTGTCCGGGTGGCGGCGTGCGGATTGTGTCCTGAAAGTGACGTTTCATGCAGTGAAGTGCCGCTGCCTCGCTTCTCATCAATATGGTTGGCAGTACGCGACCGGTTTGGTGACGACAAACACATTGAGAAGTGACCTTTTAACAACGATGTTGGGCGAGTCATTCATACACGATCCGGGTGCGGACCAATAGAGATGTCTCTGCGGCAACAGTGATGTTGCGAACGAGCCACACACACTAGGGGGAAACTTAATGAGAACCTCACCCATGAGGAGTGGGATTGCGTTTGCCGGCGTACTAGCAATCGTGCTAGCTGGCTGTACGTCTTCACCGGATGACACCACGTCATCAGATGAGGGCACGAGCGATGGCAACAAGTACACCACACGAGAAGTCAATGACGGCACCACCACCTTTACCGTTGTTGAGAATCCGAATGGCGGGACCAAGCTCTCCTTCGGCTCCGAGGCAGGCTTTGCCCTGCTCGAGGAGCAGGATGGCGAGTTCACCTATGCCTTCAAGGACATGAACGGCAACGGAACGCTCGATAAGTGGGAAGACTGGCGTAACTCCTACGCTGATCGCGCCGCTGATCTTGCACCGCAGCTGTCCGCAGACCAGATTTCAGGACTCATGCTCTTCTCGAGCCACGAACGAGCTCCTGAAGACGGCCTGAGCGACGCCCAGAAAGAATACCTGAGCGAGTCGTACCTGCGTAACGTTCTGTACGCGGGCGGCAACGACGTCGAGCCCGTGGTCCTGTGGACCAACGAACTGCAGGGCTACGTTGAGACCTTGGGCAAGGAGGGAGAGCCCTACGTTCCGGTCAACTTCTCCTCCGACCCGCGCCACGATGCCAAGGATAGCTACGATGGCTCCTCGGGCGGCACCTCCCAGTGGCCAAGCAACCTTGGCCTCGCGGCAACATTCAACCCCGAGACCGTTCTTGAATTCGGCAAGCACGCCTCTGAAGAGTACCGCGCCATGGGTCTGCAGAATGCTCTGAGCCCGCAGATCGATCTGGCCTCCGATCCTCGCTGGCCACGCATTGCTGGCACGTTCGGCGAGGATCCCGAGATGGCAGCCGAGATGGCAGCCAACTACGTTGCGGGCTTCCAGGGAACCTTCGATGAGGAGGGCAAGGACACCGGCATGGGCCAGGGTTCTGTTGCCACCGTCATTAAGCACTTCCCGGGCGACGGCGCAGCCGAGGGTGGCCGTGAGTCCCACGAGCAGAGCGGCAAGTACGCCGTTATGCCTGGCGACAACGGCGAGGCTCACCTGCGCGTCTTCGAAGCCGCCATCGAGGCCGGCGCCGGCGGTATGATGACGTCCTACTCCATCGTCGCCGATGGAAAGGGAGAGGCCTACTACGGCAACCTCATGGGCTCGGCCTATGACAAGGTGCGCGTGGACAAGGCTCGCGAGGATATGGGTTACGACGGCGTGATCGTCACCGACTGGGGTGTCACCAACTCTGTCGAGGACGGCTCCGAGGGCATGTTCGGCATGGCCTGGGGCGCCAAGGACCTGACGAAGGAAGAGCGTCACTTCGAGATCCTCAAGACGGGTATCGATCAGTTCGGTGGCAACAACGACATCAAGCCGGTACAGGCCGCCTACAAGATGTGGGACGAGGCTCATAAGGCTGGCGATCTTGATGTTGACGCCGCTACCCGCTGGGCACAGTCCGGTCAGCGTATCCTCGCCAACCTGTTTGGCGTGGGACTCTACGACAACCCCTTCCAGGATCCGGAGGAGTCGAAGGCCACCGTGGGCAACGAGGAAGCCGTTCAGGCTGGACTCGATGCACAGCACGAGTCGGTCGTTGTGCTCAAGAACGAGGACAGCACCATCAAGTGTGAGGCTCCCAAGGACGACTACAAGAACATGAAGGTCTACATCCCTCGCGCCTTCGATACCGGCCATGACGGAATCTTCGGCGAGGCACAGTACACCGAGGGCCCGACGGTCGACGTCGAGGTGGCGAAGCAGTACTTCGGCGAGGTTGTCACCGACGAGGCCGTCACCGACGCCGATGACAAGGTCACCAGCTACACCGCACCCGATCTGTCCGATGTGGATATGGTCATCGTTGGCCTGGACAACCCGAACAACGGCGGCACCTTCACCAGCCAGGGTCTGACCGAGGCTGAAGACGGAACGCGTTCGTGGTGGCCCGTCTCCCTCCAGTACCGTCCCTACACGGCCGATGGTGAGAACGTTCGCCAGACGTCGATCGCTGGCGACACCCTGCCGGACGGCTCGAAGGAGAATCGCTCCTACTACGGCGCCAGCTCCAAGATCTCGAACGAGTCCCAGCTCGATGCCTTCCAGCGTGCGGTTGACGCCGTCAAGGCTAGCGGCAAGGACATCCCGGTGATCTCGCTCGTGTCCATCGTCAACGGCATGGTGGTCCCGGCGGAGTTCGAAGCGAACTCGGATGCGATCCTTGTGGGCTTCAGCGTAACGGACGCTACTCTCCTGGATGTGGCGCTCGGCATCACCGATTCCTCTGGCCGCCTGCCCCTGGGCATGCCCGCCTCGATGGATGCGGTTGAGGCCAGCTTCGAGGACCTGGAGAAGGATGTGGATTCCTACAAGGACGCCGCAGGCAACGTTTACGAGTACGGCTTCGGATTGAGCTGTAGCGGAGATCCGATCAAGTAACAACACGGCTGGCTGGTCGGGGATGGGGATGTACATCCCCGACCAGCCACAACCCATATTCAACGACGACGTTGCCCGGCTCTCGGGTATCCGTGCTTGCGGGCGTTGGGGTAGCGTACGTCGACATCCGGTGGGGGACAGCACAGACACCCGGCCGGGCAATTCAAAGGAGGAACAATGAAGAACACTATTCTGCGTGCGGGATTTGCTATGACCGTGGCCGTCACGGCTGCTTTCGGACTATCCGCTTGTGGTTCGTCGGACAACGGAAGCTCGTCCTCGGGAGCAGCGGCAACCTCCCAGGCTGCCGAAGAGGCTCCAGCAAATGATTCTGGTGAAAGCGAAGCTTTTGTCGCTGATCTGGAGGCTGGCGTCCAGCTCATCAACGATCAGATCGCTCAGGAGTCTGGCATGACCCAGGTCATGCTGGCATCTGACGTGGACCAACCGACTCAGAAGTACGGCATGTGGGTTCTGCCCTACAAGCCGTCTGAGGCCGTGGAGAAGTTCACGAAGCAGATCCAGATCGAGGACGGCACCAAGTTCGTCGTGACGGCCGTGTCCGCTGAGACCGGCAAGTCGTGGAACATGGACCAGGATGGCAACCTGGCCGAGGGCGAGAACTAATCACGCGCGCCATAACAACCTAGCGGATGGGCCCGATGGAAGCGGATGAACCGGTTCTGTCAGGCCCATCTGTTCCTCAAACCGTGCGACTGTTTCGACAGTTTGTGCGCGAGGCACCAATTCCCACCTTTCAATTACTTAGCATGAAGATGTCTGATTGCACACGCAGTTCGCAGCGACATCAGAGCTGATGTCCAGCCCCTTTTCTCTTTGAAGGAGATATTGTGCGCAGTTCCTCTGAGAACCCCAAGACCACCGAGGCCATCGGCTCGTTGTCCACGCTAGAAAAGGCCGCTTTGCTGAGCGGCCAGACAACTTGGCAAACCCGCGCCCTCCCGCGCCTGGGTGTGAGGCAGCTATGGATGTCTGACGGCCCCCATGGCATCCGCCGCCAGGCCGGTTCCGCCGATCACCTGGGTATCAATGCGTCCCAGCCAGCCACGTGTTTCCCGACGTCCGCCTCGGTGGCCAACACCTGGGATCCTGACCTTGCCGAGCGTATTGGACTGGCGCTTGGCCGCGAGGCGTCCCATCTTGGTGTCGACGTGCTGCTCGGCCCCGGTCTTAACATCAAGCGCAGCCCATTGGGCGGGCGCAACTTCGAGTATTTCTCGGAGGACCCTTACCTCGCGGGCAAGCTCGCCGCGGGATACGTGCGGGGAATTCAAAGCGCCGGGGTTGCGGCCTGCCCGAAGCACTTTGCGGTCAACAGCCAAGAGACTCGTCGCATGACCTCCGACTCGGTGGTGGATGAAGCAACGCTGCGCGAAATTTACCTCACGGCGTTCGAGATCCTTGTGAAAGAGGCACGCCCACTGACCATTATGACGAGCTACAACCTCGTCAACGGGACCTACTCCCACGAGAACAAGCATCTTTTGCAGGACATTCTGCGCGACGAGTGGGGATTCGACGGCGCTGTCGTTACCGACTGGGGCGGTGGCAACGATCCGGTTGCCGCAGTTGCCGCTGGTGGAACCATTGAGATGCCCTCACCCGGCTACGATTCGGTGCGTGAGATCCTTGAAGCCTCCAACCTTGATGAGGAGCAGCTCAACGCTCGCGTTGCCGAGGCAGTCGCACTGGCACAAAGGATCAACCCCGAACCGGTAGGCGAGTCGATCTTTGATAGCCATGAAATACTCGCCCAGGAAGCCGCGGAAGCGAGCATCGTGCTGCTGAAGAACGAGCAGAAGGTGCTGCCGTTGGCTTCCGGAGCCAAGGTCGCCGTCGTCGGTGATTTTGCATTCGAGCCACGCTATCAGGGTGCCGGTTCCTCCCTTGTCAATCCCACCAAGCTCCTCACGCCGCTTCAGGCGCTGGAGGATTCGAACCTGTCGCTCGTGGCAACCGCACGTGGCTTCGAACGAGGCAAGGCGCTCGATCCCCAGCTGCTGGCTGAGGCCCTCAAGGCGGCTGGAGAGGCCGACGTCGTCCTTCTCTACCTCGGTCTCGACGAGATTCTCGAGAGTGAGGGCAAGGACCGCGAGCACATGCACCTCCCGGAGAACCAGGTCGAGCTACTGCAGCGCGTTGCGGACGTGAACTCCCACGTCGTCGTCGTCCTTTCGGCCGGATCCGCTATCGAAATGCCCTGGATCGATCAGGTCGAAGGTGTTGTACACGGCTACCTGGGTGGCCAGGCCGGGGCACGGGCGATGGTAGAGATCCTCACGGGAGCTTCCAACCCGTCGGGACGCCTGGCCGAGTCCTACGCGCCATCCCTTGCCGACACGCCCACCGGAGCAGCTTTCCCCGCCGAGGAGAAGCATGCACTCTACCGCGAGGGCCCCTTCGTCGGGTACCGCTACTACTCCAGCGCGGGCGTTCCAGTCCTGTTCCCCTTCGGCTACGGACTGTCCTACACAACCTTCGCCTACTCCGACCTGGAGGTGAGCGAAGAGGGCGTTACCTTTACCGTCACCAACACCGGCGACGTTTTCGGAACCGATGTTCCCCAGCTGTACGTTTCACTCCCTCCCGAAGCGTCCAAGGTGGGCCTGCGCCCGCGCCTCGAACTCAAGGGCTTTGAGAAGGTTCATCTGGAAGCGGGGGAGAGCAGGCAGTTCACTCTTCCCTTCGACGAATACACCTTCCGTGTCTTTGACGCTCGTGCCGATCGCTGGCGCGTCATTGCGGGACGTTACGGCGTCGCGATTGGAATCAACGTAGAAGATATGGTCCTGGAGTCGAGTATTGAGGTCGACGGCGAATCCGTGACCGAGACTGCCCCCGTCACCCTTATCGAGAACTACTCCGCGGCCAAGGTTCACGATGTGACGGACGCGGAGTTTGCCACGCTACTGGGACGGCCGCTTCCCGTGGCCGAACCGGTCCGTATTCTCACGGCGACGTCGCCGCTATCCGACCTTGAGTATGCCAAGAGCTGGGTGGGCCGCGCCATCTACAAGCACTATTTCCAGCGCAGCCTGCGCAAAGCGCAAGAAAAGGGCGTGCCTGATCTCAATCTTCTTTTCCAGTACGGAATGCCTTTCCGAGCAATTGCTAAGATGAGCGGCGGGCTGGCCGACATGCTCATGGTGGAGGCGATTCTCAATCTCGTCAACGGTCACTTCTTCAGAGGACTGGGCCAGGTGATCGTGCGATTCCTCCAGAACCGGACGCGGCAGAAGAAGCTTGCCAGCGAGTTTGAAGCGCGCGCCGCCGGTACCCAACCTACGTCACAAGCAAAGTGAGGCCCCGTGTTCAAGTCAATCACCACATGGTGGAAGAACTTCGAAAGCAAGCATGAGACTGGCTCCCAGTTCCTCATGTTCTTCATTCTGAGCAACGGGATCACCGTCCTTCAGCTTGGGCTCATGCCAATTCTCCGCAACATCTTCAATGGAACGTCGCTGGTGGAGACCAACTTCCAGGTGATGCCCATCGGGACAGGTGCGGACGGCACGTCGCCGTTCTACATCTTCGACTACGCATCCGGTGCCCTTCCTGAGGGAGGCGGTGGTCTCGCCTACTTCCTCGCGGTGCAGATTACCCTCCTCATCGCCCAGATCATCAACTTCTTCCTTCAGCGCAACGTCACGTTCAAGTCGAATACCTCCATGACGACGGCCGCGCTCTGGTACTTCATCGCCTACATCATCATCACGTTTGCGGCGGCAGCACTCCAGGGCGTCGACAAGGCGCCGATCTACCACTTCTTTATGGAGAGCATGGGATGGGGGGCTACCGGAGGCACGGTTGCAGACGTCATCACCATGATCATCAACAGTGCGCTATCGTTCTGGGTGTTCTTCCCCATCTTCAAGGTGATCTTCAAGAGGGTTCCGGACGAGCCCACCGAAGTGCAAGCCTGACCTACTGGAACGGTTGGTATGAATC
>RRZU010106406.1_pt1 | contig 13647 bp, 11 predicted proteins | sample 2165561 | NCBI WGS metagenome assembly RRZU01 (sample SAMN10456909, study PRJNA506462) | wastewater metagenome | isolation source: wastewater sludge | place: USA: Moscow, Idaho
GATCTTTATCTGGTACTTTGTGCTGCCAGCACTTTTCCCTTTCTTCAAACAGTTGCCTAGCTTCGTGTTGGTCGTTTGCGCTTTGGGCCTTTTCACTTCGGCGCGGATTGCCGAGCAGGTGCGCGCAGGCATTCAGTCGCTGCCACGTGGTCAGCGTTATGCAGCCCAGGCGCTGGGCATGAGCACCTGGCAAACCTATCGCTATGTGTTGATGCCCATGGCTGTGCGCATTATCCTGCCGCCATTGACCAGTGAGTCGATGAACCTGGTGAAAAACTCGTCGGCCGCGTTTGCCGTATCCATTGCCGAGCTGTCGCAGTTCGCCATGCAGGTGGGTGAGGAAACTTCGCGTCCCATCACTGTGTATCTGGCGGTCACGGTGCTGTATGTCATCACGGCGCTCCTTGTCAACCGCGTGCTGGGCTTTATCGAGAAGCGCACCCGCGTGCCTGGCCTGATCGCAGCCAGCAGAACGCCAGGAGGTCGATAATGGCAGAACTTGATTTCAGCTTCGTCACCTGGCAGTTCGTGCAGGACTATCTGCTCAAGGGTTTGTACTTCACCCTGTTTCTGACCAGTGTTGCCACCATTGGCGGCATTTTCTTCGGCACCATTCTGGCGCTGATGCGCCTGTCTGGCACCAAGTTTCTGGAAATACCAGCCTCCATCTACATCAATGGCATGCGCTCCATTCCCTTGGTGATGGTGATTTTGTGGTTTTTCCTCTTGGTGCCGCCGAGCTTTTACAGCATGATCGGGGTGCCCACTACGTCCCGGGCGGAAGCGTCGGCCATCATCACCTTCGTTGCGTTTCAGGCTGCCTATTTTGCCGAAATCGTGCGGGCAGGTATTCAGTCCATTCCGCACGGGCAGGTCAATGCAGGTTTTGCGTTGGGCATGACCTATGGCCAGAACATGCGGCTCGTCGTTTTGCCGCAGGCTTTCCGTAACATGCTGCCGGTGTTTTTGACACAGGTCATCATCTTGCTGCAGGATACGTCTCTGGTATTTGCCATCGGGGCCTACGATCTGTTCAAAGGGTTTGACAATTCTGGCAAGCTGTTTGGCCGCACCATCGAGAGCTATCTGATTGCAGCCGTGGTGTATTTCGTGATCTGCTATGGGCTGTCTTACATCGTCAAACGCATCAACCAGAAAATTGCCATCATCCGTTAATACGGGCCGTAAAGGAATACACAATGATTGAAATCAAAAACGTGAGCAAGTGGTATGGCACCATGCAGGTACTTAACGATTGCTCCGCCCATATTCACAAAGGCGAGGTGGTCGTAGTCTGCGGCCCTTCCGGCTCCGGTAAATCCACGCTGATCAAGACCGTCAATGGCCTGGAGCCGATTCAAAAAGGCGAAATCACGGTCAACGGCATCAAGATCAATGATCCCGCAACCGATCTGTCCAAGCTGCGCAGCCACGTGGGCATGGTGTTTCAGCACTTTGAGCTGTTTCCCCATCTGTCGGTTACCGAGAACCTGACCATCGGCCAAGTCAAGGTCTTGGGTCGCAACCAGACCGAAGCCAAAGAGCGCGGCCTCAAAATGCTGGATCGCGTGGGTCTGCTGGCGCACAAGGACAAATTCCCCGGCCAGCTCTCGGGAGGTCAGCAGCAGCGCGTGGCCATTGCGCGGGCGCTCTCCATGGATCCGATCGTGATGCTGTTTGACGAGCCGACCTCTGCGCTTGACCCCGAGATGGTGGGCGAAGTGCTGGATGTGATGGTGCAGCTCGCCAACGAGGGCATGACCATGATGTGCGTCACCCACGAAATGGGCTTTGCGCGCAAGGTGAGTGACCGCGTCATCTTCATGGACGTGGGCGGCAAGATTCTGGAAGATTGCAGCAAAGACGAGTTCTTTGGCAACCCCGATGCGCGCCAGCCGCGTACCAAAGATTTCCTCGACAAGATCCTGAATCACTGATTCTTGAAGCACCGATTCAGTTGCGCATGCGCCCTTTCGTTCGATGAACGAAAGGGCGTTTTTCATGTGCCTCTTTAAGAATCCTGAGACAGGCGTCTGTTACAGGTTTATAATTATGTAACAAGTGTGCCAAATGTCTTCCTTTGGAAAGGCCCATGACACGCTTCGGTTTTGGTAAAACGGATAGAAAAGTCACAAGATGAGGAGTTTTATGCGTACTACTGTTGTGTCTGCCGTGCTTGTTAGCGCGGCTTTTTCTTTGACCGCTTGTGCAACTCAGGAAACGTTTCGCGCGTTGGAAACGCCCAAAACGGCCAGCGCGCAGCAGCCTTATCATGGCGCGCGCGTGGCGGTATCCATTGGCAAGTTCGACAATCGCTCAAGCTATATGCGGGGCATTTTTTCGGATGGGGTAGATCGTCTGGGCGGTCAGGCGGGAACGATTCTGAGCAGCCATTTGCATCAGTCGCAGCGATTCACGGTTCTTGATCGCGAAAACATGACCGAACTGCGACAAGAAGCTCAATTGAGCCAGCAAAAACAGCAGTTACGTGGTGCGCGCTATGTATTGACAGGCGCAGTGACGGAGTTTGGTCGCAAGGAGGTCGGCGATCACCAACTGTTTGGGATCCTGGGGCGTGGCAAGTCGCAAATGGCCTATGCCAAAGTCAGCATCAATGTGGTGGATACGCAAACCAGTGCCGTTGTCTATTCGGCGCAGGGGGCTGGCGAGTATGAGCTGTCCAATCGAGAAATCATCGGCTTTGGCAGCACGGCAAGTTACGACTCCACGCTCAATGGCAAGGTGCTTGATCTGGCCATTCGCGAGGCCGTTCAAAAAATGGCAGATGCCATCGATACGGGTGCTTGGCGCGTAGAACGCTAAGCGTTGGGTTTAATGACCAGTCAATCTTCAGCCATGAAATCAAGAATTAGTCATGCAACACTGACGCTAGCCGTGCTTGCTCTTGCAGGGTGTGCGCAGGCGCCCCAGCTTTATGCATGGGGCACGTTTCCAGCGCAGCAATATGCGTATTTGAAGGGTGAGTCCGTCGAGTCGCAGATTGCCGAGCTGGAAAAACAACGCGAGCAGGCTCGCAGCCGCAATGAGCAATTGCCACCGGGCTTCCGTGCACATCTTGGCATGCTGTACGGCAAAGTGGGGCAGGATGAAAAAATGCTCCAGCAACTGAACGAAGAAAAAACGGCGTTCCCTGAGGCGGCGCCGTATATCGACCATCTGCTTTCCAAGGTGAAACAGCCATGAAAAAAAGTGTTTTCATTCCGTCTGCTTTGCTCAAACGGGTGGTGATGGTGGCGGCTGCATGCACGCTGGTTGGCTGCGCAGTGCCCAAAGAGCCATTTGATTACTCCGCGTTCCGTGAGGCCAAGCCACGCTCGATTCTGGTGCTGCCGCCTATCAACAAATCCCCCGCTGTGCAAGGCACGTATGGGCTGTTGGCGCATACCACCATGCCTTTGGCCGAAGGGGGCTATTACGTGCTTCCGGTGACATTGGTCAACGAGACTTTCCGAGAGAACGGATTGACCATTGCAGATGAAATCCATGCAGTGCCAACGCAAAAATTGCGTGAAATTTTTGGTGCCGATGCTGTCCTGTATTTGACGATTACACAGTATGGAACGCGCTATCAGGTTCTGCAAAGCGTAACTGAGGTGAGCGCGGAAGCCAGACTGGTGAGCTTGGTGACGGGCAAGGAGCTGTGGCATGGCAAAGCCTCGGCTTCCAGCGCAGAACAGCAGCAGACAGGCAATGGTTTGCTGGGAATGCTGATTACCGCTGCACTGAATCAGGTGGTAAATACGGCAACCGATCAAGGGTTCACCTATGCGCGTATCACAAGCAATCGGCTGCTGTTGCCCAAGCCGAATGGCCTGCTGTATGGCCCCTACCATCCTCAGCATGGTACCGAGGGGGAGTGAGGCCGGCGCGAAGCCGTGAAAAAGCGCGTGCGGTGCAACTTGTGCAAGCGTGTGTCGCCGCAGCCGTTGTTGCAAACCGAAAGGGGCTTTCCCCAAGGTGGCATGCATTTCAGCAAGGTTGTTTCATTGCTTTGAAAAAGCAATGAGACGGCGTTTGGCTGGATCGAATGACCATTCGAGAGCTATATCACAGCGCGTCTTGAAAGCACAATGCTTTGTAGGCTGCAGGCTGTTTTGTTTGAAAAAGCTTTATGGCTGGCTAGCGATAAACATGCCGCTTTACTGCCTATGTTGGCTTTGCCATGCAGTGCGTAAGCGTTGGGCGTAGTCTTGCAAAACTTCGGGGGCAGGCTCCTTGCGCGGCCAGTTCAGGCCGACGCCATCGTTGGCGTGGCGTGGCAGCACGTGCAGATGGAAGTGAAAGACGGTTTGTTCGCCTTCTTTGCCATTGGCCTGTAGCAGTGTCAATCCGGGTGGATCGAAAGCGATGCGCACGGCCTCGGCCATTTTCTGGGCAGTTTGCATCACGGCGGCGGCCTCTTCGGGCGTGATTTCAAACAGGTTGGTGGCGTGGCGCTTGGTGGCGATCAGCACATGGCCGGGATTGACCTGGGCGATGTCCATGAAGGCGATGACCAGATCGTCTTCGTACACGCGGGCGGATGGAATTTCTCCGGCCACCAGACGGCAGAAAATGCATTGGCCGGGCGGCGAGGTATCAACGAATTTGGGCATGATCGATTTCTCCTGCTAAACAGATAAGGGCGGTGCAAACGCGGCACCGCCCGATCTTCGCACAGGAAGCCGCTGTTGGGGCTTGGTGAAACTACCTGTTGCTGGCGGGGCGAGCATGTGCCGTGTCGTTGCAGGCATGAGGCGGGTAGCAGGCAGTGGGCTGCAAGCAACCGCCCACTTGCCAAGAATGCCTCAGCCGCTTTTCTTGCCCGATCGTTTGGGCAACAGGCGAGCCAGATAGCGCCCGGTGTGGCTGTGCGGATCGTCTGCGATGTGCTCGGGCGTGCCTTGCGCGATGATGGTGCCGCCTGCGGTTCCGCCTTCCGGACCCAGATCGATGATCCAGTCTGCGGTTTTGATCACGTCGAGGTTGTGCTCGATGATGACGATGGTGTTGCCCGCATCGCGCAGCTGGTTGAGCACTTTGAGCAGCAGGGCAATGTCGCCAAAGTGCAGGCCGGTGGTGGGTTCATCCAGAATGTAGAGCGTGCGCCCCGTGTCGCGCCGCGACAGCTCGTGCGCGAGTTTGACGCGCTGGGCCTCGCCGCCAGAGAGCGTGGTGGCGCTTTGCCCCAGCTGGATGTAGCTCAGCCCCACGTCGATGAGCGTTTGCAGTTTGCGCGCGATGCTGGGCACGGCCTGCATGAAGGCCATGGCCTCTTCCACCGTCATGCTCAGGATTTCGGCGATGTTTTTGCCTTTGTACTGCACTTCGAGCGTTTCGCGGTTATAGCGCTGGCCGTGGCAAATATCGCAGGGCACGTACACATCGGGCAGAAAGTGCATTTCCACCCGCACCATGCCGTCGCCCTGGCAGGCTTCGCAGCGCCCGCCCGCCACGTTGAAGCTGAAGCGTCCCGGGCCGTAGCCGCGCTCTTTGGCGGTGGGCATTTCGGCCATCAGGTCGCGGATATGGGTAAACAGCCCGGTGTAGGTGGCCGGGTTGCTGCGTGGCGTGCGCCCGATGGGGGACTGGTCCACATTGATGACTTTGTCGAAATGCTCCAGCCCTTCGATCGCATCGTGCGGAGCTGGCTCGGTGTGCGCCCGGTGAATCTGTTGGGCGGCCACGGCGTAAAGCGTGTCGTTGATCAGTGTGGATTTGCCCGAGCCGGATACGCCGGTGACGCAGGTAATCAGCCCTACGGGCACATCAACCGTGACGTTTTGCAGATTGTTGCCGCGCGCGCCGCAGATGGTGATTTTTTGCAGACCCGCGTGCTCGGCTGCGGGCGCTGCACTTTGCTGGCGCGCCAGGTTTTGCTCAAAGACGTTTTTGATGGCCTCGGGTTGGATGGCGGCTTTTTTCGATGCGCGGCTGCTGCTTGCACGCGCTGGAGCCGTGCGCTTCGTTTCGGCAGATTCCGCATCGCTTGTCAGCGGCAGCCAGGCCGTGCGTTTGGGCGGCACGGCAATCGAGAGCTTGCCGCTCATGTATTGCCCCGTGAGGGATTGTGGCGCTTGCAGCAGGGCGTCCAGATCGCCATGCGCCATCACCTGGCCGCCATGCACGCCTGCACCCGGCCCCATATCGACGACAAAGTCGGCCGCGCGGATCATGTCTTCGTCATGCTCGACCACCAGCACGCTGTTGCCCATGTCGCGTAGGCGCTTGAGCGTGCCAATCAGGCGGTCGTTGTCGCGTTGGTGCAGACCGATGCTGGGTTCGTCCAGCACATACATCACGCCGGTCAGCCCCGAGCCGATTTGCGATGCCAGGCGGATGCGCTGCGCCTCGCCGCCGCTCAGGGTTTCTGCGCTGCGATCCAGCGTGAGATAGCCCAGACCCACATCCACCAGAAAGCGCAGCCGCGAAGCGATTTCGCGCACCACTTTGTCGGCAATCTCGGCCTTGGCGCCTTGCAGATGCAGGGTGTTGAAGTAATGCTGCGCATCGCTGAGCGTGCTGTGGTTGATTTGGTAGATAGCGCGCTGCTGCTCGCCTTCGCCCAACATGACGTGGCGCGCATCGCGCCGCAGGCGGCTGCCAGCGCAGGCGGGGCAGGGCGCTGTTTGGCGGTAGCGCGCCAGCTCTTCGCGCACCACGGCCGAGTCGGTGTCGCGGTAGCGCCGCACCATATTGGGCAAGATGCCCTCGAACGGGTGTTTTTTCTGCACACTCTTGCCTGCCGAAGCGCCGCTGCCAAAGGTGTAGGAAAAGGCAATTTCCTCATCGCCCGAGCCGTGCAGAATGATGTGGCGCACCTGTTGCGGCAATTGCTCGAACGGCTCATCCACGCTGAAGCGGTAGTGCTTGGCCAAACTTTTGATCAAGGCAAAGTAATACTCGTTGCGTTCGTCCCAGCCCTTGATGGCACCGCCTGCCAGGCTCAGCGAGGGGAAGGCCACCACCCGCTCGGGGTCGAAGGCATCGACCGTGCCCAAGCCATTGCATTCGGGGCAGGCACCCTGCGGCGCGTTGAACGAAAACATGCGCGGCTCCAGCGCCGAAATGCTGTAATGGCACTGGGGGCAGGCGTAACGGGCGTTGAACAGGTGCTCGGTCGCGCTATCCATCTCCACCACGAGGGCGCGCCCATCGGCCAGCCGCAAGGCCGCCTCGAAACTTTCTGCCAGCCGCTGGCGGGCGTCGGGCCGTACTTTCAGGCGGTCGATCACCACGTCGATGTCGTGCCGGTCGTTTTTTTCTAGCGGCGGCAGCTCGGCTGCATCCACGATCTGGCCGTCGATGCGAAAGCGCACGTAACCCAAGGCCTGCATCTGGGCCAGCACATCGGCAAACTCGCCTTTGCGTTCGCGGGCCAGCGGCGCCAGCAGCATGATGCGCGTCTCGGCGGGCAAGGCCAACGTGGCATCGACCATTTGGCTGACGGTTTGCGCCTGCAAGGGCAGGTGGTGATCGGGGCAGTGTGGGGTGCCCGCGCGCGCAAACAGCAGGCGCAGGTAGTCGTGAATTTCGGTCACTGTGCCCACGGTCGAGCGCGGGTTGTGGCTGGTCGATTTTTGTTCGATGCTGATGGCGGGCGAAAGCCCTTCGATCCAATCGACATCGGGCTTGTCCATCACCTGCAAAAACTGGCGCGCATAGGTGGACAGGCTTTCCACGTAGCGGCGCTGGCCTTCGGCATACAGGGTGTCAAAAGCCAGGCTGGACTTGCCCGAGCCTGATAGCCCCGTAATCACCACCAGCTGGTTGCGCGGGATTTCGAGGTCGATGTTTTTGAGATTGTGCGTGCGTGCCCCCCGAATGGCGATGTGGCTGTGGGCGGCCGGGGGCGTGGATGGAGCGGAACGTTTCTTCATGGCATATTTGTCAACAACCGATCATCATAGGACAAATGGCTGTGGCCTGCTATGACCCACATAGGCAAATGCTGGTATTGACTGCCCGGTGTTGTGGCTGGCTATCAGACAACGTTCTTAATTAAAATAAAAAATTTTCTACATTTTTTTACGCCTGTTCGGGCGTGTTAGATCATGGATAAAACAACTATCCAGCGTGATGGTTTTTCTTCGGCATTCGGAATGCTGGCAGCTACACTCGGATCGGCGGTGGGGCTGGGCAATATCTGGCGCTTCCCGTACGAAGTGGGCAGCAGCGGTGGGGCCGGTTTTCTGCTGATCTATCTCGTGGCAGTGCTGCTGGTTGGCGTGCCCTTGATGATTGCTGAGATCAGCTTGGGCCGTACCGCACAAACAGACTCGATTGGCGTTTACCTCAAGCTCGCACCACGTACCTGGTGGTGGTTGGTGGGCGCCATCGCCATGGTGGCAGGCTTGCTGATTGTGTCTTTTTATTCCGGAGTGGTGGGCTGGGTGGTGGCTTATGTCGCCAAAAGCCTGGGGCCTAGCCTGCTGACGCAAGATCGGGTCGCGCTGGAAAGCGCCTTTACCAGCCTCATTGCCAACCCCGTGGCTGCATTGGGTTGGCAATGGGCGGTTTTGCTGGCAATGGGGTTGATTTTGTCGTTTGGCGTGCGCAAAGGCATCGAGGCGGTTACCAAAAAGCTCATGCCCATTCTGTTTCTGTTGCTGTGTGTGATCGCGCTGACTTCGTTGAACATGCCTAGGGCGATAGAAGGTGTGAAATTTTTATTCGTGCCCGATATGACCAAGATCGACAGCAGCATTGTTCTCAAAGCGCTGAGTCTGGCTTTTTTCAAGCTGTCGCTCGGTGTGGGCACCATGACCATTTACGGCAGCTATTTCCGCCAAGAGCAAAACATTCCCCGAACCGTGCTGACGGTGATGTTGGCTGATCTGGCGGTATCGATGCTGGCAGGGCTGGCCATTTTCCCGGCTGTGTTCTCGCTGGGATTCGATCCCGCCGGGGGTCCGGCCTTGCTGTTCAACACCATACCGGCCGTATTTGCACAAATGCCCATGGGCCATGTGTTGATGGTGCTGTTCTTTGTGCTGACGACATTGGCAGCCACAGGCGCGCTGCTGTCACTGATTGAAGTGCCGGTAGCTGCGCTGAATGAGCGCCTGGGCTGGAGCCGAAAAACAGCTATCTGGGTTGTGGTCGTCACCATCATCGTGCTGGGCGCGTTTTGCGCCTTGTCATTCAGCACGCTGCAGCATGTTGCGCTGGTTGGCAAGCGGAACATTTTCGACAGCTTCGACTTTGCCGGCAGCAAAGTTCTTATGCCAATTGCAGGCATGCTCACCAGCTTGTTTGTGAGTCTGCGCTGGGGCAAACGGGCATTTGTTCACGCCAACAGCAATGCGGGCATCCTGAGCAACACGCGCTTGCTCACAGTGGTATTCTGGACATTGGCCCTGGTGTCGCCGGTATTGATAGGTGTCGTGATGTATGTGGGGTTGCGTACGTAAAGCTATTCCAATAGCTTGCACAAGGCAGAATGTGCCCGAAGCATGCACGCATTGTTTGAAAGGTAATGGAATCATGAGTGTTTCCCCGTCTTCCCGGTCATCAGGCGGCCGGGCCAAGCGCGCCGCAGCGACCCCGACTGCAGCCCAGGCTGGCTCTGGCGCGGCGGAAGAGGCCGGCATGCGCGTGCTGAAAAAATACCCCAATCGGCGGCTGTACGATACGGCCACTTCCAGCTACATCACGCTGGCGCAAGTCAAGGAACTGGTCATGCAGGCAGAGCCCTTTGTGGTGCGCGATGCCAAAACCGGCGAAGATCTGACCCGCAGCATCTTGCTGCAAATCATTCTGGAAGAAGAGGCAGGCGGCAGCCCCATCTTTACCGAAGCGGTTTTGCGCAATATCATCCGTTTTTACGGGCATGCCATGCAGGGTTTTTTTGGTGCCAACCTTGAAAACAGCATCCAGGCATTTGCCGATATGCAGCAAAAGATGATGGATAACGCGCCGGGTATGGACGGTTGGCAAAAAGCCATGCAAGAGATGATGCGCACCTACACCGCCCAATCGGGCCAGGTTGTGCAGCAAATGCAAGAACAGATGCAGCAACAGTTGCAGGCCAGTATGCAAAATTGGCTGGAGGCTTTTCAGCCAAAACGTTAAGGCGCGCGGGGCGCAATGCCCTTGTGTGCTATTAAAAAAATTGTGCAAATAGCAAACGCTCCAGGCAATGCCTGGGAGCCAGAACCAGAGATACGGCAATGATTGATACGCAGGCTCCGGCCAAAGCATCTACCCCAAAAATCGGTTTTGTCAGCCTGGGGTGTCCCAAGGCCCTGACCGATTCGGAACTGATCCTGACCCAACTCGCGGCCGAAGGCTATGAAACCAGCAAAACCTTTGCGGGCGCAGACTTGGTCATCGTCAATACCTGCGGCTTCATCGACGATGCCGTGAAAGAGAGCCTCGACACCATCGGCGAAGCCTTGGCCGAAAACGGCAAGGTCATTGTTACCGGCTGCCTGGGCGCGCGCGCTGGGCAGGATGGCGACAACATGGTGAAAGAGGTGCACCCCAGCGTGCTGGCCGTTACCGGCCCCCATGCCACGCAAGAAGTGATGGATGCCGTGCACACCCACTGCCCCAAGCCGCACGATCCCTTCATGGATTTGGTGCCGGCGGCAGGCATCAAACTCACGCCCCGGCACTACGCCTACCTCAAGATCAGCGAAGGCTGCAACCACCGCTGCACCTTTTGCATCATCCCCAGCCTGCGCGGTGACCTGGTCAGCCGCCCCGTGGGCGATGTGCTCAAAGAGGCGCAGGCCCTGTTAGAAGGTGGCGTGAAAGAGCTTCTGGTGGTCAGCCAAGACACGTCGGCCTATGGGGTCGATTTGCAATACCGCACCGGCTTTTGGGATGGCCGTCCGATCAAAACCCGCACGCTCGAACTGGTGCAGGCCCTGGGGCAATTGGCGCAGCGCCACGGCGCCTGGGTACGGCTGCACTATGTGTATCCGTATCCCTCGGTCGATGCCATCATCCCGCTCATGGCCGATGGCTTGGTGCTGCCCTATCTGGATGTACCGTTTCAACACAGCCACCCCGATGTGCTCAAGCGCATGAAGCGTCCCGCCAATGGCGAGCGCAATCTGGAACGGCTGCAAAAATGGCGCGAGCTGTGCCCGCAACTGGTGGTGCGCAGCACCTTCATCGCGGGCTTTCCGGGCGAAACGGAAGAAGAATTTGCGCACCTGCTCAACTTCGTGCGCGAAGCGCAAATCGACCGCGCCGGCTGCTTTGCCTATTCACCGGTAGCAGGCGCAACGGCTAACCAATTGCCTGGCGCTTTGCCCGATGCCGTGCGCGAAGAGCGTCGCGCGCGCTTCATGGCCGTGGCCGAAGACGTATCGGTTGCCAAACTGCGCCAGCGCATCGGCAGTACCATGCAGATACTGGTGGACAGCGCGCCTGCGCTGGGCAAAAAAGGTGGCATGGGCCGTAGCTACGCCGACGCCCCTGAGATCGATGGCATCGTCAAACTGCTGCCGCCCGAAAAAATCAGCAAAACCCTGAAAGTGGGCAGCTTCACGCAGGCACGCATCGTCGATACCGATGGGCACGATCTGGTGGCCTTGCCGATATAAAGTCCGTTCGGTCGCGCGGGCCCAGTCAACCAGTCGCCGCTGGCGAGCCTGATCAGGCTGCAGTGCGGGCTTGGCACGGCATCCACCACGCAACGCTTGCTGCATTACAAACGTAAAAATAGTTAGAGTAAGCCTCCAATCCCCCACCAACTACTAGGCGGGCGGAGCAGCTACTTGGGCGCGGTGCGTAAAAGAGTGCGAGAGAGTGCGCCATGCGAGAAGGTAGCTGCCGCGGGTATGGACGCGTTTACCGATACACCAACACCGGCAGTGCCGTATGCGACAGCACTTTTTGCGTCTCGCTGCCAATAATCAGGCGCTCCAGGCCGGTGCGGCCATGCGAGGCCATCAGCACCAGATCGCAGCCTTCGCTTGTGGCGGCGGCCAGAATGGCCTGCGCGGGCGAATCACCCTCCACTGCTAGCGTGTGGCAAGGCACCCCCACTGCCTGACAGGCTTGCGCCACGTCTTGCAGGCATTTTTGTGCCATGCGCTCGACCCGCTCTTCGAGTTTGTCGGGCGCCAGCAAATCGTTCAAAAGACCTTCACCCGCTTGCGCCAGCTGATGCGGTGGCTTGACATACAGGGCTGTAATGCGTGCGCCCATGGTTTGGGCAAACCCGGCCGCATACGTTGCGGCTTTTTGCGAAAACTCGGATCCGTCGACAGGAACCAGAATATGTTTGAACATGGCAAAGCCTCCAGAAAGCGGCAGTGCCCGTCGTGGGCGTTAGCGCGGCCATGCAGGCACATGCCTGTTGCCGATCATGCCAGCAATTGCGGGATGTTTTGCGTTTTTGGGCAAATTTTCAAGCGCCAGTGGGCAAGCTCCGCCTTTACGCGATGAATTCGCCAAACGAAAGGCGGCAGGTGTTCGTAAATAAATGCAAGGTCAGCAGTCCACCCGCTGCACGGTTACGGCCAAGCCGCCCAGCGAGGTTTCTTTGTAGCGACTTTGCATGTCGTGGCCGGTAGCGCGCATGGTTTCGATTGCCTGATCGAGTGAAACCAGATGCATGCCGCTGCCCAGCATGGCCATGGAGCAGGCGTTGATGGCCTTGACGGCGCCCATGGCATTGCGCTCGATGCAGGGCACTTGCACCAGCCCGCCAATGGGGTCGCAGGTCATGCCCAGATGGTGTTCCAGCGCAATTTCGGCGGCGTTTTCGATTTCGGCATTGCTGGCGCCCAAAGCGGCGGCCAGGCCCGCAGCAGCCATGGCGGCGGCTGAGCCGACTTCGCCCTGGCAGCCGACTTCGGCTCCTGAAATGGAGGCGTTGCGCTTGCACAGTGCGCCTACGGCCGTGGCCGCAAGGAAAAAGCGCTTGGCGCCTTCGTCATTGCCGTGGCGACATTCGCGGTAATAACGCAGCACGGCAGGGATGATGCCTGCTGCGCCATTGGTGGGCGCCGTCACCACGCGACCACCTGCAGCGTTTTCTTCGTTCACGGCAATGGCCCAGGAGCTGATCCAGTTCATGGCGCCTTCGCTGGCGTGCGATGGGGTGCTGCGCAGCCGGCCCGCCATGCCGGGGGCGCGGCGCGGCACGCGCAGGCCGCCGGGCAGGGTGCCGGTGGTCGTCAGGCCGCGGTCGATGCAGTGCATCATGGTGGAGTCGATGCGCGCGATGAATGCCCGGGTGGCCTCTTCTCCGTGCAGCGAGCATTCATTGTCAAACAGCAGATCGGTAATAAAACGCTTGTGCTGGCGTGCCAGTTCCAGCAGCTCATCCATGGTGGTGAAGGGGTACGGCACGGCCACTTCGGTGCCGCGGCTGCTGCCGACAAAGTGCTCGTTGGCATCGACAACAAAGCCGCCGCCTACCGAATACAGATCACGGCTGCACAGCAAATCGCCCGCGGCATTCCAGGCCTGCAGGCGCATGCCGTTGGGGTGCAGAGGCAATTCCTGGCTGCGGTTGAAGAGCAGGTCGCGCTCGATATCAAAAGCGATTTCGTGTTGCGCCAGCAGCTTCAGCTTGCCTTCGGTACGGATGGCGGCTACGCGCGCAGCGACGCTGGCGGTGTCGATGGCATCGGGGATTTCGCCGCACAGACCCATGAGGACGGCGGGGTCGGTGCCATGCCC
>RRZU012448614.1_pt1 | contig 13647 bp, 15 predicted proteins | sample 2165561 | NCBI WGS metagenome assembly RRZU01 (sample SAMN10456909, study PRJNA506462) | wastewater metagenome | isolation source: wastewater sludge | place: USA: Moscow, Idaho
AGTTACATGAGGTATCCAATAAACACCCTCATTTTCAAATACTGATACCATTCGACTAATTCTATACTTGCCATTAAATTTTTTAAGTTTAATATCTTCTAATGTTAACACAAACTCCTTATTTGCTGCAAACATATCCAAATCAATATAGGAGAAACCTAAAGTTACTACCTTTGATGCCTCCAATAACGACTGCTTAATAGAACCGCTAGAAGCTCCACCCCTATTAGTTATTAGGGTTCGTGTAGCTCCAGACGGCTTCGACTTAGAGTCGGTCGCACCACTATTGATATTTTGGACAGAGCCTGTGGATGTATCTATTACCATAAAATCATTCCCAAATGTCTGTTCATTTAAACCAGATTCTGCATTAATTGAGATTGAATCTGGATCAACATTGGCGAAATAATATTCATTTGATTTTGTATAGCAACCCTTACCTTGAACTGATTCAGGACCCGATTGCATTAGGGATGCCAAATAGGTTACCGTTATCTCCTGAGGTAGATATGCATTAGAACGTGGTAACTTATTCAAAAGATATAGGTATTTAAAATCGAAAAATATGGTAGTTCCGTTAGCATGAATGGCGTATTCATTGCATACTCTTTCTATCTGCTCCATTGCCGTAATTGGAGTAACTATGAATTCTCTATATGTCTTATAATTATTAGGGGGGGATATCATCACACTACCAATACCAGCTTTATTCAGTACATATGTTAGAGCGTCGGGTAAAGTAGGTGATGTCAATACTGCATTCAAAACCTTCTTTGAATTAAATAAATAGTCCTCCCTATATAAAAGAAGCTTAATAACGGTAAGTTCACCATAAGTATATCCTTTATTATAGTTACCGTCTTCCTTTTCTAATTTTTCTAATTCAGTCTCCAGTGGTTCTGGAGACATTTCTTCTAAAAAGACATAGAAGTTTGAGCTAATATATGTTGAAAAACTAGCGTCCATAGATGGCTCTATATCGTAAAATTTAGCATGTTGGAGTTCCACGAATGCTTTTATATCGAAATTATTTTTCTTCATAGCCCTATATAAGTAATTCGGAACACCTACCTCCATTTGAAAGAATGGGAAATAGTAATTATCGTAATCTTTCTCTATTATCATACTACTAACATATTGCTCGTCGACATCAAATGGGTCGAATCCAGGTACCATTAATTTAAAAGTCTTTAATTTATATTTAACTAATGCTATCTTGATATCTGTGATATCCAATCAAATCACCTCTTCATATTAAGTTAATCTAAAGTTCAATATATAATAAAAAATATTTAGAAACTATAAAACATAGTGGTAATAAATTGAAATGTTATGAGAATAAATTATCTTAAACATTTACTTAATTAATTTAAAGCAAACCCAATAAAACATGAAAGGAATGATATAATTATGTTAAGAGATTTTATAGAAACTGGAGACGATATTATAACGCTGGAGAATTCAATGGCGTTGGCAGCGTATCTTGAAATTGATGAAAATATTGTACTGGAGAACTTTAAGGACTTTGCGGCTAAAGCTAAGAAGAAAATTAAGGACTTCGTAGCAAAAGTGGTTACATTTATATCCAAAATTAAAAATTCAGTAAAAACAAAATTAATGACTATGGCAAGAATCGATACTGCGCATATTGATCAGGGGGTATATAAATTCCTATTAAAGAAATGGTCTGAGGTGGATAAACTATCATCAACATCAGATATTTCTAAAATTACAAAGAGAATTAAGTATAGTATGATAGAAAAGAGAGCAGAAAGAGATGTTTATAGAGCGGTTAATAAAGGTTCTAGTGTAGGTCAAGACTTTGAACTGGGAGCAATGAGGGAGGCTAATCAGCTATTAAGCGCGAAGCTAGATGCTATAAAAATTACATTGCCAGATAATGTTAAAAATGGCATAACTGCATCATATAAATACAGTTCATTAACAGCACTACAAAATAGATTGGATAAAACATTAACTGAATTAAATAACGATATCAAAACGTTAGATGCTGCAGCAAATAAGTTGGACGATAAAGTTTCTATAGATAGTTCTGCAATTAGTGCTGCTATAGAACTAGTTAACATCCGCGTAAAGAAAGCGACAAAGCAGTCATCCATCATATCCGCTATTATTGCTAATAGTGGAAGATCCAATGCAAAGGACAAAAATACTGCAGCAAGAGCAGAAAAGGGAATGCGTCAATAACAAAAAAAAAGATGAATATAGATTAGATATCTATATTCATCTTTTTTTTTGTTATTTACATAAATTATCAAAAAACTTTCTAATAGCATAGTTCATTTTACATTATTTAACCTCATTCGATACCCAATCTACGTCTAGATTTCTTTAGTAACATTTCCTTCTCGATTAAAGCGTCATCGGAGAATCCGCCTATCTTCATTTTATAAAGATACCCTCTCGCCCTTCTCTTATAAGAATCACCTATTACTTCATAACCCCCATAGTATTCCAAATAACCATAGCTGCGAGATTTATTATCTAACCAAACTGTTCCCAGATCATCCTTTCTATCGGTATATATCACTTTATCAACGTAAATATAATCCCTCTTCAAAATTTTTCATAATTAGGTCCAATAGTTTAGATTCTTCTACTCTAACTACAAACATCTGCTTCGTGTTAAATAGAAGAAGTTTTTCTACTTTAAAGGCAATAGACTATAAATGGTTCTATTGCCTTTTATGATTTAATTATATTTATCTTACATATTCTGTTCCACCTACCTCACTACACCATTTACCATTCATATCTAGATATTTAAAGATTTTTGATTTTAATCATTATTCTACTTTTTATCTATAGATCCAAATCGATGCGTTGAGGGCTTTCCATATCTGCCATATACGGGATCATTTCTTATAAATTCACAAATTAAGCTATCTGATAAATCTACACTATCATTCACTACAAATTTAGCCACACTGTAAACCTTATGTCTATAGTCAGTTATCTCGTCTATGATTTTATTATTCTCCCAGTCACTAATATTCTCATCTTCACTAATAGATTTCAAAATATCATGTAGGGAGTCAGAATATATTTCCACAGTATCTTCACCTGGACGTTTATAAGAGAAGTAATATGGCATTGACATTTTTATAGTCTTCTCAAATATCTTCATTAATTCCGAACTAATTACGAATCTTTTTGCATTATTACGTAGAGATTCGAATATATCCCCATCATCATGTCTCTCTACTGCAGCTTTCCAATCCATCAGCATTTCAATTATGTCAAATAGACTCATATCCTCAATACCTTTAGAATAATATTCTGGATGATGCGAGTTTACTCCATAATGATGATCTAATGCAGGTTTCATTTCTTCTAAATATCGCTTATAATCATCGGACATATATGTTGTACCAGCCAATTTCGGCGTATATTTTGCAAAGAAATCTAGCTCCATATCAGATAGTTTGCTAAGATCATGAAATTTTGTTCTATTTTCCAATACTGTAGCGAAACCACTTACATTACTATTTACTTTAGATATATGCTTTTTTGTATCTATAATCACTTCTGATTTATTCATTTTCAAACTCCCCCTTATTTCTATGTTAATATGCTTCCACAAATCCCATAAATATATCTCCTATGCTAGTGGAATTAACGTTATTGTATTCTTGTACTTTTTTATGAAACTCATCATTCATTTTAGATATTGTAACATTTCCAAATACTTGACCTTCATATTTATCCATTATTTCATCTATATCGAGCACGTGTGGTAACCAGAATGAGAACAGATTATATTTTGATATAAGCTTATCCTTTATACTAGGAGTTATGTTTTTATCATGAAATATTTCATGTGTATCATATAAGTCTAAAGGAAGGAAGTGGTAGGAAAATCTATTCGATACAAAACTCACGTAAATTCCCACCATTTCGGATATTTCCCTTATCTCCTTAGAATACTTACCAGTCCATTTTCTATACTCACTAGTTACTTCTTCAGTTCCTATAGTAGAAACAAATCTCTCAAATAGTGGATTAGCGATATTTTTCAAACAATCTATTTCAGTCTCCTCACGATTAGAAAAATCGCACGGTAACGTACTACATATTTCCTCAATATTTTTCTTCATTTCCAAGATCTCTGGTCTATTTTCTATATTCATATACATGCACCTCCTCCCATCTACTATATCTTGATCTTCTTAGCCTGAGGGCTAGGGAATCTCCCTGGTCGTTCTAATAGGGTTACTATATTACGTACTTCCCCATCCGTTTTGTTGCCCAAACATATTATATCTAAAACTATATACTCACCATGCTCTTCATCATCTCTACCCTCACGTAGGAGATATATACTTTTTTCATATTTAAAATAGTTATTATGCTCAAATCTCATACCAACCCAAGCTTTCTCAGCTAATAAACTAATTAAATTAACCGCCAAGTCAAAATTGTAAGTATCTACCCAATTAATTCTAAATTCATAATGACTAACCGTTGGAGATAATTGATTTAGTGACGTGTCAAATAAACCATTCGTATGAAGACTATATAATTGATTTAGTGACGTGTCAAATAAACCATGTGTATGAAGACTAATCAGATAGCCATCCTTATCTTCAATACCATGCAAATACCATCCTTGGTTTTCTAATCTTTCCTTTTGCCACTGTTTTATTTCATTTATATATTGACTTCCCTTACCATCATCATACTCGTCCGGAGTATAAACATTTAGTAAATCAGTTAATGAACTAAATTTTGGTTTTTTAGTTATTGGCTTATAATGCGTCTTTCCTTCTCTATATCTTCTCATTTCATAATCATCTCCTCTATATTTAATATTCAACAACCTCGATCATATTCTTTCCGAACCATGGCCGAATTATTTCCCTATGACAAAAATCCCATTTTTCGTAGCATAGCAATACAACGTCTTTTCCACCCGAAAGTATCATCAAGTCATCCCTAACTAAATCTGGATTTAGCCACCTCAAATTTTCTAATTTATACGTTTCTATATATCTATCAGTTGATAATATGTCGCCCGTTTTGTATGATCGTAATAGAGATTCGGAGGGAAATAGTGGAGGGTAGGAACTAATGTTCATGCCCTTTGGAGTATACCTTGCAATTGATATAGGATAAATCTCATCTGGAATATTTCTCAAATTTCCAAAGTAACTTGTATATATTCTCATTTAATAACCCCCTATCCGAACGGTGTCTTCTTAATTAATTCATTACATAGAAATTGGAGGTTTAATGGAAACTTGGCAAATAATGTATTATTCATTTCCTTTAGATTCTCATAATCGGGTATATCGGATAGTTGGGAATCTATTGTAGTCTTATCAATTTCCATCATCGCTCCAACTTGCATATTTATATCAGTTGCATAAATGTTACTATTCATCTCATCATTAGGTATCTTTTTATTCTGCAGTAACTCAACCAAATGATTTTGTGCAGTTATTGATATTTCTTTATCCCCATATTCATCTTTAATAACATTGAGATATTTGAATAAAGTCTTCCATCCAATTCTTCTCAACCTAGGGATATTTCTATAACTATCCCCCACCAGAGACTTGGCAAAAATATACAAATTATAATCATACATTAAATCCATTGGTTCTTTATATACCCTTTCTCTCTTATCCACATAATTCCAAATATCTTTTCTAGAAACTAGCTGACTTTTCTCTCCTTTTGGTACAATATATGACCATTTATCCTTATATGCATACTGTAGGTCATATGTATCTCTGGACACCATGATATTCCAGTCAGCTTTATAAACCTCTTCTGATATATACAGGGGTACTATACTTGGCTCTAGATATTTACTATCTATCATATAGACATCTGGAATATAATTACTTATAATTGGTATCATTGGGATACTATTTCTTATAGCTTCATTGATATAAAAATATTTAGTATTAACTGGGTCATTATTTTCAATAAACTTCTTTCTATATTTTGGTATATGCATACTATTTTTAAATCGTCTTAATGACGAAGTATATATACCATAAACTCTAATATCGATCTTCTCTTTCAGTGCCCAATATCTATAATGTGCCAATACATTAAAGAGATTAGATATCAATTGCTTGCTTGCATTCTGCCCACACACCTGAAACTCATTATTTATTAATGGGCGATGTATAGTTCTTAGTAAATCATCTATATTTACAAATATATTCATAGTATTAATCTTTTGCGATGCTCTAATCGGTCTCATAAACGAATTCATTGTCATATATTTGACCTTATATGCATTAAAATAAACATCCATACCATTTCAACTCCCATCAGATACAAAAAATAAAAAAGTGTATATTATATACACTTTTTTATCTTAGTTTTTATTTCCCCTTATATATTATACGATCTTTTTGGTTTTGGTTCCATTTGAGATACTTCTGATTGAAGTCTCTTTTCAATTTGTAGGAATGTAAATGCTCCCATTCGTCCATTACTCCCTTTTCTGAAGTTTGCAGTTAACGCAATTTCAGTTCTCATTCTTCTAGCACTAAATGTTTTAGAATACTGGCTTCCGTCAGTATCAAATATAATTTGCATAAATCTTATAATTTCTACTTCGATAGCAACCTTTCCTGGTCCTCGATCATCACTAAATGTACGTTCATTACCTTTTCGACAGAATTTTCCCATAAATTCTTTAATTTCTTTAGAGAATCTATATATTGGTTTCCTAATAGCAGAGTTTCCTTCCATTGGAGAAGAATCTCTTAAGTGCTTAGAGTCGGATAACAGCCATACATATGCATATATTATCCCATTCTTGTTATTGAATTCCAGAGTACAATCAGTAAATTCTGGAATGAATGTCTTTGCTACAGTTAATATCTCCTTCTTAAGTTGATCTTGGTTTAGTTTAAAAACTGAACCAGTTGGTGCTAAACCTGCAATATTATATGCAGTTGGTAGGATATTCTTCACCATATCCATTCTTGATGCATCTGTTACGTTTGTAGTTCTTTGATTATTATTCGCCATTTTTAAAGACCTCCCTTTTAATTTTTAAATTGGTCATATTACAATCAATGGCTTGATTGTAACTATTTGAATAATGTATATATTAAAATAAACTTAGTTATTTATTCAGTAGCTGAAAAAATATTATTGGCTACCCCTTTATAGTATCCCATAAACCATGAGATGTTTTGTGTCCACTTTTCGTGTTGTGGTGGACAGTATTTTTTAGATATGGAACTCACCGTAGTAAGACCAGAATCTATATAGTGATTCCTAATTAATTTACCAAATCCTTGCACAGATTCCCCGTAGTGAGAATATCTTTTCTCTCCACTGGCTATTCCGAACAAATTATTATTTTTGTGTCTAGTACCCCATCCAGATTCAAACGATGAAATTGATAGGGCAAATATTCCATTAACATTATATTCATCTTCTATATATTTTAAATGCTCTCCCATATTAAGAAGAGCTGAATTTGATTTTCCTTTTTGCTCCATAGCTTCAGCTATAAGTATATTAAATTGCTCTGCTGTTAAATTAGATTTTTGTGTTATGTCAGTATAATTAATCTCTAATGTATCTACCTCAACCTCATCTACTATTTCGGTATCTATATCATTTATTTGAGTTTCGTCTTCGGTTTCCCCTATATCGATTTTAGCTTCTTGAATAAGTTCATTCGTATGCTCCGAAGCCTTATCTACATGAGCACTTACGATTACTTCCGTCTCATGTTTCTCATCTTCTTCGCTATCATCTTCTTCAAGATTATCTTCTATAGTAATTATTGAAACATCTTTTATGTCATTGACCATGATAGTGGTTTCATTGAGGGTTTCTTTTAGTTCAACATAATCTAATTCTAGCATATCTATTCTATTTTGCAATTCTTCTACTTGTGTGTTATATTCTTCAATAAATTTATTTGCACTAATCTTAGTATTTAGCGTAACTAAAAACAGAATAAAAAAACTTATTATAAGCATACCAAATATATTTTTGTTAATATTGATTTTCTTATTAGTTTTCATTTCTTATACCTTCCTATTTTTTGTATTTCAATAAAAGTCTTGAGGATTATTTCATGTGTTTATATAAAATTCATTTTTAAAACATTTGCATAACGTATTATAGAAAAATAACTAGATAAAGGAAGATGATTATATGGAAAAATTATTAGCTTTAATTATGAACCATACACACAATGTTCACATACTGCATTGGAAAACTACGGGTCCTGGTTTTCAAGAAAATCATGAATACCTAGACGAATTGTATGAGGAAATGACAAAGCAAATAGATGTAGTTGCGGAAATCATGCTTCAGAGAAACGAGAATCCTCTATCATATCATGGGATGATGGAGATATTGGTAACTTTAGATGAACCCGCATCGCTAGTAAATCCAACTCAAAGCTATGATGGGGATATGACTTTCAAACTAGTAATAGATATATTTAATCAAATCATCGAGTGTATTAATAATCTATATGAGGACAATAGTATTGATAGAGTTCATCAATCGCAACTTGAGGAAATTCAATCATGGTATATGCTGCGAGCAAAATATCTACTTCCAAAAAGACTGGTTCGATCAGAAGCTTTAATTGCAAATGAGGGTAGTATATTTAATTTTCTTGCCGAATAAAAAGATATAAGAAGAATAGTAATAGGTTATTCCTATTACTATTCTTCTTTTTTAAATGATAATTTTACTCTTTAGCATTGGAACTACTACCGTTGAAATTGTATTATCTTTCCTCTTAGTAAAGTATATTGTCTCTATTAGACCATAACCTTTAAACTTATTGATTACTGGAAACATTAATTTTTCAACTTCTCCAGAAGTCCCATATTGGTCTAGATATATATTTGATAGCTTAAAGGTAAATCCTTGTAATTTATTTCTCATCTCACTATCTACGATATTCTCCTGAACGTAGTTTGACATAAACTCTTTAATGTCGCTACTTTCCTCAATATCCTTTGAACTAATACCTTCCTGCGATAATGCTCTACCTAACCTATGCTTATAGTCTTCTATTACACTATCGCTATAATGAGGTCTATGAACATTATTTTTATTCTTCATCATTATAAAACCTCCTTAGTATTTGGTCATGTTAAAGAATGTAAGATATGCCTCATTTCCTACAACTCTTACGATGTCCCCTTGAATGGATACAAAATGTTTTAAGCTATTCAATATTTCCTTAGCCTCTTGATTCGCCTCTATGGAATATAACATCTTTATAGAAACCATATCACCATCATACTCTTTTAATCAATCCTTTCAGATTGCGTGGACTATATCTTCATCCTATAAATAGGCGTCTGTGCTTGGAGTACTAGCTTTCGATCTAATACCCTACTCTACTTTAGAATCATGTGATTCTATTTCGTTAGTCTCTACACTACGATTACTACTAGACGTGACTTTACCATAAAATAATAGATATTGGTTTAAAGCAGTGACTGCTCTAGGACTTTGAGATGTTTTAGTTGAAATAATATCATCAACTGTGTCTTGACACAGATTTGGTTCAGCGTAGAATACATAATGATTCGATATATGTACTCCTCGACGAATAGCCGCCGTAACTTCATATCGATAGTCGCACCAATATAAATTAAATTATTTACCTTATTGGTAATTTTATATATTACACCCATATCATTCACCTCCTATATTAGTATAATATATCTTCAATTCTAATAATAATAATAGCACGGTATTTCCACTGCCCACATAGGTGGGTTTAGGGTCTCTTATGAAGCGTATTCGTGACGTTTGATATAGTTGAGATTGGCAGTCTCTTCCCGTCCTTATTTAACTTCACCGTTAGCTGTATTAAAAATACAACACCGCTCGTTAGGCGTCCTCAGATTTTTTATTATATCATTACTGATATAGGGGACCACGATGGTTTTAATCCCCGCCAATTGCATCAAGGTACAAATTTGAAATCTCGACTGTATCTATAAATTGAGTTGAAACTATAGCCTCAGGAAGATTCGAATCAACTACTGGATAATATGGATACATTGTATCATTTATCATGACTGGCGTTGTCTTTATAGTCGACAGTGGTTGACATCTAGAAGGAAATATTCCAAAGTAATCGGATAAGGGATATCTAGTAGTATACACATACTTATCCCTTAAAGTCTCCATAGCTGCCATATAGAATACATCTGTCCAAGTCATAGGTCTATTACTAATAGTTGCACTAGACACATCATCTTTACGACGACTCATTCCTCTACCAGTAAATAACATATCAACTTCTCTACCATCTTTTAGTTTAATCTGAATTGGTTCGAATCTGCCACCATAGGTGTTAATAAACCCTTTCATTTTTCTATCTATATAAGACTTGGTAAAGATTCCCATCTGGTCTGCAATTTCAACTTCATCAATAGTAACTTCTCCAGTCTTTTTATTTTTAATATAGATAGACTTCTTTTGAACTCCATCGAACTCTTTACGGAAAAAGTCCAAGCACCACTTAATCATAAACGGATATCCCAATACACAGCATTGTGATAATGGTATTCCCGTATTCATAATATCCACAGGAGATTCATCTGGTCTTTCCATATCATTTAGTACTGGTACACTTATAACTGACCTAGCTCCATAGTCAATTGATTTACCTAATATACTTTGGTGGAATGCCCCATCTTTCTTTTCTATTAATGACTGACCATATTGCCTAATCTTTACCAGCAATATCTGAATATTAAACATTGCTTTGTTATTGTAGTTTCCAAAGTCATTATTTGAGAGCATATTTGTATACTTAATCAGATTATTATAATCGTAGTTTAGTTTAGGTACGGACGGTCTGCCCAATGACATATCGACGTCTCTATAGAAAACTGGTATTACAATCCACTTACTAATGAATATCTCTTCCTTGGATAGCGACTCCAATAACTGAAGTATATCTTTACGACTAGTAGCTCCAGTCTGTTTAAATTTAATCTTATCGTAATTATCCATAAACCACGAAAGTCCCGTATTATCTTCACTGAATTTAGGATCTTCTTCATCTTTTATTTCTATTATAGAACCATCGGGCTCTATAAACCATGCCGACTCACCTGCACATATTCTTTCTACATTTTTAAAAATCTTCTTAATTATTTCATATACATATGGATGTATAAACTTCTGCTTCAAGTCAATATATGCGTGAGTTCGCATCCTCTCTTCAGCCGTTGTGCCAAATATAACGTTTGAGAATAATCCACCAACTGTAGGGACTCTACCTCTCTCAAACATTATCGGATTATCAACTGCTTTAAGTTGATTAAATGTGATAATCTTATCGGTAATTAGAGATATCTGCATTGGTGTATCATCAACATTAACAACTTTACCTCTAGAAGCCTCTAATACTGTATTATAGTTGGTTTCTATACCGATAGACATATTTTTGCCATCTTCATTATATTCTGCAAAAAACTTCTTTTTATTATTAAGTATTTCTGAAATATTAGAAAAATTCATATATACACCTCTTTTCTCTGTATTAAGTTACTGTCTAGAAATTTTAAAATTACCAGATGAGATAAATTCTCATCTGGTAATTTAGTCACTTTTCCTCTTCGTACTTTAGATCAAAATTAAGTACTCCATTCTCTATAAAACATGTGACACTTTCGATATTGTCACACGATTGCTTTATTTTATCACAAAACTTGACAAATTCATGATAATGAGAATCTAATAAATTCTCAAAAATTGTCATATTAACACTATTATCAATCTCATCTATGGATAGATGTTTAAATATAGTTATTCTATTCTTGATAACGGCTGCACTCACAATAGAGTCACCTCCTACGTTAGTCTACAATTTCATTTTAGGAGAAGATGCTTGGCGGGTCTTTAACTCTTTTCTATGCATTCGCAAATAACCCAACTCCTTATATGTCATTTTATAAATGTCATCCATTGATAACTGCCCATCGAATTCGTCGAGAACATCATTAATTAATCTCATGAAATTGGATACTACTCTATCTCCGTTATGGAATCGTGGGCTTTCAGAAAAATCATAGTATCTATAGTTAACTCATTAGTCATTTTATTTGCACATTCTGGACATTGGGTTTTTAGTATAAACTTTGGTGTATATGTCATATCCCTAACTATTTTAGTTAATAGGTTAATATCCTCCTGTGGTATCTTGCGTAACGTTTCCATTAATAAATGAGGTTCATCTTCTTCAATCTCAAGATAACTTTGTTTTACACTGTCGTAAATATATAGACTATTAGTATATATACCTAGTGCTGACAGATATAATTCGGAAACATCTGCTTCATCTACAACTGAAAATACACTAGTCGCTCTCGCTATAGTCGGATATGATATCTCATAAATATTTTTAGAGAATGGTGACTGGAATCTGGTTGCACCACTTAATTCATCATGCAATTTCTGTATTTCTTCAATATTGTATTTATTAGAAATAATTGCACCCATTCTCTCCTTGAAGTTTTCTCCTAAACTATCTCCATCAAGAAGTGTACGTACTTTATATTTCCACTGAAACTCTACGGAGCAATCTGAACATTCGAATGTATTTTCGGATTCTTCCATTGATGATGCTATCAAAACTCCATACATAGCCATATCTAAATCATTATAAAAGAATGAATTTACAAATTCCTGATATGTCATAGTTACTTTATTTTCATCATCATGCTTACTATATATAGTACCACTTGACAGTCTATCATAAATCAGACTTGCCTTTTTAGTTAACGTTTCTATATGCGTATCATCCTCATGTGCAACCACTGAGGCCAACTGAATAATTTGAGCACCATTGAAAGATACATAATCTCCCATTATTGGGATAGGTACACTATATTTAGATAGAGACCCTTCTATAGATCTTAAATACGCTGCCTTATGTTGCTTTTTAACCTTTTCAACTCTTATGTTTTTTAGAAACTCATCTTCAACTACAACCATCTTTATGGCTTTAACTCTAGTTAGTTTCTCTCTCTCCTCTGGAGATAGTTCTATTTTATCAACATCCTTCTTATTGATTTCTATAATACCTAGTTTTGGATTATTTTCTAGATACTCATCATTTATCTCTTTACCTTTTAATGCCAAACGACTCCTTACTGCAGCTTCTGCTTCCTGTACAGTAAACCCATTATTTATTATAAGATTCTTTCTATATTCAGTAAGTTCGGATGTTATCGAAACCACTGCCTTAGCGAACTCTATCTGATCTAAGTCTGGCATGACCGCCATAAGATCTTCTGTATCAATAGAAAAGTTGGAATTTTCTGTTGACTCTATTTCAGCAATCTCTTCTATATTCTCAGGTATAGGTGACCCTATGCCATGTATTACAAAATCCTCACTTGGAACTTCTTTGGATTCTTGAACTTCTTCTAATTGACCATCATTTTCAAGGTGGTCCTTTTTTGCTTTATCTGCAATATCCTTTAAATTCTTTTCCATGTTTATACCCCCCAATATAATTTTAAAGTGTGTATCCAATAATTTTTATACCTTTAGAGAATCTGTGCTCTAAAGTATCATCATATGTCTTTTTATAATACTCTAATTTTAGTTTTAAATTTTCCACTGGATTTGTAATTAGCTCAGGTTTCG
>RRZU010334893.1_pt1 | contig 13646 bp, 12 predicted proteins | sample 2165561 | NCBI WGS metagenome assembly RRZU01 (sample SAMN10456909, study PRJNA506462) | wastewater metagenome | isolation source: wastewater sludge | place: USA: Moscow, Idaho
CAACTGCCAGGTGAATCTTGCTGGTATTGTCAGCTCGACTTTTTCCTATGGCCTCATCGTTTTTCCAGTTGCGAACCACGCATTGAAGCGTTTATAGACCTTATTCCAGTTCCCGAACGCTTCGGGTAGATCTCTCCAGGGGCATCCCGTGCACATGCTACAGCATGCCCTCCACGGTCATTCGTAGATCACGCTTGTGGTAGATGGCCTTGCGCAGCAGAATTTCCCGCAGCTTCGACCAATGCTCATCACTGAGCAATAATCGGGGCATTGTAAACTCGTATCGATGTTGGACTAGAGCTTCAACGATGCGAGTTTTCTCTTATATATCAACTGGTTAGAGAAAAACGGCAACAGCCTCTAGTGGTTACGGGCCCTAGAAGCAAAAAACCAGCGGAGATATTTTCTGCTGGGGATTTTTGTTTTTTGTCTTTCAGATCATGGCGTTAGCGATCTGCATCAACAGATTAAGCCAACACCTTGGCAATGGCCCGGTTTTTTATTTGGTTGCAGATCAGTCGCGACGACCTTCCACCGGCTTGCCGGCGACGGTGCCGTCCTTGAGCATGATCTGGTATTCCTTGCCGTCGGTTTCCACCTGATGCAGGCGTACCAGCAGGTGGCCCCAGTCCTTGGCGAACCACAGCACGGTCTTGCGGGTGCTTTGTGTGGGGTCACGCACGCGCTCGACCTTGATCGCATCGATCAGGCCAGCCTTGGTGCGTACCACTTCTTCGCCCAGTACACGGAAGTCATAGGTTTCGATTTCGTCACCGTCGACCACCTGGTAACTCACGCTCTTTTTGCCCGCCGCGACGTCCTGCTGCAGGGCGACCTGGTAGGTCGACTTGTCCAGCAGGCCGCGATTGAGCGGGAGGCGTACGGCATCGCCACGGTCATTGCCGATGACTTGTTTCTGCTCCCAGTCGAAGTCCTGCTCGACCTTCTTGCCTTTACCCAGGCCGCTGCGGTTGAGGCGGTAGGTCAAGGGCAGCAGGGCACCGTTGTCGACGCGGAAGGTGCTTTCTTCGGTAAGGCTGGCAACCAGCATCGAGGCTTCGAAGTTGAGGGTCCAGCGGCCGTCGTCCTCACGCTTGAGGCTGCGTTCGGCGCTGCCGCTGACCGGCAGTTGCTTCCAGTCCGCCGTGTAGCTGGCGGAGAAAGGCTGCAGATCCTCGGCAAGGGCTGGCAGGGCGAACAGGGTCAGGGCGAACAGCAGGGCGCGACGCATAGGGTCTCCTAGGTTCGAATCAGGTGGCCGCTGGCAGGCAGCGGCTGGTCATCCAGCATTGCGCCTTGGGCGCCAAGACGCAAGCGGCCTTCGGCAAACCAGCGCACCGCCAGTGGATAAATCAGGTGCTCCTGCTGGTGTACGCGGCTGGCCAGGCTTTCGGCCGTGTCATCGGCCATTACGGGCAGCACTGCTTGTACGACCAGGGGGCCACCATCGAGTTCCTCTGTCACGAAGTGCACGCTGCAGCCGTGTTCGCTGTCGCCGGCTTCGATAGCTCGTTGATGAGTGTGCAGGCCTTTGTGCTTGGGCAGCAGTGACGGGTGGATATTGAGCAGGCGGCCTGAATAGTGCTGAACGAAGCCAGGCGTGAGGATGCGCATGAAACCGGCCAGTACCACCAGGTCAGGCTGGTGGGCATCGATGGCCTGGATCAGGGCGGCATCGAAGGCTTCGCGGCCGTCGAACTGCTTGTGATCAAGCAGTTCGGTGGCGATCCCGGCCTGTTTCGCCCGCTCCAGGCCGTGGGCACCGGCGCGGTTGCAGATAACCGCGGCGATGCGGGCCGGATTGCCGTCGTGGGCGACGCTGTCGATCAGCGCTTGCAGATTGCTGCCTGACCCGGAGATCAGGACGACGACATTGCAGGGCATCAGTGGGCTTTCAGGTTGTTCAGCTGAACCTGGGCTGCACCTTCTGCCGCTTCGGTGATCTGGCCGATGACCCAGGGTTGCTCGCCGCTGGCGCGCAGGCTGGCCAGGGCGGTTTCGACCTGATCCTGAGCGACGCAGATGACCATGCCGACGCCGCAGTTCAGCACGCGGTGCATTTCATGTTCGTCGACGTTGCCTTGTTCCTGCAGCCAGTCGAACACCGCCGGACGATTCCAGCTGGCCACGTCGATCACTGCCTGGGCGCCTTGCGGCAGCACACGCGGGATGTTGTCCAGCAGGCCGCCGCCGGTGATGTGGGCCATGGCCTTGACCGCACCGGTGTCCTTGATCAGCTTGAGCAGCGGCTTGACGTAGATACGGGTCGGCGCCATCAGCAGGTCGGCCAGGGCCTTGCCATCCAGTTGCACCTGCTTGATGTCGGCGCCGGAGACTTCGATGATCTTGCGGATCAGCGAGTAGCCGTTGGAGTGCGGGCCGGAGGAGGGCAGGGCGATCAGCGCGTCGCCAGTGATGACCTTGGAGCCGTCGATGATTTCGCTCTTTTCCACCACGCCAACGCAGAAGCCGGCCAGGTCGTAGTCCTCGCCCTCGTACATGCCTGGCATCTCGGCGGTCTCGCCGCCGACCAGCGAGCAGCCGGCCAGTTCGCAGCCGGCGCCGATGCCGGTGACCACGGTGGCGGCCACGTCGACGTTGAGCTTGCCGGTGGCGTAGTAGTCGAGGAAGAACAGCGGCTCGGCGCCGCACACCACCAGGTCGTTGACGCACATGGCCACCAGATCCTGGCCGATGCTGTCGTGCTTGTTGAGGTTCAGCGCCAGGCGCAGCTTGGTGCCGACGCCGTCGGTGCCGGAAACCAGCACCGGCTGCTTGTAGCCGGCGGGGATCTCGCAGAGCGCGCCGAAGCCGCCCAGACCGCCCATCACTTCAGGGCGCGCGGTGCGCTTGGCCACGCCTTTGATGCGTTCGACCAGTGCTTCACCAGCATCGATGTCTACACCGGCGTCCTTGTAGCTCAGGGAGGGTTGCTTGCTCATGAATACGGGCCTTTGCGGGGTGTGCGTGAAAGCGCGCGATTCTAGCATTCTTGCCCGGAGGCGACCATGGTGCGGCCGGTCGGGCATGCCGACTCGCCGCCTGGCGGCGCCGGCGCGCGGCAAACCGCCGGCAGCGCGCCGCAACGGTGCGCCGCGGCGCGTGGCGACGCATCCGGACGGCGCGGTTGCCGCCGTCCGGGCGGCTGTTTAAGGTATAGGCCCTTGTGCGTCCGCCGCACGCCCGCCCTGCCGAGATGCCCACCATGCGCACGACTCTCCGCCTGTTAGCCTTCTGCCTGTCCTGTAGCGTCCTGAGTGCCGTGGCGGCGCAGGTCGAGGGGCTTCACGAGGTGCGCGAGCCGGTCGCCTCCCAGGAGGCCGGCGAGCGCTCGGCGGCCATGGCCCGCGCGCTGCAGTCCTTGGTGGTGCGCCTGACCGGCGACCGCCGCAGCGCCGCCGATCCGCGCCTGCAGCCGCTGCTGGCCGACCCCCAGCAACTGGTCCAGCAGTTCGTCTACGAACCGGGTGAGCCGGTGACCCTGGCGGTGGTGTTCGATCCGGTGCTGACCGAGCGCGCCCTGCGCGAGGCCGGGCTGAGCCTCTGGCACGTCAACCGGCCGCAGGTGCTGGCCTGGTGGCTGGAGGAGGAAACCGCCGGCAATCGCCTGCTGGCCGAGGATCAGCCCGCCGCCGAGGCGCTGCGCCAGGCCGCGCGTCAGCGTGGCGTGCCGCTCGGCCTGCCGCTGGGCGACCTGCAGGAGCAGCTGCTGGCCACCCCGCAGGTGCTCGCCGGCAGCCAGATCCAGGCCCTGCGCGAGGCTTCCGAGGGCTACGCCGCCGACGCGCTGCTGACGGTGCTGGCGCGTCCCGGCGAGGCCGACTGGCAGCTGTGGCTGGGCGAGGAGCGGCAGAGCGGCAGTGTCCGCGGCGCCAGTCGCGAGGCGCTGGCCGATGGCGTGCTGCTGGAGGTCGCCGAGCGCCTGGCGGCGCGCTTCGCCGCCGGCGCCGGGGCGCAGAGCCTGACCCTCGAAGTGCAGGGCAGCGACCTGGCGCGCTTCGCCAGCCTGGAGCGCCTGCTCGAACCCTTCGGTGCGCAACTGCGCGAGGTGCAGGGCGACCGCCTGGTCTACCGCCTGCAGGGCACGCCGGCGCAGGTGCGCGCCCAGCTGCAACTGGGCCGCCTGCACGAACTGCCGGCCGACGTACCGGCCGCTGCCGGCCAGCCCTTGCAGGTGCCGGCCGCCTCCGGCGAGCGCCTGCGCTTCGCCTGGTAAAGGTCACGCACCGGCCGTCGCCTGACGGCTGCTTCAAGGACGACGGCGGGAGCCCATCCGATGAACGATTCGCGCACCTGGCTGGGCCTGGCGGCCCTGCTGTTGCTGGGCTGGCTGGTCTACCAGTTGCAGCCGGTGCTGATGCCTTTCCTGGTCGGCACCCTGCTGGCCTATCTGGGCGATCCGCTGGTCGACCGCCTGCAGGAACGTGGCCTGTCGCGGACCTGGGGCGTGGTGGCGGTGTTCGCCCTGTTCGGCCTGATCGTGCTGGCCATGCTGCTGGTGCTGCTGCCGCTGCTCGGCCGCCAGCTGCTGCGCCTCTACGAGCTGGCGCCGCAGGCCATCGACTGGCTGCAGCTGCACGCGCTGCCCTGGCTGCAGGCGCAACTGGGCCTGCGCGCCGACTTCTGGCAGCTCGCCCAGCTCAAGACGCTGCTGGCCGAACACCTCGGCCAGACCACCGACATCGCCCAGATGCTGCTGGCGCGGGTTACCTCGTCGAGCCTGGCGCTGCTCGCCTGGCTGGGCAACCTGCTGCTGATCCCGGTGGTCGGCTTCTACCTGCTGCGCGACTGGGACCTGATGCTGGCGCGCCTGCGCACGCTTCTGCCGCGCCGCCGCGAGGGGCTGGTGGTGGTGCTGGTCGGCGAATGCCACGAGGTGCTCGGCGCCTTCCTGCGCGGTCAGTTGCTGGTGATGCTGGCGCTGGCGCTGGTCTACGCCGCCGGGCTGAGTCTGCTGGGCCTGGAGCTGGGCCTGCTGATCGGCTTGCTCGCCGGGCTGGCCAGCATCGTGCCGTACATGGGCTTCGCGATCGGCATCGTCGCCGCCCTGCTGGCCGCGCTGTTCCAGTTCGGCCTGGAGTGGTATCCGCTGCTCGGCGTGCTCGCGGTGTTCACCCTCGGCCAGCTGCTCGAAGGCATGTGGCTGACCCCGCTGCTGGTGGGCGACCGCATCGGCCTGCATCCGGTGGCGGTGATCTTCGCCATCCTCGCCGGCGGCCAGCTGTTCGGCTTCACCGGCGTGCTGCTGGCCTTGCCGGTGGCGGCGGTGATCATGGTGCTGCTGCGCCATGTACACGACTTCTATAAACTGTCGGCTCTTTACGGAGTGTCGGATGGCGATTCGCAGGAGTCGTCGGAGTCCCCATGAAACCGATCCAGCTGCCTCTGGGTGTGCGCCTGCGCGACGACGCCACCTTCGCCAACTACTATCCCGGCGCCAACGCGGCCGCCCTGGGGTACGTCGAGCGCATGTGCGAAACCGATGCCGACTGGGCGGAAAACCTCATCTACCTGTGGGGCGCCGCCGATGTCGGGCGCAGCCACCTGCTGCAGGCCGCCTGCCTGCGCATGGAACAGTTCGGCGGCCGCGCGGTGTACCTGCCGCTGGACGCCGTGGCCATGTACGGCCCGCAACTGCTCGACAACCTGGAGCAGTGCGACCTGGTGTGCATCGACGGGGTCGATCTGGTCGCCGGCCACCCGACCTGGGAGGAGGCGCTGTTCCACCTGTTCAACCGCCTGCGCGATGCCGGCCGGCGCCTGCTGCTGTCGGCCTCGGCGCCGCCGCGCGAGGTGCCGATCAAGCTGCCCGACCTCAAGTCGCGCCTGACCCTGGCGCTGGTCTTCCAGCTCCACGGCCTGACCGACGACGAGAAGCTGCGCGCCCTGCAGCTGCGCGCCTCGCGCCGCGGCCTGCATCTCAACGACGAGGTCGGGCGCTTCATCCTCACCCGCGGCTCGCGCAGCATGAGCGCGCTGTTCGATCTGCTCGACCAGCTCGACCACGCCTCGCTGCAGGCCCAGCGCAAGCTGACCATCCCCTTCCTCAAGGAAACCCTCGGCTGGTAGCCGGAGGCCAGCGGCACAGACGACAAGGCCGCGCAGATGCGCGGCCTTGTCGTGACTGCTGCGGTGCGATCAGACCAGCTGTTCGCCGACGTGGAGGATCTTCAGGGTGTTGGTGCCGCCGATGGTGTCGTAGCTGTCGCCCTTGCTCATGATCACCCAGTCGCCCGGCTCGACCACGCCGCGCTTGAGCAGCTCGTTGACCGCCGCTTGGCTGACCTGCTCCGCCGGCAGGGCGGCGGCGTCGAAGGGCACGGTCTGCACGCCGCGGAACATCGCCACGCGCGCCTGAGTGGCGCGGTGCGGCGAGTAGGCGAAGATCGGCACCGAGGAGCGGATACGCGACATGATCAGCGGGGTGTAGCCGCTTTCGGTGAGGGCGATGATCGCCTTGACGCCGGGGAAGTGGTTGGCTGTGTACATGGCGGCCAGGGCGATGCTCTCGTCGCAGCGCTCGAAGGTCAGGCCCATGCGATGGCCGGACTTCTGGCTGGTCGGGTGCTTCTCGGCGCCGAGGCAGACCCGCGCCATGGCCTTGACCGCTTCCACCGGATAGTCGCCGGCGGCGCTTTCCGCCGAGAGCATCACCGCGTCGGTGTAGTCCAGCGCGGCGTTGGCCACGTCGGACACCTCGGCGCGGGTCGGCATCGGGCTGTGGATCATCGACTCCATCATTTGCGTGGCGGTGATCACGAACTTGTTGAGGCGGCGGGCGTGGGCAATGATCTTCTTCTGGATGCCGACCAGCTCGGCATCGCCGATCTCCACGCCCAGATCGCCGCGGGCGACCATCACCCCGTCGCTGGCGCGGATCAGGCCGTCCAGCGCCTCGTCGTCGGCCACCGCCTCGGCGCGCTCGATCTTGGCCACCAGCCAGGCGTCGCTGCCGGCCTCGTCGCGCAGGCGGCGGGCGTATTCCATGTCGGCGGCGTCGCGCGGGAAGGAGACGGCCAGGTAGTCCAGCTCCATCTCGGCGGCCAGCTTGATGTCGGCCTTGTCCTTGTCGGTCAGCGCCGGCGCGGTCAGGCCGCCGCCGCGGCGGTTGATGCCCTTGTGGTCGGACAGCGGGCCGCCGACGGTGACCCGGCACAGCAGCTCGGTGGCGGTGACCTGCTCGACCTGCATGATCACCCGGCCGTCGTCGAGCAGCAGCTCGTCGCCGACCTTGCAGTCCTTGACCAGGTCCGGGTAGTCGATGCCGACCACGTCCTGGGTGCCGGCGTCGCGCGGGTGGGTGATGGAGAAGCGGAACTCGTCGCCCTGCTGCAGCTCGATGCGCTTGCCGGCGAACTTGGCGATGCGGATCTTCGGTCCCTGCAGGTCGCCGAGCAGGGCGACATGGCGGCCGTGCTTGGCGGCCAGCTCGCGCACCAGCCGGGCGCGAGCCTTGTGCTCCTCGGGGCTGCCGTGGGAGAAGTTGAGACGGGCGACATCCATGCCGGCGAGGATCAGCTGCTCCAGCACGGGGGCGGAGCTGCTGGACGGGCCGAGCGTGGCGACGATCTTGGTACGGCGGAAAGGCATCGAGGCCTCCTTGAACAGACGAAAAGAATGATGGCACCCGGCCGTGGCGGTCGGGCGTCATCCATGACGTAGACGGGCGGAATTCACTGGCTGGCGCTGGCGACCGGCTTGATCACCAGCAGGTCGCAGTCGACCGCTTCGAGCACGCGCTCGGCGGTATGGCCGATCAGCGCGGTGTCCAGATGGCCGCGGGCGATGGCGCCCATCACCAGCAGGTCGATGCCGTTGTCGGTGACGAACTGCGGCAGCGCCTCTTCGGCGAAGCCCTGCAGCAGGTGGCGGCGCGGCGCGGCGATCGGGTACTGGCCGAGCAGGGCGTCGAAGGCCTCGCGGTGGCGGGCGCCGGTACGTTCCACATAGTACTCGTAGTCGGCCACCAGCTCGGCGTCGAACACCAGGGTGCGCGGCAGCGGCGCATAGCTGTGCAGGTAATGATCCTCCAGTCCGAGCGCCTTGCCCAGCGCCTGGGTGCAGTCGATCAGCAGGCGGTCGAGGCTGGCCGGCTTGTCGGCGCTGTGGGTCGGGTCGAGGGCGGCGGCCAGGCGCCGGCCCTGCCACTCGCGGTCGGGCTTGACCAGCCACAGCGGCGCCGGGCAGTGGCGGATCAGCTGCCAGCTGCTGTTGCTGAGCAGCAGGCGCTGCAGCATGCCGTGGCTGTGGGCGGTCTTGAGCACCAGATCGGGGCGCAGCTCCGCGACCCGCGCATCGATCATCTTGTACAGCGGCTTGCCCCAGCGGGCCTCGATGCCGACCTTGAGGCCTTCCTGGCGCAGCGGCTCGGCGAGCCGTTCGAGCCAGTCGCGGCGCTGCTCCAGCAGCGACGCGCGGGCCTTCTCCAGGGTGCTGCGGTCGAACAGCGCGCCGCCGTCGAGGGCGCCGTGGAACTCGCAGATCAGCAGTTCGAGGGCCGCGCCGCTGCGCCGGGCGATCCACGCGGCGCGTTCGAGGGCCGGCTGCTGGGGCTGGGTGGGGTCGATGACGACCAGGAGCTGCTGAAGGTGCATGGACAGGTTCCTCGCAAAAAGGGCGGGGTGCCGCGCGGCGGGCGGCGGGACTGTGCTCAGCCTAGCCGCAGCGCCAGTAGAGCGGCAAATCCCTGACAGCCGTGTGACGGCGGCTCAGCCGCGACCGCTGGCTTTCCACTGCAGGTAGCGATCAAGCAGCGCCGGCCCCAGCGCCGCGGGCGCGACGTCGAGCACCGGCAGGCCCTGGGCGCCGAGGCGCGCGTGCAGGGCGGCGCGGCTGGCGGCATGCTCGACGGCGCCGCAGTAGCCGAGCGCCTCGTTGTAGCCGTTCACCGTTTGGCGCAGGCTGCGCTCGACCACCGCCTCGCGCAGACTGACGATCAGCAGGCGATGCCGGGCGGCGATCTGCGCCGCCGCCTGGGGCAGTTGCGCCTCGTCCTCCTCGCACAGGTTGCTGACCAGTACCACCAGGGCGCGGCGCTGCTGGCCGGCGAGCAGCTCGGCGGCGGCGCCCAGGTAGTCGCCCGGCAGGCGTCCCGGCTGCAGGTCGTGGAGCGCATCGAGCAGCGCGGCCCACTGGCGCGGGCCCTTGCCGGGAGCCAGCCGGCAGTCCCGCGCGGCGCCGAAGACCTGCACCCCGAGCGCGTCGCCCTGGGCCAGCGCGGCGTCGGCGAGCTGCAGGCAGGCCTCCAGGCTGTGGTCGAAGTGGCTGCGCGGGCCATCGCGGCTGCGCATGCGCCGGCCGCCGTCGAGCAGCAGGACGATCTGCTGGTCGCGCTCCTCGCGGTACTCGCGCGCCACCGGCTGGCGCTTGCGGGCGGTGGCTTTCCAGTCGATCTGCCGCAGGCTGTCGCCGTCGCGGAACTCGCGCAGCTGATGGAACTCGCGACCGCTGCCACGCCTGGGTTGCACCGCCACGCCGACCCCGCCCAGGCCGGGCGCGGCAGCGTGCAGGGCGCCGCGCTGCAGGCGGGACAGGTCGGGCAGCACGCGTCGCCGGTCGGGCAGCGGCAGCCGGCGGCGGGCCTGCCAGAGTCCCAGCGGCGAGGGCAGCAGCACTTCGCAGCAGACGAACTGGGCGGCGCCGCGCTCGCGCGGGCGCAGCCCGTAGCGCAGCTCGCCGGCCTGATCGGGTGCCAGGCGCAGGCGTTGCGGCAGCTGGCGAAACTCCAGCTCCGTCGGCACCCCGTCGAACAGTTGCAGCCAGCGCGGCGGGCGCGCCATGGGCTCGACCCGCAGGCTCGCCTCGCTCCAGCGATCCTGGGCCAGGCTGGCCGGCAGCCGGCGCTGCAGGCGGGGCGAGGGCCGGCGGCGCAGGGCCAGGGCGTCGCCGCCGGCAAGCAGGGCGAGCAGGGCCAGCGCGCTCCACCAGGCCGGCGCCGCGAAGGCCGCGGGCGCCGCATCGAGAGCACGGGCGCTGCCGAGGGCGAGGGCCGCCAGCAGCAGCGCGGCGAGCAGGACGAGGAGCGCCGGCGCCGGTCTCATGTGCGCGGCGCCGCCACCTGGGCGAGCAGCTCGGCGAGCAGCGCATCCACCTCGCCGCCCTCGAACGCCCACTGCGGCGCCAGGCGTACCCGGTGGCGCAGCACCGCCGGCGCGCTGGCCTTGACGTCGTCGGGGGTGACGAAGCCGCCGCCGCGCAGCAGGGCGCGGGCGCGGGCGCAGCGCACCAGGGCGATGGAGGCCCGCGGCCCGGCGCCGAAGGCTAGGCCCGGCCAGTCGCGGCTGGCACGCACCAGACGCACGGCATAGTCGAGCACCTGCTCGTCTATCGGCAGCGCGGCGCACAGGCGCTGCAGGACCGGCACCTCGGCGGCGTCGAGCAGCGGGCGCAGCTCGGCGGTTTCCAGCATGTCGCCGTGGGTCGAGCTGGCCACCTGGCGCACCAGCGCCAGTTCCTCGGTGTGGCCGGGGTAGTCCATGCGTAGCTTGAGCATGAAACGGTCCAGCTCGGCCTCGGGCAGCGGGTAGGTGCCTTCCTGGTCGATGGGGTTCTGCGTGGCCAGCACCATGAACGGCTGCGGCACCGCCAGGGCCTCGCCTTCCAGGGTCACCTGGCGCTCCTGCATCACCTCCAGCAGCGCCGCCTGGGTCTTGGCCGGCGCGCGGTTGATCTCGTCGGCCAGCAGCAGGTGGGTGAACACCGGGCCGCGGCGCAGCTTGAACTGCTCGCTGGCCAGGTCGTAGATGGCATGTCCGGTGACGTCGCTGGGCATCAGGTCGGGGGTGAACTGGATGCGCGCGAAGCGCCCGCCGAAGCAGGCCGCCAGGGCACGCACCAGCAGGGTCTTGCCGAGGCCCGGGACGCCTTCGATCAGTACGTGGCCGCCGGCCAGCAGAGCGCAGAGCACATCGTCGATCACCGCCTGCTGGCCGATCAGCACACTGCCCAGCGCCGCGCGCACGGCCTGCAGGCGCTGGCTGGCGACGGGCTGGAGGGTGGCGTCGGTGGAGGTCGGCACGGCGGCGGTAAGGCGCGGAAGGTCGTCGTTCATGATAGGGCGTTCCTGAGACGTTGCAGATGGGCCACCTGGGCGGTGAAGGCGGCGGCGCCCGGCGAGCTGTCGGGCGCCTGCATGAGGCGGGCGACCGTGCTGGTCGGCAGGCCGGCGCGCTGGCCGAGCCAGGCCCAGCGCGCCGCGGCCGGGAGCTGCTCGAAGCCCGGATGGCGCTGGCGGGCGAGTTCGTGCACGGCCTGCTGGAGCTGGACGAGCAGGGCGGCGTGGCCCTGCTGACGGCAGATGAAGCGCGCGCTGGCCAGCAGCCGCTCGCCGAGGGCGCGGCGCGGCGGCGGGAGGTCGCCGAGCGGCGGGCCCTGGCGCAGGCCGAGGTGCCAGAGCAGCAGCGCCAGCAGCAGGCCGAGCGCCGCCAGCGCCTCGGGGAAGTGGCGCAGCAGCAGGTGCGGCAGGGATTCGCCGCCCAGCCGCTGCAGCAGGGTCACCTGGCTGCCCCGGGTCAGATACCAGAGCAGCCAGGCGTGGTCGTGTTCGGCGATGCGCTGGTTGTGCCAGATCGCTCCGTCGGCCAGCACGCTGACCCGCCCGGCGCCCCAGCGGCGTTGCAGCAGATGGCTGCCGTAGGCGCTGCGCGCCTGCAGCAGGATGCCCGGCGCGCGGCTCGTCAGGCGGCGATGGGGGTCGAAGGCCAGGTAGGCCGGCGCCGGTTCGCCGGGCAGCGCCAGCTTGGCCAGTTCGGGCCAGGGATCGGCGGAGTCTGCGGCAGTGGCGGCGCTGCGCAGGCCGATGCCCAGGCGGTCGAGCAGCGGATCGGCGGCGCCGGGCGGGCCTTCGGCGATCAGGATCAGGTGGCCGCCGGCCGCTACCCAGTCGAGCAGGCGGCGCTGCTGCGCGGCGTCGAGTTGCTGGCGCGGGCCGAGCAGCAGCAGGCTGCGGCCCTGCGGCGCGCCGGCGGTGAGCGCCGGGAGCAGGCTGTCGGCGCGCTCGACGGCGACCTGCTGGCGGCGCAGGAAATGTTCGGCGGCCAGCCAGGGATTGCCGCGCACCTCAGGCGCCGGGCCGAGCTCGACGCGCTGGCGGGAGACTTCGAGCGGCAGCAGCAGGGCGAGCAGCGCCGCGCACAGGCTCAGCGCGGCGAGCAGCAGCCAGAGCGACTGGCGAGCGTTCATGGCGGCGCCCCGAACAGCCGGCGCGCCTGGCGGCACAGTGCCTGGCCCGTGTCGGGCGCCACGGGCGCGGCGCCCCAGGCTAGCGTCTGCCAGGCATCGAGCAGCGTCGTGGCGAAGGCGAGCAGCGCCGGGTCGTCCAGTTGTGCCAGTTGCGCACGCACCTCATCCTCGGTGTGCGCCGCGCTCAGGGCCAGCCGGTGGCGGCCGGCCAGATGATCGAGCAGGCCGGCGTAGAGCAGGGCGAGGGCGGCGCGCGGCTGCTCCGGCCAGAGCCGTTCGGCGCGGGCGGCGAGGTCGGCGGGCGCGGCGCGGGACGTTGCGGGCGGCGGCGGAGCGATCGGTGCTTGGGCGTCCGCCAGGGCCTCGGGTGCGGCGACGAACAGCCGCCGCCAGCGGCGCCAGCGCCAGGCGAGCACGCCGAGAGCGGCGGCGAGCAGGCTCCAGAGCAGGACCTCCAGGGCGCCGGCCAGGCTGTGCGTCCAGGCGGGCGGCGGCGCATCGCTCGGCAGCGCCGCCTCGTCCGCTGCCGCCCAGCGCCAGGCGAGGCGTTCCTCGCTGCGGCGGAACGGCGGTGCGGCGAGGATCGCGGCGATATCGCGGCGCGCCTGCGCGCTGTCCAGCGCCTGGCCCTGCAGGCGCGCGGCGGCCGGCCCCGGATCGTGCGCCGCGAGCCGGACGTCGGCGGCCAGCGCGGGCGGCGTCGGCAGCAGCAGGACGCAGCCCAGCAGCACGGCCAGGGCGGCGTGGCCGAGGCGGTCGAGCAGGCGGCGGAAGGCCAGCTCCAGGTCCCAGGCCTCCAGTTCGCAGCGCCGGTTGAGGTACAGGCTGAAGCCGCAGGCCACATAGCAGGGCGCCCAGAGCACCAGCACCAGGGCGTAGAGCAGGTTGCCCAGGTGCTCCAGCCACAGCCAGTGGGCTTCGGGGGCGACCAGCAGGCTGCGCCAGTCCGCCGGGCCGGCGATCTCCAGCGGCAGCAGCAGCCAGAGCAGCAGCACCAGCGCCAGCCAGAGCAGCAGTTCGATGTGCAGGCCGAGCACGGTCAGCCAGCGCGCGCTGGCGCCGCGCCGGGTCAGCACGTCGAGGCGCTGGCGGCGCGCGGCGCCGTGCAGCCGCTCCAGCTGGCCGACCGGCAGGCTGAAGCTGCGCAGCAGGCCGAAGCGCCGCCAGGTCAGGCTGGCCAGCAGCTCGCCGCGCAGCAGGCCCGGCCAGGCGCGCAGGGCCTGGCCGAGAGTCGGCGCGGTGCCGAACAGGGCGCGGCCGAGGATGTGCAGCGGCAGGCGCTCGAAAGCTGGTTTAAGCCACCAGAACAGCAGCAGCACCAGCCCCGGCGCCTCGGGGAAAAGCGCGCTGAGCAGCGCCAGCACCGGCAGGGTCAGCAGCGCCCAGCTGGCCATCAGCAGGCCGGCATGCCGTTGCGCCAGGCGCAGGCCGAGGTCGGCGGCCTCCCAGGCCGGACGCGGCTGCAG
>RRZU010925106.1_pt1 | contig 13646 bp, 16 predicted proteins | sample 2165561 | NCBI WGS metagenome assembly RRZU01 (sample SAMN10456909, study PRJNA506462) | wastewater metagenome | isolation source: wastewater sludge | place: USA: Moscow, Idaho
CAGGAGCAGGATTTCTTGCGTCCGGCTTGTGAAGCCATGGGCAGTACAAGCATGAGAGTGACCATGAGCATGGACTCGATACTTACGGAAAAAAAGTTCAGCCAATACCAAAAGGACAATGACCTATTCATGCATGATCTTGCAAGCCTTGCCGGGATAAGGGAGCAGGCTTTGGACCGGGCGGAAAAGGCAGTTGGTCAGTCGAGGGATATGCTTCTGAAGAACCAACAAGCCATTTATGCAAGGCTGGACGCTGTGACGCAAAGGCAGGAGAAGATCTTCTCCTATATCGCAAGCTATATCGATGCGAAAGGAAAAGCCGGGCTTTTCGATGATATAAAAGCCTTGTACAAGAACGAGAAGAACAAAAGGGAAAAGATATGAACGTGAAGATACAGGGAAGCGGTAACGGCACATATGCCAATACAGGCAGTTGTGTTGCGGTGACGAACTATCTCCAGCATGAGGATTTGGAGAGGATGAAGAAAGGGGAGGAGGTGCAGCCGTTCTTCAACCAGTTCCGGGACTACGTGAGCGCAAGGGAGGTCACATTCAAGATAGACAACAACAAGGCTAAGTTAAGCCGGACTGACGCAAAGTTCTATGTTATCACTGTCAGCCCTTCAGAGAAGGAGCTGCGCTGCATGGGCAGAACTCCGCAGGAGTGTGCGGAAGCCTTACGGCGGTACATACGGCAGGATGTGATGAGAAACTATGCGGAGGGCTTCGGAAAAGGCTTGAAAAGCGATGATGTGGAATATTATGCAAAGATCCATTTCAACCGGGACGGTGAAAGTGACAGCGATATGCACGCACATATCATCGTCAGCCGGAAAGACCGGAGCAACACCAAGAAGCTAAGCCCCAAGACCAACCATACCGGGAAGAAGAGCTGCGGCAACGTGAAGGGAGGTTTTGACCGGACGGATTTTTTCCGGAAGTGCGAGAGCTCCTTTGACCGTCGCATGGGCTTTGACCGGGAGCCGGAGGAGAGTTTCGACTACCTTAACGCCGTCAAGAACGGCAGCCCTGCGGAGATAGCCCGGCAGGTGGAACGTGCGCAGCGCATCCGAAAGGAGAAATGGGATAATCTCAAAGCGGAGCTTCAATCCCGGCAAAAATCGGAGAGGTCGATAAGCCGGAAGGTGGAGAACACGCCGGACATCGGGCAGGCTGTCCAAAAGAGGAGACAGCCGGATGCGGAGCAGGAACTCCGGCAGGAGCCAAAGAGAGGCGGCGGTTTCAGAATGGGGTGATCTTTCTATTTTCCGGCACAAAGGTAGCTGCACACGCCGCATTTGTAAAGGGACGCCTCACTCTCCGGGTAAAAAATCTCCTGTGCTCGCTTCGCTCGTGCGGTATTTTTTACTCTTCGCCCTTGACAAATACTCTGTGCTTCGCTGGCAGGTGTTCAGGAAAAAAGAAAAAATATTGATGATGATCCGTCTTTGGTGGATGTTCGCTTTTGTCATTTTGTTACTTAGATTTGTCCGCATGGTGGGAAATCAGCCCCGATCAGCCATGTACGCAATGTCATTTTGTAATAATCAACAACTGTTTTTGTAGTGTAATGCTCCGATATCGCTTTCTTTTTGTTTTATATGTGCAAAGGTCAGAAAGCCCCCAGCGTTTTACAAATTCAACTATATATGTACTTTTTTTTCCGTTTCTATAAATAAAAGCACAGGAGAGTTTAAAACGTGCTTTTTAAAGTTTTCTATATTCCTATCTGTACACTCTTCCAACCAAATTAATACTTTGTTATCCGGAGCCGACACATGCCAGGAACTCCAACCGATGATATCTTCTATTATTTTCCTGTTTGACCTCTTGAAATAAAAATTATGCAACCGTTTTTCCACATTCAACAATTCTTTATAAGGTACATCACACGATTTTAATCGTAAATATGGCAATGAATTATCTGTTGCGATAGTCATGATTTCTGCGAAAGATGCTGTATTAGACAGAAGAAATACGATACTGTCATGATCTATATACGATCCACCATAAAATAAGGGATATTTTTCTTCTTTTGCATTTACAGATATGCGATATAACTCATTAGCCAATAAAACGCTCAAAGAATCGTTTTCGTCAATCATCCCATAGGAATGCACGAAAGAAACAGAATCTTTATTTATATTTTGCGAAATACCAATGCGAGAAAAGCAAAGGGAATAGAAAAGAAAAAACAAAACTATTCTCATATACAAATATTTATTAAGAAGATAGCAACAAAAAGTAATTTTTGTTGCTATCTAAATTCAGTAAAAGTTAGTAAAGATAAACCCCTAATCCTGTTTGAATATATCTTGATTTACAAAAATAAGATATATTAAACTGTGTTGCTGTAATAGGATCAGATCCACCACTTTGTAACCCTGCCAAAGCACCGTCATCAGTATATATAACTCCACCACTATCCCCCTTCTGACATTTATAGGCCGCTTTCGTCAGATTTTGAACTTGAGTGGTTCTTTCAACCCCGTTTGCATCTTCATAGGTATAATTTCCATTAATATTGTTTTGTAATACCTTATCTCTTTGAAGTGCACTTTTATGTCCTTCCATATTTACATATGTACCAACAGTCGGGGTAGAAATCGTTTGTGTTGATAATGTAACGCCCATTGCTGTTGTCCGAGAAGGTGAATAACTACTATTTGTAATCTTTACCCATGCCGCATCTAAATTTCCAGAAAATTCAGACCCTTCACATACTCCAATTTCAATCCCATTCAGTTTAACTTTATCTCCCGCACTTACAAAGTGCCCAACAGTTAGAAAACCTTCCACACCAGACTTCATCGCCCTATAACCAATAGAAGCTCCGGAACCTTTATAATTTTCAATTCTATTACCTGGGGTAACATCAACCGTTAATTCAAGTTTTCCATTAGCTTTCTCAAATGAAAGCATCGGACTATCATTTATTGATTGCCTAAATTTTTGAATATTAGCATCTGAACAATCCAATAAATCAATTTGAACCCTATTAGTCACGTCATTAATACCAAAAGAAACTAAAGATACAGATTTAAAAAGATCACCATTATTAGGATTCAACCAAAATTGAGTTATTTCCTCAAAAAGGGATTGCAATTCATTATAAGAATAGTCACATTCTTTCACTATGTACAAATCAGTAGCCATTCTTTTAGTCAAATCTGAACGAAAAGAGGATTCATCTTTCTTAACTAAAACAATAATATCTCTATTATCATCTACATACATTCCACCATAGTAATCAGGATATATAGGATCAGTCCCACCACTCCGAGTAAGAGAATAAAAAGAACTATTCAAATTACTAGTAAATTTTAAAATAGCCTTTTCGTCGAGCTTTACATTTTCATTCTTTACATCTGAATGATTGTCTGTCAGCAAATCATCAGAAGAACATGCGGCCATTATACCCATAACTGCCACTACCATTAAATAAAAGAACTTTTTCATAAGCATCACATTTTAAAATTAATACTACCACCCCATAAATATAGCAAAAAATGCAATTAGGAACAATTAATTTCAAAATTTAATTTGCTTTTTTCCGGTTAGGCGTGTAATCCGGTGGGATGCTACTACCGGTAATATCATTTTGTAATAATCAGCAGGTTGTTTTTGTGGTGTAACGAACTTTTTCATTACGTATTATTGTGGTGGGCTTTATAAATGTTATTTTCTATAGTTCTGTATTTACTTTGATTTTTCCGAAAGTTCTTTGTTCGTCACGTACTCGGCACAGTTCTCGGTGTGCCTTTTCCTTGTACTCCTGCAAAGCGGAGTTCTCGGATCGTAGCTGGGCAATCTCCTTTTTTTGTTCTTCGTTTTTGGCTTCTGCCTTTGCCTTTTCTTCGGCGGCATGGGCAATCAGTTCCGGCGCTGGGAATTGTTTAGTGGTCTGTTCCCGGACAGCTCGGAGAAGCTGGCGCACCGCTTCTGTCCCTTCGTTCGCCTGTTCCATGATCTTAGCGGATTGCTCCAGTCGCCCGGCTACCTTTTCCAATGGGGAAAGGTCAAACGCTTCGCCCCGAATATCGAATCCAGTACGTTGGAAGTAGTCACACGCCAACTCTACAAATTCCTTGCGGGTTATCCCTGTTCCCTTCAAGTATTCGTCTAACTTTTGGGCGTATTCTTGGCTTATCGCTATGGTGGTAAGCGGTGTTTTTCTCTTTTGCTTGCTTTCCTGTCCTTTTTTCATTGCTATAAATTGCTATATGTTGCTGCAAAGGTAGTTAGAATGTTGGTTATATCAAATTATTGTTTCGTTATTGCATATTATTGCAATTATAGCAAAATAAATCACTCTTTTATGTGATGTTATAATCCTCTCGTAACACGTACCGGATGATAGGGGCTATTTCTTTCCGGCTATAATCGTTTACTTTCTTCTGCAACTTGTCCGTTAGCTCCATTGCTATATCTGGGCGAAGATTTACGGCAGCTATCACCCGCTTTATATACTTGCTGTCACGTGGGAAGAAGGCAGTAAGTATGTTATGTATTTGCCGGATACACTCGCCGACTGTTTTGTAATCGGTTTTTTGTTCTTCTTCTTTGGTGTGGATGAAGAAAAACCATGAGAGGATCTTTCGCCCTTGTTTGTCCTTCACTTGGTAGTCAAAGTATAAATCGGATTGCCCTTTGTCGTATGCTTCTTTCAGTTCTTTTTGTGCCACATCGAGGACTTTCGTTTTAAAGTTGCTTGAATTATCATATCCCTTTTTATCTTCTAACATCATCATTTTTTTGAGATCATCCACGGAAAAGAAAAAAGTCTTATTCGTCCGGTTTTTGTATTGGCAGCAATATTCGTAGAATCGTTGCGAATAGGCACTTTTTAGGCTGATTGCTACCGTCAGATCGTAACTTGTGAAATTCTCCGCTAAAGCGACCAAATAAGGCATGATCTCCGAAGAAACCTCTACCTCGTACATGTTTGCCCGTTTGTCATGCTTCACCATTGTAACGTACCCAGTATTCATCCACACATCATCGTTATCTATCTCTACATCTCGTTTTCTAAGCCGTTTAAGGGATTCATAAACTTTGGCTATATTGCTTTTGTCGCTACATTCTGCGAGCAGATCCGGAGTAAGTTTTACCCGCATATTGTTGAATAAATCCCGTTGCCCGGTATTGCTGTCTATAAACAGCCTGCGGACTTCCCGGATGATCTGATACAAACACCGCTTTTCAATGGGGTTAAAATCGTATCTTGCTTGTGTTAGGGCGTTGGCTTGTGCCAACATTATAGGCTTATTCTCCATAACTGTATTATTTTACGTTGCAAATATATGTTATTGAAACTAATTAAGCAATAAGGTTGTAATATAATTGTTTTAATACCCCATTTTTGGCGTAAAAAAGTTGCAATAGTTCGTAAAAAGGTTGCAATAGTTCGTAAAAAGGTTGTAATAGGTATCTTGAACCCCGCATGAATAAAGAGTTTGAGCCATACCGAAAAAGGTACTCAAAAGTAACTCAAAATTACCAGTAATATGCACGTGTCGATTTTTGAGATTTTATAGGCGCTTCGCTTGCCATCCGGACGAACAGCGAGAAAAAAAAGATCACGGAAAAGGTAAAGCAAGCGCAGCGGGGAAAAGGGACTTTTATGGCGTGTTAAAATTTGTAATATATTGTATTATAGTGTTGCATACTTATCCCTTCTCTGTATTTCTTTGGCGACTGCGAACAACCGTTGTTTTGTCATGGGCTGCAAGATCTTATCATCATTGCCGAAAATCATATCTTCAACGCCTATCCCATGATTATAGTTTTCCCGGATGCAGTTCCGGAGCAACCAGAGGTTAGCAAGGTTCACCCAATCGGCGTTTTTTCGCCCTATGGTCTGAAACAAGGCAATAGCGTTCCGCAAATAGTGTCCTACATGATCGTAATCGGTGAATACTATTTCGCCCTGATAATAGATGTCTATATCTTTGTTTTCTTTGTCCTCTACTATTTGGCATTCTGCAAATGGGATATTCTTTAGATTGTCCCAGTTTATAAACTCTGATGATTTCATAATCCTAAGTCTTTGACAATTTGTTTAATTACATTCATCTTTACGCTCGATGCATCTGCCTTGTCGTAGATAAGCAACAGGTATATTTTCCCCTCTTGTTCTGCAACGATAGCATTGTAAGTAATGACACGAGCGCCACCGGATTTACCCCGTCCTTTGGCTGTTATGGGCATTCGGATTTTGCGGATGTTAGGAGCTATTTCCGTCCCTTGCATGGGATTTCCTTTCAGACTGTTTAAAAAGGCTTCATAATCATCGGCAAGACCTCTGTAACGCTTTGCCAGCCTTTTCAGTTCCGTAGCGAAATAATCAGAGGGTACAAACTCTAAGTTCATCTAACAAGGCTTCTGCCGATTTGAGTTGTATTTTTCCGTCCATGTGATCTTTGACCTGTTGCAAAGCTCCTTTGAGTTCCGCCATTATGTCCCGTTTGATAATGGCATCTTCTTCTTTGACAGGGACAAGTTTAAAACTGCCTTTTTCCCTTGACTTCAATACAATGTCCTCGCCGTTATTGACCATATCCAAAAACTTAGTTTGGTTGGCTCTGAAATCTCTTGTGCTAATTACTAACATAATTCTTTGCTTTTATTATTTCTATTGCAAAGATAGTCTTTTTTTTATTTGGTTGCCAAATTGGACGCATTTTTATGCTTTTGTAATGCGTATTGCATTTTTTTGTCTTGTCTTGGTGTAGCCCGTTGTGTCGTTTTGGTGTGCGTTCCTGTTTGTGGAATAGGTTCTTTCTTTGTGCCTCGCTCCGACTTTTCCCCATCCCCCTTGTACGATGCAAAAGGCACTCTTTTGCCGTACCGCAGGGGAGGGTGTTCGCCGGATGCGGAGCAGCCGAAAGAACAGCAAGAGGAAACCGGGCAAAGCCCTGTTATTTCCTCTTGCCCTGCGGGGCTACGGCTGAAAATCAGCCGTTTAAGATTTTTAATAGCAATTATTTTGAAATTGCTATTAAAATCATATCTTTGTAAATCAGAGATTTAATAGTATAATAATCAATTAAAACCGCAATTGTATGGATAAGGAAACCACGACCACGGTCACCATTGACCGGAAGACGTTTGTCCGGCTTGACAGGCTGGCGAAGTCCAACAACGTATCCAAGAAAGACTACCTTTCCTGTGCGCTGGAGTATTTCGAGAAGTACGGGATCAATCCTGTCGAGCATGAAAGCCCGGCGAAGGAGATGCAGAAACTTATCAAGCGCTGCGATCAGGTGATAGCGTTCATCCGGAAGCAGGAGCAGGATTTCCTGCGTCCGGCTTGCGAAGCCATGAGCAGTACGAGCATGAGGGTGACCATGAGCATGGACTCGATACTTACGGAAAAGAAGTTCAGCCAGTACCAAAAGGCGAACGACCTTTTCATGCGTGACCTCGCGAGCCTTGCCGGGACGAGGGAGCAGGCATTGGACCGGACAGAAAGGGCGGTGGGGCAGTCGAGGGACACGATCACGAAGAACCAGCAGGCTATTTCCGCAAGGCTGGAAACCGTGACGAGAAGGCAGGAGAAGATCTTCTCCTATATCGCCAGCTATATCGATGCGAAAGGCAAGACCGGGCTTTTTGATGATATAAAAGCCTTGTACGAGGACGAGAAGAACAAGAGGGAAAAGAGATGAACGTGAAGATACAGGGAGGCGGTAACGGTACTTATACCAATACCGGCAGTTGTGTTTCGGTAACGAACTATCTCCAGCATGAGGACTTGGAGAGGATGAAGAAAGGGGAGGAGGTGCAGCCGTTCTTCAACCATTTCCGGAACTATGTCAGCGCAAGGGAGGTCACATTCAAAATCGACAACAACAAGGCTAAGCTAAGCCGGGCTGACGCCAAGTTCTATGTCATCACCGTCAGCCCCTCGGAGAAGGAGCTGAGCAGCATGGGCAGAACCCCGCAGGAGCGTGCGGAAGCCCTTCGGCGGTATATCCGACTGGACGTGATGAGAAACTATGCGGAGGGCTTTGGAAAAGGCTTGAAAGGCGATGATATGGAGTATTACGCAAAGATCCATTTCAACCGGGACGGTGACAGTGACAGCGATATGCACGCACATATCATCGTCAGTCGGAAAGACCGGAGCAACACCAAGAAACTAAGCCCGAAGACCAACCATACCGGAAAGAAGAACTGTGGCAACGTGAAGGGAGGTTTTGACCGGACGGATTTTTTCCGGAAGTGTGAAAGCTCTTTTGATCGGCGCATGGGGTTTGACCGGGAGCCGGAGGAAAGCTTCGACTATCTTAATGCCGTCAAGAACGGAAGTCCGGCGGAAATAGCCCGGCAGGTGGAACGTGCGGAACGCATCAGAAAGGAGAAATGGGACAAACTCAAAGCAGAGCTTCAATCCCGGCAGGAGCCGGAGAAGTCGAAAAATCAACAGGTGGAGAAAACGCCGGACATCGAGCAGCCTATTCCCAAAAAGAAGCAGCAGGAGGAAGATCTGGAACTCCTGAAGAAGCCAAAAAGGAGCAGAGGTTTCGGAATGGGCATGTGATTTTTCTATTTTCCGGCACAAAGGTAACTCCGCACGCCGCATTTGTAAAGGGACGTTTCACTCTCCGGGTAAAAAATCTCCTGTGCTCGCTTCGCTCGTGCGGTATTTTTTACCCTTCGCCCTTGACAAATACACTGTGCTTCGCTGGAAGGTGTTTAGGAAAAAAGAAAAAAATGTTGTTCTTTGGTGAGTGTCCGTTTTGTCATTTTGTTACCGGGATTTGTCCGCATGGTGGAGGAACTGCCCCGATCAGTTAGGCACGTAATATCGTTTTGTAATAGTCGGTGGTCTGTTTTATGGTATACGCTCCGATATCGCTTTCTTTTTGCTTTTTATATGTGCAAAGGTCAAAAGCCCCCAGCGAAAACCCCGCCGGAGGCTTGTTATAATCTGTTTCTTATCTGTTATTTATCACCTGTATCTAGGAATAAAGAACAGAAGCCTTGTTTATGGAACTGATAGAACATTTCAATATGTTCGGGTGTGTCATTACAATACTTCGGTAATTTTTTAGTGAAGTATTGACATAACTGTTATATGATGATTAAATTATCTCAATATTTTACGCGGATTGGTCCGGCAACAGAGTTGAATAAAAGGTCGCCGTTAGCAAGATACTGAATGATGGCGTAGGCACCATTGGCTCGGTTGTTCTTGCCCAATATGCTGCGGTGACGTGTGGCACCACTCTTCCAGTCAAGTCCTGTAACTTCCCAGCCCGAAGCATCGTTCCAGCCACATACAAATACCATCTCTGACTTGATACTTACGGCAGGAATCATACTTACAGAACTTACATCGCTGCGCGTCCACTTACTCTCCCACTTTTTCTCCTTTGTATTCCAACGTACACACTCGGCACCTTGAGGGCCTTTGACAATAGGACCAATAGCGATTACACCAATAATCTTGTCGTTTATTTCCTGATTGGTAACATTAATATTGTTTACAACAAAGGCGTCATAGCCGCCTACTACAACAGACTGCTCAGACTGTATCCACTCTGTTGATGTTCCAAGACCACATGTAACCTCGTGCACTCCGGCTATACGCTTGTCGTATCCTGCCACTTGCTGTGCGTCTGAGGGGATTTCGTCACGCCAGAAAGCTACCAGTTTCATACGCTTAGAGCCATCGGTAATAACTACCAGCTTGTCCTTGTCTTGGCCAAAGCCCATAAGTGTAGGCGTTGAACCAGTGCCATGTCCGAGTTTGATACATGGTGCTTGCGGACCACCGTCGTAATAGGCTTGCCATGCACCATCAGCCTGGGAGGTGGAGATTTTGCCGTCCTTGCAGATGAGTTTCTGCATAAGGCCTTTTCCGCCTGGTGTGCGGCTGTTACTTGCTACGTAAACACCGCCATTCTCGTCGATGCAGATAGAGTTGGTGAGAATCTGGTCTGATGGAAGAGGGTATGAATCTTCGATTGTAGTAAGAGCACGATTCAGCACAAGAAGTCCGTTCTGAGCAGCCACAACAAGGTGTCCGTCATAGGTCATAGTAGCGCCTACGAGTGTAAAAGAGCCGAAGGTAAAATTCGTAAGTCTTATCTGATGATCCAACATGATACCATCCTTGGGATTATTAGGATTGGCAAGGCGATAGCGTGCCATTACCTGACCTGCATTGGTGTAAGCATAGTTATCCTTGTCGCACAAGACATAATTACCGTTGGCCATAGACATTTGTGGCACCGGACCCAATATATCGGTAACCGTCTTGGAAAGTTCGTCGTAAGTAGCATGATCGGCAATTATACGTGTCAGTTGCTCCTGGGTCTTCATTGTAATCCCTGGCAAGCCAGCCTCGGCAACCCTTTCAAGTTTGCCGTCGCTTATGTCAAGATACGACACGCGGTCGCTACTCATACCCCACATATAATTGGGCGAAGTCGAAGCAAGAGTCATCAAATTAACAGGACCGCTCCATGTCATCTGACACTTGGAAAGATCGATATTGAAAGTTCCATCCTTGACAGCAGACGAGAAAGCATCAGTCTGAGCCGAATTGAAGTGCGTAATACTATACTCTTCCTGTGCAAGCCAAGGGTTAGGTTTGGGTTTTGCAACTTGTGCCAAAGGCACTTCGGTAGTGCTGTCGCCATCGCCATCGCCACCAGCATCAGGAGAAATAGAATCTTCGGAACACGAAGCTAAAGACATAGCCCCTATGACACACACCATTAAATAAAGATAGTTTTTTTGCATAGTGAATTGTTTTTGAGAATTTATATTTGAATAGTTTGAATTTCCTCATGCAAAGATACAGGAGCATCAACCATCAAAAACCTCAAAGACATCACTTGTGTGTCACTCTTATAGAAAGGATACGTCACAGTAAGAAAGGTTACACTTTGCCTTATTATGTAACCTTCGTACAAAAGTTACACCTTACATTCAGTAGCAAACGCACACATAACCAGTATATTACCGTTGACGGCGCCACTCGGCGGGAGTCAAGCCCGTCCTTTCCTTGAACAGACGCTGAAAATACACACGCGACGAGAAACCGCACTCCATAGAAACAACCTCGTTACTATATTCGGGGTGTGCAGCCATGAGTGCCTTTGCCTCCTCCACGCGAATACCCGAAAGCCATGTACGGAAATTCTTACCATATATGGAAGTCAGATACGAAGCAACGTCGGTACGATTAACCATTATGCGACGAGCAAACGAGGATAATGTCAAGTTGCTATCTCTAAAACCGCCCTCGCTTCGCCATTTGCTTACCGCCATATCTATTTCGGCAATACGCTCAGGCCCAATCTCCCTAAAGACTTTAGCAGCGGCTATCTCGTCGTTAGTCTCGGTAACAATCTCAGTTACTCCCTCGGACATACTAAATCCAAGCGCCGTAAAACTAACAATAAACAGCGAAAGCGAAATCAATCCCAAAGGTCCAAAGACAAAGAGCAGCGGCCGCGACAATATATAAAGAGGCGAAATTACAGCAAAAGCACACACCACAAAAAAACCAAAGCGCATAGTGCGCAGGTAGGCATCTGCAGGATTACCATGTTCACTGTCGAGCCGACGTTGAACATTACCAAGTTCCCTCAGCGGTGCCCATGTATAATACAATAGAGTAAAGAAATGAATAGCATCAGCAACATATAGCATAGGACCAATATGCAGACTGCCATTTGAAATAACACCTGCGACTATGCACAATACCATAAGAGCATATCCAACAACGCCATAGCGCATAAAACTCCAACGTCTATGCCCAGCGCGCAGAATATTAAGCTGCGACCATGACAACAAAATAGCCGAAGGCGAATAAAACAGCAGATTAAACAGAACACCCACATCGTTCCCCTGTTGTCGCCAACCCAACCGCATCTGACACATGTAGTGTACAACAAACAATAGTAATGCCACAACAATCATCCAACGCGACTGCTCAAACTGTCTGTTACGGCAAGTTACATAGTAGCGCGACACAAACACAAAAAATGCAAGCATGGCCATCACAATCATGCAAGTATATTGAAGAGCAATAAGGTCTAAGCAAGTATCCAAGATTGTATGTATATTAAATAATTTAACGTGAGTTCGACGAAATATAAGTGCCTGAAAAATGGTGATTAGCGAAAAATTGTTGTAATCTTAGAGTGTTAAATATCAAAAGTTTACAGACAATAATTGCTATGATTACCGAGGACAAAGTTACTGAGATTTTCTGTATTACGGATGACTTCTGCAAAGTTTTTGATGTTGTTTCTCGGTCAATACCACACTTAGCCATGAATGAAGCTGCATTACAAATCGCACCTATAACCTTTTCTTGTTCAATAGCACTTTTAATAATTGGCATAACCTTTTCTGCAACAGGTGTATTCCAACCAAAACCGCCAATTAATACCAATGCTACATAATCATCAGGCATTGTGTCAAACGAATAATCGGGTAATGTGCGGAATCCACCAATCGAACTTATTGGTTCTAAGGTGGGTGCGACAACCTTATTGACATATTTTGGATTTTTTTTCATGGCAAAATCATCAGCTGTAATAGCCTGTGAAAAGTACACAGCTTCATGTGCTGCATAATCCGGCAAAAGGATAAATAAATAAAATTTCTTTATTCATGATTTTTTTATTTATAAATGTTCTTTTATAACTCTATATTTACTTTTATCTTCCCTATGGTTTTTTGTTCATCACGTATCCGGCATAGTTCCCGGTATGCCTTTTCTTTGTACTCCAGCAAAGCGGAGTTTTCGGAGCGCAGCCGGGCAATCTCCCTTTCTTGTTCTTCGCTTTTGGCTTCTGCCTTTGCTTTTTCTTCGGCAGCATGGGCGATCAGTTCCGGCGCTGGGAGTTGCTTGGCGGTCTGTTCCCGGACAGCTTGGAGAAGCAGGTGCACCGCTTCCGTCCCCTCGTTGTGTCGTTCCATGATCTTTGCGGATTGTTCCAGCCGCCCGGCAACCTTTTCTAATGGGGAGAGGTCAAAAGCTTCACCCCGGAGGTCGAACCCGGTTCTTTGGAAATAATCAACGGACAACTCGACAAATTCTTTGCGAGTTATACCCGTACCGTTTAAATACTCGTCTAATTTTTTGGCGTACTCTTGGCTTATCGCTATGGTGGTAAGCGGTGTTTTCCTCTTTTGCTTGCTTTCCTGTCCTTTCTCCATTGCTGTAAAATGCTATATTCTGTTGCAAAGGTAGTTATAAGTATTATTATAGCAATTTATCACAGATATTATTGCAATTTATTGCGATTATAGCAAAATAAATCACCTTGCTATTAGCTGGAAGTCATGGTAAACACCCCCCCCTCTTCCGCAGGCTTCCGGACATGGTTCGGTGAATATCACTGTTACGAATATTGCCCCGGCGAACTTCTCTATCTCTGTAACTATTGCCCGTAAATCTCTGCCATAGCCGTTTATTTCGGCTGGTACGATAACTTTATCACCTGTTTTCATACTTGTATGTTTTTTATTCTATACCAAAATCTTCCATTAAGCAAACCCGGATGATAGCCCCTATCTGTTTGGCTGGCTTGTCTATATATTGCTCAAACTTCTTTTGTATCTTTTGCGCCACCTGTACGGCTATTTCCGGGTGTAACTGTACGGCGTTCACTACA
>RRZU010057174.1_pt1 | contig 13644 bp, 16 predicted proteins | sample 2165561 | NCBI WGS metagenome assembly RRZU01 (sample SAMN10456909, study PRJNA506462) | wastewater metagenome | isolation source: wastewater sludge | place: USA: Moscow, Idaho
AAAAGTACTGTAATCATTTTCTTAGTAACTTCACCACTAACATATCTTGAATACGAGCCAAGCCACATAGTTAATACAATTATCAACACAACCCATACATTAATAAAAAAAGTATCTGCTAAAACACTAATTCGAGGAGTTTGAGATGTAAATCCATAAAAACAAGCCAAATATAAAACAATCAATATATTCATAAAAAGCCCTGTTTTAAATCCCAAAGCAAAACCATTTAATGACTGTCCTATTGTAAATAGATCCTTATCTAATTTATTGGTTACAACTTTTTCTTGAACTGACAATGTTTGAAGGTGTGACAAATATTCAAATAAAGATAGTTTATTAAACACACCTTTCTCTTTTTGCCTGTTATGTTGATTGTTAAATGTACTAGCATCAGTCCAATTTATATCTGGTCTAAACCCTTGCCCGCTATTATTTGATGTACTCATCCGATTTTTCCTATTTAGATATGTTATTCCCTAAATTTTTTAGTCCACTTATAATTCCATTGATGTCTGAGCTACTAGGTAAATCAAAAGCATTTGTAAAATCCATTTTAGAAAAATCTAATTTCTCAAAATCTTTTACCTGAAAACCTTGACAACTAGGTGATTCTGCACTCCCAAAATTACGACCTAATTGAATATTGCCTTGCTCTACAATTGTTTTTGCTAGCTTACTATTAAAACAGCAATATGATTTTTTCTTTTGCACGCATATTTTTGTAAAACCTAATTTGATTTTTTTAGAACAATACTCCCCTATTTCTCTGCATAATTGAGCATCTTTTTTCTTAGCTAAAAGCTTCTCATCATCTTTACAACTTACCAGTCCCCACAGGGTATCTTCATATCCACCACAACAAGCATGTCCACTAAGATTGTAAAGTGTATCCCAACTTCTACATCTTAAATCTTGTCCACTAAAAATATAGATTTTTCCTGCACAATTGCCATCTTCAGTCCACCCATTATTATTTGTATCGTTAGAACCTTGAACAGTTCCTGCATTTTCAAAATCTGTCATTCCAAAACATGGAAATGGACTACACTGCCATTTATTATCAACTAATGCACATGGTCTATCATCACTAACTTGACAAGTAAATTTTTCTCTTTTACAGTTGTTAACTGGCGGTGTTGAGCTATTACAAGCATCATCAAGAGTTGATGAATTATCCGCTGAAGTGTTTGGATCAGTTTTGCTTGATATACAATTACCACCTACATTTTGCGGTACATAGTTATAACCTTGAGAAGTCTTGCTATCTGAACAAATATAAGTATAATATGTGTAATTAACGCTCTTTTTACAAGAACCATCAGGTTGTACACTTGGATGTGTAGAAGGACATGATAGAGCTTTTTGCTTATAACATTTTTTAGGATCAGCACTTATTTGTGAACCATTAACATATCCAGCATCATTACAAACATAGGTATCGGAAGTATTTAATGTAAAAGTATTTGTAAGATAAGGGCTACCTATTGAACTCCAACCACAATATGCATCTTGAAAATATATCGAACATGCACCACTAGAATTACATATAACTCTACCTTGAGAACCTGTGTAAGGTTGATAATAAACACCATTTATAAATTGATTTGCATCAGCAATATTTACAGTCTTTTTTAAACTTCCTTGAGATGGGCAACAATCATAATATTTAACAGTAGCACTATTTCCACTACAAGTAATATCTATGTGGCAGCATGAATCTGAACCAGGTGCACAAGCTATTGATTTAGTTACACAAGAAAGATTAGTTATCTTTGTAGCATCTTTTACACTATTGTCATAACAAATTCCATTTATCATCACTCCATCACAAATTTTCTGAGTATAGTCTTCTGCTGTTCCTATATTTTCAACACTATACCCATTCTCATAATCCCATTTTTGAGCACATTCTGCCATTTGACTAGGACAATACTCTGTACTTTTTGCATCTGTTTGACAATCTACTAAGGAAGCAGAGCCACTTAAAACTTCACTGTCTTTTATCTGTGTATTACATTTTCTACCAGAAAATTCTTCAATGACATTAGATGGTGCTTTATAATAAGTAGGTTTGACATCGAATTCAATAACAGCACTAAATTTTGGTGATGGATTATTATAATGATGTCCATAATCTCTCCATTTCCCTGTTGTTCCGGACATCAATACATAATATTCCCCCGGATTTTCTATTAATACTCTTGTGCCATCTGAAGTACCAATATTACTTGAATCTTGGGAATATACTAAATTTGAAATATCTATAGAATCCAAATTTGAATATGATAATGTAGTATTTAAAACCGTTAGAAATCTGCTCCTATCATATTTTGATGAGCAAGTAGTATCGAAACAATAGTTCGTTGATTTATTTGGATCATACACACCAATCCAACTTTCTGAATTTGCACCAATCATATCTTTGATAAAACTATTTTCACCACTACTATTTGGTATTGCCAAATAGCCGCTGTTAGCATTTGCAAATTCTTTTGCTGTTTCAAAATCCATTGTATTGCCAGTTATTGCATAATAATGACTTCCGTAGCTTTTGAATTCTCCACCATAGTCTCCACAATTTATTGCAAATAGTGAACTTATAGAAACAATTAGCGACAATACTATTTTAAATGTACGAGTCATGATATGACTTCTTTTTTAAGTTGAAAAAAAGAATTTAAAGAATAAAAGTTCTTCAGAATTTTTTGGTAGTAATTATTATTATGAACCTTACCGTTGTAGCAATTAAGAGCTTTATAGTTTTCTCCATGTTTATTGACACAACTTCTTAATACCCAAGCACCTACATATATATTGATTTTTGGATTGAAAAGATCATCTTTTTCTATTCCATATTTTTTTAAAAATGGTAAATGTATGCTATTTATTTGCATTAAACCTATATCTAAACTTCCATTACGATTTTTTGCTAATGCTTTTGAGTTTAAATTACTTTCAAACTTTGCTATTGAGTACAACATCTTAGGATTGATGTTGTACTTTTTTGATGCTTCTACAAAATACTGTTCGATATCTCCGAATGCATTTACAATTAAAGATATAAGCAAAATTATAATTTTCATTTACCGCTCTTACTTAGTTAAAGTACTTTTCTATTTGAGGAATATTCGCACCATTAATTACATCTATAATTTTCTTTTTATCATTATCGATAACAAATATTTTAGGTGTCCCTGTGATTTTTAAATCTTGTGCTAAAGATTCCATTTTTGAAAGTTTATTTTGTGCCTCTTCTGTTATTTCAACATCAATTGACTCAAAATTTTTAATTTTTAGTGCGGTACTTTTAGGGTCTCTTGAACTTAATATTTGAAGGCTCATATTTTTTGCATTAGGATGCATTTCTAATGGTAGAAAGTTCATATATGTCGTTACATCCTTTGTGGCAAAAAAATCCTCTACTTTTTTGCAGAATGGACACTCTGGATCTGTAAAAATTACAAAGTCATATTTTGACTTTCCATTTCCGAAATGCATTTCAAGAGCATTTTTAGTTAATTGCTCTAAAGAAATGCTTTTAATTTGTTCATTTTGTAAATGTTCTTGCCAATTTTTAACATCATTTTGAGTTAAAGACTGCCCTGAAGCTGTCCAAATTTCTCCAAAAATTATTAAATTCTTAAAAGGACTAACATAAAGCATTTGCCCATTATCTAAATATACTTTATAGTATCCCTCAAGTTCTTTTGATTTTTCATATTTGCTAAATAGTGTATTTGGAATTACAGATTGAACATATGATTTTTCAATATCATTTTTATTTTGAAGTAACCCATCTGTTGTAGATTCTTTTGCGTTTAAAGATAGTGCTAAAATTGTACTTATGCTTAATGTAGTTAATAATTTCATCAAATTTCCTTTTTGGATTTATTTTGATGAAATTATAATATTTATATTGTATTTTGTGATTATATTAATTTATCGGGGTAAGTGTTTTTGATGAAATTTCAACTTCTTGATTTAAATAATCTCCAATAATCCATTTACCATCATCAACTTTCACAAATATAAAGTTACTTGTTTGAAGTAGATTGTTTTTATCTACATACGGAAGCATTAAAACTCTAAGAACTTTATCTGGAGTTTTCATTGGTACAATTGGTTCTTGTATTAGTTTTGCTAACTCCTCTTTCCTATTAACCTCATAAAGAGAATCAGTCCTATTTATATCTTGATTTGTTTTTGGATCAATATATATAATTTTACTTTTCTCTGCACAACCTTGAAACATCATCATTGCTAAAATAAAAGCTAATAAAACTCTTTTAATCATGGTTTTTCCTTTTTTGTAAATTCATAAACATCTGATACGCTCCCACAATATCCCTCACCTTTTCCTACATTGCACTCTGGACATTCTTCATATGGTAAGAGAACTTTTGAAGTACATCCATTTATAAACATTGTTATATTTAGTAGTAGAAAAATTAATGACTTTTTATTCACTTTTTACCTCCTCAAAAATAATAGGTTTTGTAAAAATAATGTCACACTTTCTACCAACTGCTATCTCAACTATAGGAAACATTTCATCATTAAGTTTTAAATAATACTCTGCAACCTTTTTTGATGCTTCGGCTCCACCTCCAAACATTGAACTTTCAAATGCTTTGTTTGGATCTGGTGTACTAATTGTTCCAGTCGCTGAAGTTGCAACATAAGTATTACTCTGTGTAAATACCTTAGACATACCTTCAGCAAAACCTGCTACTAGAGCTCTTGCTAATATAGCTCCTTGTTTACTTACAACTCTTCCACTTAAACCAATTTTTCCATCTTCACCAGTTACATATCCTATAGATGAACCTTTGGATGTTATAGAGGTTCCATCTTTTTTTACACAACTTAAATTCTCTACTCTAAGTATTGCTCTATCACTTGAAAGCTCTCCATAACCACTACCTATTGCAACACATTCTTTAATATCTGCTTTAAATTTATTTGGCAAAATAGACTTATCAATAATTTGTATTGCTACAGGATGTGGTGAACTTTTAGCAGCACCTGAACTCGGAGCATCTAAACCATTTAACAATCTTCCTTTTACAAATGAACCAGCAGGTACAATTATTTGTTTAGGCTTTTTAGGTTCTTTTTCTTTAGACTCTTCTTTTTTTTCATCTTTTATTGGATCTGCAATAATAGTTAATGTAGATATTACAGGTACTGTTTTAATTGACTTAGGTTCTTCAACTTTAGGTGGTTCAAAGTTACTGAAAGCTTGATTTTGATTAACTTGTGGCGCCGTGTCATTGGTAAATGAGTTTATTGATGGTGTTTGCTTTTGTTCATTTAACATTGACATAATCTCTGCAATATTTTTTGAAAGCTCCTGATTGTTTTGTTCTAACATATTAAGCTTATCCCCATATGTTTGTTTAAAACTATTTTCTTCAACTTTCATAGCATTATCATATTGAATTACAACATCAGATACAGTTTTATTTGGTGGAGCTTCTTGTGTAGCTACATCAGAAACCAAAGCACTGGATATCATACCTGCGGTAATCAGAAGTACCATTAATGTAGCCATAAATATGAATGATTTCAACTTTTCTGATTTAAACTTAGCTAACACAATACTCTCCTATTTAAATTATTCTTGAAAATCTTTATTTGTTTCTTTTTGAACGAAGCTTCCTTTAAGTGAAGTTATATGTTCACTCAACTTATATTCAAGCTCAATATTTTTCTTTTTTACAAGTTCTAACTCTGATTTCATACTATTATATTCTGTAATTAATTTTGATAGAGCTTTGTTAACATACTTCATCGAATCTTCAATTTCATTAGAACTCAAACTAACACTTAAAATACCTACTATAAGTATACTTGATAGAATTTCTTTCATTTCTTTACTCCTTATTATTAAGATTATTCAATACATTTTCAATCTGTTGTTTACTAGACTGCTCTTTTGAAAAATCTATAACTTCATCACTTAGATATTTTTTTGAATTATCCTTTACCTCCTTTTCTTTTTGCTGTTGGATTGCTTCTATCGCATTGGAATATTTTGAACTATTTTGAATATAATTACTCATCGGATTAGCATTAGCCACTACAAAAAGTCTAGTAGTACTATCTTTAGTCAATTTGTGATTTTCTAAAGATACTGCTAAAGAATTTTGTAAATATGGTAGAAACATCTTTTCATTTAACGATACATCTTGATTAGCTTTTATAATAAACTCATTAATAATAAATGTACTACCAATATATTTTTTAAACTCTATAAGAGAAAGCTCATCAAATTGAACTTTTGACTTATCTATGAACTCAAGTTCAAATCCTTCAGGAGTAATCTCTTTATATACCGATTTAATTAGCTCTGAAATAGTTGTTTGATAATCGCTTACAACTTCAATCTCTTTATTTCTTTCAACTCTTTTTTCATCCTTTACAGTTTTTAGAATAATTGTTTGAGCAGGTATATCTTTTGGAACTAAAATAAGTGAAAACATTTTGTTGTCACAAGTTAAATAAGCTTCTCTTGCAAATGTATTAATAGTAGTGCTAAGAATTTCATCTCCTCGTGTTTTATTAATTGGTATCAATTTAATAAAGGCATTTTTTCCATTTTTTTGTATATCTATCTCCTTCTCACTTGAAAAAATCAACTGAGTAAATTCACCATTTTCACAATAAGCTCTATTTATATCCGTCTTTGATATATCTATATACTTGTAACCTTGCACTTCATCAACAATAGTTTGATTAGGTAAGCTATCTGCAAATACTGACACAACAATAAAGCTCATCGAATAAATTATCTTTTGATATTGTTTTGATCCCATCATTTAACTCCAAATTTTTTAATAACTAATTGACCATTCTTTACAATGAAATCAAAGTCTATGACCTTTCTTTCTTCACTCACAAAAACGTTTCCAGTATTCATTCTCAAAATACCAGTGACACTAAATTTTCCATGTTCAAAGTTCACCGAAGTTTGTAAAGGATAAAAAGCTTGATAAATATTATTTTCTTTAATAACCTTGTTTTGTTCGATAAAATATTCTTTGGTTACCTTTATAACATCAGGATCTTTTGAAATGAAATTTTCAATTGCATTAAATGAATTCCCTACAGTTCCTGGAGATGTAGTGAGTATTGATTGAGATAAATAATTTCCAACTTCTTCAAAATATTTATTATCTAATCTATTCCCAACCACTTCAAATTTACTAGTAAATGATGGTGGAATAATTATAGTCCTTACATTACTTGCTTGTATAAAAAAGAGTACTCCAAAAGACATATTAACTATTATCATCAATAGTGCAAATACTTTGACTACATCAAGCTGAACACTCATTTTTGTATATTCACTAAAAAATTTCACTTTACTATTTCCTTAATCCAAAATTCAGGCACCCTATCTTTTAATCCAAATAAGCCTTTACTATATGCGTAATGTCCTACAAATCCAGCTTGTTTATGGTTTTTCATTTTTGTGATAACTTTTAAAACACCAACCCCTATTGCAGTTGCAATAAATTGCATCTCAGCGATAACACCAAAAGCAATAATTACTAAAAGAATAAGAAATTCACTTAAATCCCACCATAAGATTTGCATTTCAGCATTCATGTATTTAGGTATATATTTTCTTTCCATTCTTTGTCCTGTGAAATAAAGTCTATTTTAACTTCATTACATAAAACAACTTTTGTTGAGTATTTCTACCCAACAAAAGAAGCCATTGTAATAATCAATGAATTTGATGCCATATCCCCCGCTATCAATGTATATTTACTATTGATAATTGTTGGTATAGAACCTATCGATAAACCAAGTAAAACCATAAAAATACCTCCTACGATTCCACCTTGTTTAAAAATGATTACGGCTGTGCCAATAAAGAATGCAGCAATGATTTTTCCCCATGTACCAGTTAATGCATTACTAATGTCTGTATACCATGAACTTAGTTCTGCACCTCCAGTTCCTGCAAATGCAGCTGATGAAAAAAGTGTCAACAACAAACCAATGAGCAAAAATTTACTCTTGTTTAATTCCATTTAAACTCCTTCTTGAAAATTATCAAGATGCTCTACATGATGTGGCATGTTTGATTGAGTGACATTATAATATTTATATTTTGTTTTGTGATTATATTTACTGAGAACATGTAAAGTCATCAATCATTTCTTCAATTGCTGATAATTCACCTAATGTTTTATTAGACATAGTTTGTGGTACATCACATGAACATTGATCTACTATTGTTTCTCCAGCTTCCAAAGGGCAAGTGTATGAACCGCTAATCTCTTCAATACATACTTTAACATTCATTTCATTTCTAGTAGTATTATCTTGGCTTGAATCTGAATGAACATCAGTGTCTTTAATAGATTTTTTAGTAGTACAAAATTTTTGTTTACAACTTAAATCTGCTGTTGGTAGCCCATTAATAGTTGCTTGTGTTCCATCTTTATATTTAAAATGCCCTCCCCCATCTGTGTCTAGCTCATTAGCTTGAATAAAATCTACTGTAGCTGTTTGACTACCACAATCATATGTGTATTTTTCATATAGATGTTTATCTGCATAAGTTGATAAAATATTTCCTAAATTGTCTTTTATCTCTATACCTGATGAACTATCACAAACTTCATAGGATTTATCAAGCACTACCTCTGAACAAAAAGTTTTATTAAATGAGGAATTGACCCCTTTAAATAGGACTTGTTGGCAATCACTACCTTTTGAATTACATATTTGTTTTGTTCTAATGCTACATGAACTAAAATTGACACAACTATCAATAAGTTTTAAATTTATTGTATTTGTAACTTGGTTTTTCTCAAATTTATACTCTTTGATACACTCATTTAAAGACTTATAATTAACACTCATAGAGTTATTTGTTTGCGGTATTGTTGTTGCAGAATGGATGAGAGCAGCATTATATATAGACTTTGAATTTTGTCCATCTACTGAGGAAACTATGTCTGTGAAATCATTAGCACTTTGAGAATGATAGTAGTTTCTTGGATCTGTATTAGTGTATTTGTTTGGAATTGTATTGGACTGACAAGATGTCGGATAATTAAAATATGTTGTACTCTTTTTTAATCCGCTATCCCACTCATTATCACCTGAAATATTGATATTGTTAGCAGATAAAATTGCATTAATTCCACCGTCAATAGTTTTATATACATTTGAATCAAAGGTATAGCCACAGCTATTATTGGTACAAAAACAAGCATGCATCTGCTCTTTTGCAAGTTGTGTAACAAATATTTTATTATTACTAACCGAAAATGATTTATAAATTGGATTATTCCAATCTCCTGTTACAACACCATTTTGGCAAACACCTATTATTCCTGAAATTGTCAAAGTATGATCAAGTACTTTATCTAAATTACTATCTTGTTTTATTGTTATTGAGACACTAGATGATGAAACAGAATATGCGGTTGTTAATCCTATGGCTTTATCAAAACATGCTATCGCTCCATCGAATGTTGTGCTATTATCAACTGTAGTTAATGATCCTGTTCCTTGCATAGGATTAAGTGCATTACTTTTTAACTTTGATTTTGAATTGAATTTTGATGCTGCTGTATTACCTAAACTCTTAGCACTTGCTTTAGATGATGCAATATCATCTGCATAAATCATTTGTACTAATATAAATGCTAATATAAATATATATTTCATTATAATACCTTGTATTATGGTGTAGATGTTTTTGATAATGCTGTCATAGTTTGAAGATTATTGTAAAAGTCTGGATTTCTTTTCATCATAACTGCATTTTTAATCGAATTTGCAGCATTTATTGATTCTGCATAAGAATTTAGTTTTTTAGCAAAATTAAGATCAGCAGCAATTTTCATCTTTACACATTTTTGAAGTGCATAAGAAACATTCTCTATCATTAGCTCTAAATTATGTCCAATTTGTTGTTCTTTTATTTGTGGATCATCATATCCCAGTGAAGCTTTTGCTTCTTTACTTAATGAGTCATAACTAGATTTTTCTTTTAAAAGTAAGTAGTGGTAATTTGATATATATTCATACATAGCTTGAGCTGCAAGTACTTCTGCAATTTGACTTGATACTTCAATAGCAATACTTCTTGTTTCTGGTGAACGAGATAGTGCATTAAAAATTTTATAAACAGGTGTTCTAAATCCACTTAAAAATTTCAAATCATCTGATGTGTGTGCTGATCTTGTGTTGATATTGTCTGCAACTTTTCTAACTTTTGGTTCAAATACTGGCAATAGTTGCATATCTGAATTTACAACAACAGTTAGATCTCCACTTCTATCAAGTAATTTAACAGATAGATTTTCTGATTCTTTTGAACCTAACCTCCATGTTAGTAGTCTATCAATATCATCTTTACTTGGAATGCTAGCTCCAAAAGTTCCATAATTATCACCAGATGGTCTATTATATAAAACTATTTCCCCACTTAATGAACGCAAAAAGTTTTCCTCTTCATTCAATGGATTTGATGTATCTTTTCCAATCATATAGTAGAGTAAGCTACTATATGCTGTTTGGTCTTTTTTCAAAAATCTAACTATTCTTGGAGCATTAGAGCCTAATCCATTTACCCAAGGATTAACTTTAGAATCGAAAAATTTTGTGACATTATCTGCTGTAGTTTTCACCCAATTTGTAGCTTCACTTTTAGTTTGTTCTTGTTGGCCTAATCCTGTGGCACTAACTAATGCTGTTGCAGCTTGGCAACTATCTAAAGCCATATTATTAATTGCATTAGCCATAGACTCTAAAGACTTTAATGTTTCAGAACATTCTTCACAAGCAGCTTTAAGTGCTAAATCAAATGCAACTCCAGCTGCATTACTCAAAGTTGCTTCTAAAAATTGCACAATTTTATCTGCATCTAAAAATTGAATTGAACCAAATGCTAAATCTATCCCACCACATCCTGCTTTAAATGATGGTGCTTTAATATTTATAGGATTTATAGTCATAGTTGGAAAATTCATTTTATATGAACCACCACTGTAATAACCATCCCCACCAGTTGGACTAACATGAGTGATAGTAATGTTTTGAGCATATCTTTTCATCGAATCTGCATAAAGACTAGTTGTAAAAATAACTATACTTGCAAATACTGATATTTGTAACTTTCCCATTTATTTAACCTCTTCATTTTTAATCTTTCCAATTGTTTTAAGCCCATAAACAACCGCTTCTACCAAATCTAATAAACCATGAAAACCTGTAGCAATTCTTACTATCTTAGGTTTTGGATCATTTTCATATTCTCTAAACAACAAAAACATATCAGGGGTTCTTTCAACTTTCATTGCGTATGCAAAGTCTTTAAATTTATCTGTATCATAAGTATCATATTGAACTCCATACTGCTCTTCCAACATCTTCAAAATAGGTTCTTGTTTTTCACAAAAACTACAATTTTTAGCTGTTACTGCCATAACAAACATATTGTTTTTATATTTTTGAAATATTTCAATTCTTTTATGAGTATTTATTTCTTTTTCAGTGTTAATAGCTGTAGTGCTTCTAACAGGATGTGATGCAACCCATTGAGCCATATCAAAATCTTGTTTTGTTACATTAATAGTTTGGTTCATAAATTCTTTTGCTTGATCACTTATATATTTTTGAAGTTTCTTATGCTCTAAAACATTAGTATAAGTAGGATATGTGACTGCAATATCTCTTGTTTCTTTTTCTATTTGCTTTACACTTTCTCTTGTCAAACTATCTATTATTTCCCATGGAATATTTACTTCTTTAGGGCTCATTTTATATTTTGCTTCGATTGGTGTATGCAATTCTTCAACAGTTTTATTTTCATTATCTTTTTTTATATTCTTCTTACAACTTTCTCCCCAAAACCATCCTCTTTGGCTATCATCAAAAAATGCTTTGTCATTTTCATAACATTGAGCAAAAAGATTATTAAAATTAAATGTAAAAATTAAAAAAAGAGTTGCATATCTATTCGCTGACATTGTTCTTCTTTTTTCCAATCAAGACAATTTTCACCATGTGGAACTGTTTTTATCTCTTTGTCATACCCTAATTGCCTAATTATGCTTACCATACTTTCAATTCTTTTATCTGACAAAATAAGGTTATAATGATTTGTTCCAGGAGTAGATGCATATCCATCTATAATAATTGAAGAAACTTTTTTAAAATTTACATTATGAAGTTGATCTAATGCATTACTATTTTTTGGTACATCTGAATTAAAGTCAAAAAAAATACTGATTTTATAGTTGTTGCTACTTGCTTCGATAATTTTATTTTGTACTATCTTTTGTAATATACTAGTCGAATTTTCATTTTTTTGCTCAATAACTTTTTTTTTGAGAGTAGAAAAATTTTCATTCGCTTTTAATACATGTGCGTTTTCAATAGTATGAGATAATACCAGTACCTCCATTCCAAACATAGCAATCTCCTTTTTGATGATTGCTAATTATACCTATTAAATTTTATTCTGTGATTATATATATTATTTTGTAAGTATCTTAAAAGGAAGATGTTTTTTTAATATATATAATTTTTCTCTCATATCTGATGTGTATAAATCTTCCGCATTTTTATATTTTATTACTATTGAATTAACCTTAAAATCAATTTTAATTTTTTGGATTAATTCTTTCTCAATATAAGAATACACTATTTTAGTGTATATAAGTGGTTCTTTTCTTGTAAATACTCCTTCTAAATAACCTTTAACTTTAATCAGTGATTTTAATTTTAGAACTATTTCATCTGTAACTCTAACATTATCAGTTGTTAATAAATTATCAAAATATACTCGACCTCTTATTTGATTTTTTACTTCTACTATTTCAAACCAATTTACATTTTGATAAATCACCTTACATTTAAATATTTTAAATTCTCTATGCATATAATAAATATCTTTTAACCTTTTGTTTTTTAGACTCCTTACTTCTTTTTCAAATAAAAATTTGATTTTCTTTGTCATACTCTTAGTAATCCGTACATTCACAAATATAGATCTTACTGTACTGTAATAAGCATATCCATTCTCTGTACTTATTACTTCTTTTTCTAATATCATTGCTAGAGCTTCCTGAATACAAATATTTGCTGTATATGGATCAATGTCATATTTCATAGCTAACTTTTCAACTGAAAAACTTAAACTGTCACTCATTTTCATCACTCAAAAAACTTACTTCATATTTGGCTCTAGTGATTGCTACATAAAGTAAATTTGCCTCTTCGACCAATTTATCTTCATCAACTGAATCTAAATCTTTAAAATCCTTCATCAAAACTACACTATCCCATTCAAGACCTTTACTTGCATGAGCAGTAGTTAATACTATATTTGAAAATGGTGAGATTTTAGAAGTTGCTTCTTTTTTTAATATAAAAAGATATGTTTTATACCTCTTTGCAATTTTTAAATTTGTTTTTAGTTCTATTAAATCGTAATCCTCTATATAATCTTTTAATTCATCCTCATCACTAAACTTTTTTAAATACAGAAACTCTTTAGATAATTTATCACTCTCTTCATTGATGAAATAAAACAAATTAATAGCTGTTTTGAAAATTTCATTAACATCTCGTGTAATATTTATACCATCTTCTTCATCTTTAAAA